>Ga0070698_100000090_pt1 | contig 71889 bp, 85 predicted proteins | sample KBSK1502metaG_FD_65477 | JGI IMG/M metagenome (GOLD analysis project Ga0070698, IMG submission 65477) | Corn, switchgrass and miscanthus rhizosphere microbial communities from Kellogg Biological Station, Michigan, USA - KBS K1-50-2 metaG | ecosystem: Host-associated > Plants > Roots >... | reverse complement strand
GGACCGGGTTTTCGTGTTTTCAGAGCCCTGGATGCCAGGCTCCAAGGAGGCTGCAAAGCTGTGGAAAAGAGGCTGAAAAAACCGTCAAAACCGTTGGGTTTTTCGAAAACCGTCGGTACAAAATTTCTGGCCCCGGCGCCGGTTTCGGAGCACCGGCGCAAGGGAGTGAGGGCCGCCCAGGCGGGGCGTCCGGCCGCCATATTCGTCAGGCGAGACGCCGAGGACGGCGGCGACGATTCGGCGCCCGCCTTCGGCTTTAGAGCCGCCCCAGGCCGGCCGGCCGGGAGTCAGCGCATGGCTGGGCTCGTCCGCGAGTGGCTGGCCGAAGTCAAGGTCATGGGCCGCAGCGAGCAGACCATCAAGTGGTACCAGCAGAAGATGGATTGGTATCTCGGTCACGAAGGCGGCCCTACCACCCTCGACGGCCTGACATCGGCGGAAGTGAAGCGCCTCCTTGGAGTTCTCATCGACCGCGGACTGGCTCCCAACACGGTTCACGGCTTCTTTGAGGTCGTGCGTGCCTTCGCCAACTGGGCGCTACGCGAGGGCTTTGCTGTGGATCCAGCAGTGATCCGGATGCGCCCGCCGAAGGTGCCGCTCACCGAGCTCGAAACCTACACAGAGACCCAACAAGAAACCATGGTTGCGGCTGCGGCGCCGGGCTGGCCGCGACTTGCTGTTCAGATCTTGCTTGGTACCGGCATGCGTGTGGGCGAACTGGCAGACCTCAATCTAGAGGACTACGAGAGCGACAGCGACGTCGGCTTTCTGAAAGTCCGAAGGGGCAAAGGCGCCAAATTCCGCCGCGTTCCTCTGTCGAGCCGGCTCCGTCGCGAAATCGACCGCTACCTGAACCGCTTTCGGCAAGACGTGGAGACGAACCGGCTGCTCGTCAAAGGCAACCGTCAGCCCGTGCGCATGATGACCGTCGAGTACCTGCTGATGCGGATCCAAGAGCGGGTCGGCTTCAAGGTCCACGCCCATAAGTTCCGCCACACCTTCGCTACCGAGTACCTACGAAAGGGCGGCGACATCGAGCGCCTGCGTCGCATTCTTGGTCACTCGAGCTATGTGATGGTGATGCGCTACCTGCACCTGGACAAGGGTGACCTGGGCAAGGACTTCGACTTGCGATCGCCGTTCTAGGAAGCGAAGCCAAGAGCCCGGGCTTCACAACCAAGTGTCGCGGCCGAAGACGAGCAGCCAGTCCAGTCCGTCGTTGACCTACGAAGCGACTGCCAGCGTGGCGGTAGCTGCCATCGCGACGGGCATCGGGTAGCGAAGACGGATGAAGTATGGGGCGACGAGCCGGGCCCGAAACGCCACCTGATAGTCGGCTCTCGCCTCCGCCGCATCACGAGCCACGGTCACCACGGCCGTGACTTGGGACGCACCCAGATGCTTTCCGCTGACTAGGTTGCGAAGGCATTTGAAAGCCAACGTCGGTCCGTTTTGAGACAAGTCAATCGCCTGTGTGCTGAAGCAGACCAGAGCGTAATGTGCTTGCTTTGGCGAAGCCTCCGCGAATCGGCTAGTAACCATCGAGTGCGGCGGCAGTTGATAGGGGCGTTGATCTATCGTCTCGCCATGAGTCCACACCACTATGGACTTGGGTAGGGCATCGCATTCCCTGGGTTTTCCTTTGATGGGGCTAAACAAGACGTCCGGGTCCGGATACTGCCGCGCTAATTCAGTGATGGCCGATCCCAAAGCGTTGCCGATGCCCCACAAGAACAAGCCGCCGTTTGCCTGGCGCTCCTTCTCTTTCCGGTCAACGATTGCGGCAATTGGCTGCCCTGCCTCGGTACCGAAGCGTGTCCAGCAGAACGTGTCTGGCAAGAGCTGCTGCCCCTTCATGTCACGATTATGCGGTATTATGCAGTATTCGAACATTAGTTCGCTGGTCCGGCAATTCCTCGAAGTCGAGGGTATAGGCCAGAAAGAACTCGCTATTCGTGCTAGCGTGAGCCAGTCAACGGTGTCGCGGGCTGTCGCAGGTCTGCCGGAAAAGCGGGCGGTTGCCAGGAGAAGGCTATTCAGTTACATGCAGAAACGCCAATTAGAGACGATGCCCGACGCTGTTTCGGCTGCCTTGAGGCACGTTTGGGATGGTTCGGAAGTACACGCCGTCGCTCTGGCCAAGATCATTGAGGCGACTGACGGCCTGATTCCTTCGCCCTCCGAAGGGAGGCAGGCGCTCTGATCCGCGAGGACGCAGAACAGCTGCGGCTACGCCTAAAGGCCTTCGGCCTGAGCAACTCAGCAATTGAAGCCGCCTGGCCTCGATGGTGGACGCGCCGGGCCGAGTCCTCGGCGGCTGCGAAGGCTGACCTCCGCTTCGCTCTGGCTCGAAACCTAGGCTTGGATCCCCGATCCCTACTTGCAGATAACCGCGAGCCCGAATTCGTCTGGCAAGGCCAGGCTCGATTCAAAAACCTCACGACTGGCAATCGTCTTGAGCGTGACGCAATCGCCTCCTTTGGAACTGCGATCGCCTCGCTGCTTCTTGCGGCGACGCCTGGAGACGGTCGATTGTCCCGTATCACGGCCGCTGGTCTTCGTCAGCTCGTGCTTCAGCAATCGCGCTATGTAGGGCTAACAGACCTGTTGTCGATATCGTGGGCGCTTGGCATTCCCGTCGTCCAGTTGACGGTGTTTCCCGGGCCTCGAAAGCGCATGGCCGCCATGAGCGTACGTGTGGGTGAGCGCTACGCAATTCTGCTCGCGAAGGAGGCTGTATATCCCGCTCCAATCGCGTTCTATCTAGCTCACGAGCTTGGCCACGTCGCGCTGGGTCATTTCCAAGACGGCGCAGTTGTCGTCGATTTCGAAGAAGCGAGACCCACGCTGGCGAGCGATGATCCGGAGGAACTCGCGGCCGATCGATTCGCCTTGGAGTTGTTAACCGGACAGCCTGACCTCAAGGTGGTTCCCGCGATTGCGCACTCGACTGCATCCGAGCTTGCTCGCGTAGTGCTTGTTTCAGCCCCGGATTTACAAATCGAACCTGGGACCTTGGCGCTTTGTTATGGATACTCCACAAGAAAGTGGGCGACCGCAAACGCGGCGATGAAACTCATTTACTTGGCGCCGAGGCCCGTGGGGCAAGAGGTGAACCGTGTCGCCCGACTGCAACTTCACCTTGCCGAACTTCCAATGGATGGAGCCGACTACGTTGCCGCGGTAATGGGGGCCTGAGGCCTTTGTGATCGTAGTCGCTGATAATGACATTGTCTCCAAGTGCTGTTGCTACCGACTCTCATTCGAGGTTATTGAGTCACTCGGAATTCAAGTCGAGTTGGTCGGGGTGCTCGGCACCGCGCGCTTTGTCGTCACTAAGCGCATCAAGCGGTCGGGCCTGACCCAGCATCCGTCTGGCCCCCTAACTGAGCTCCGTGAATTCCTCGCAAAGGCGGCTGTGGTTGAACCCAGCGATGTTGAACAGTCTTTCGCCGCGGACCTTGAGTTGGCGGCACAGCTGGCTGGGTTGCCGCTTGACGCCGGCGAAAGCCAACTCTGTGCGGTCGCCATCGAACGCAGCATCCACCTGTTGCTGACAGGAGATAAGCAAGCGATTGGGAGCCTAGAACAGCTTCTTCCCTCCGTATCCAGGCTCGCGGGGATTTGCGGCAAAGTCAAATGCCTTGAACAGGTGGTCCTCGGTCTACTGAACTTCGGGAATCCCGATACGGTCTGGAGGGCAATCTGCAGCGAGAAGGATGTCGACAAGGCGCTCACTTACGCCTTTGCCTGCAGCCGACCACAAGTCGACCTGGACGAGCTCGTCGAAGGGCTAACGAGCTATATCTCAGCTATTCGGCAGGTTGCCCCGCAGATATTGGCACCTTGACGGCGTTGCGAACGAATAGCGCGTAGGGGGCGACCAACTTTGCTACCAGACCGATATGAATGCGGGATTCATCAGCAACCTCGCTGACAGGTCCGGAGACGATCTCAAGGCAGGCTTTGTCGACATGACCCGTCAGATACCGGCTAGCGATACGACCCATGCTCGTACCTATGGCAACTCTCGCTTGCGAGAGAGGCAGATCAAACTCGGTGGGCTGCAAGTCGCGTATAGCGAGCGCATAACGAGACCCGAGGACGTTGATCGAGTCAGGGATCGACTCCCAACTGATGCCATCTCTCGACATTTCTGACGCGCGCTCCGTGACGGCGAAATGGCGCGAGGTCATTGGCTGCATACAGAGGAAAATCGTACTTCCCTTCATTTCGTAGGCTCGAGCAAAGGGCTGGACCATGCTGAGGGGATGGCAAGTGTTACCGCCGTAACCCCAAAGCGCGTAGCCAGCTTGCTCGATCTCACGGCGCTTACGTCTCACGATGTCTTCGAGCGCCTCACCGGCGTGAGTCCCAACCTTCATGAAGAGCAGTCCAGCGCCAGGCTTAATGATCGAGTTCATTCCGAGGCATCGCCCAACATCTCAAGGTAGTACTCATCTTCGTGCGCTTTGCCATAATCAAGCCAGGTTTTTTCCCGTACATAACGTACGCGTGCAGCGCTATCCCGCCCGTAGAAGTGCTTGAGGCGAGTTGGGTCATTGATTGAGGTACTCGGCCCACGAGAGCGCTTGCCCGGTAGAGCGCGGACGAGCAAATTGCACGAGCGTAACTCCGGTGCGTCATCCAGGTGGTAAGAATGGAGCCGGGGCATCATTGTCTCAACGATGTAGCCCGACTCAAGAACGAATCGCTGGACATTCGCGAGAACTCGCTTCGGCCATTCCAGTTCAGGATCATCTGCAAGCACGATCAAACCCTTCCCGGTATGTCCGGTCGCTTCCATTCCTCTTTGGGCAAAGACCTTCACGCTTTCCCCGTCGTTACTGGCGCCCCATGGGGGATTCGTGTAGAAACAATCAAACGACGTTGGTCCCGGAAAGGGATCAAGGCAGTTGTAGAGTTGCGCCGTCAACTGTTCAAGTCGTTCCTTGTCGGCAAAGCGGGTAAGTGCCGAGCACATTCTTTCGTCGAAGTCGAAGACCGTAATTCGCGATGGCCCGTAACCCAGAATCCCGCGATGTTGCAGATAGGCAACGCAAATGCTGATCGAATCACCATCGCCGATAAAGGCGAGCCGCTTGCCATCGGCCCACCGCGCCACCATCTCACTCTGCAAAACCATATCGCCGGCCTTCATGTAGATCTGATCGAATATGCGCAACGGGCGTGGCCGGTTCTGGATTACATCCGAGATCGCGTTAACGGCTCCGTGAAGATCGATCTCTGAGTCGGGCACGATGCGTTGCATGGTACGCGCCGGCTCGCCGCGTCCAGCAGGCGCTTGCAACGCTTTCGGCGCGAGGTAGTCCCGGATCTCCGTCGACGATCTCCTCAAGATGTCAGACGTCGTTCCGGCGAGGACAAGCGGGCCCGCGAGGTTGCTAACCCGCGACGCATAGTCGGCTATCGCCGGCAACGCTGTGGCTCTTGCGGCTTCTCGTCACCGTAAGGAGCTAATCGTCGTCACCGGCCGCGGGGCATCGTTCATTTGGCCCCCCCGGGAAGGCGTCTATGTAACCAGCCAACAAGTGATCTTGCCTCAAGCAGCGTCATAAATCGCAATGGTCTCGGCAATGGTTGCTGTCAAGAGCGACCAGGTGACCATTGCGCTACTTGTCAGTCCGGGGGATCTATTCTTTCCGCGTGTCCAACGACGCCTACCTAACGGTTGGCGATATCACCTTCGAATTTCCGTACGAAGTCCCACCCTATCTGCCGCTTCTGTTTGATCCCAATAGCTACTTCGTTGAATGGGAGACCGATGACGGGCCTGATGACGGCGACCCGGCGGCAATTGGCTATTCGACGAATGCTGCTGATGCCCTTGCGCATTTGGAGGAAGTTGGCCTCGGGCGCGGACGACTCGTCCTTCTGTATGAGACGTATAAGAACGACCTTTTGTCAAGCTACCTATCCTCGCTTGAATATGCGTTCCTGACGGGCCCAGACCGACCGGGCCAGGCCGAAGTACAGCGGCTCCTCGGCGAGCATATTGGACAGTTTGTTACATCGGACCCAGCGAGCGACGTCGACGAATTCGCCAAATATTTGGGCCAAGTACTAGCGCAGGAGGGGGGAGCGGAGTTGCTCGCATCGCCAGGACAGCTTGCCGAGCACCTCCGTGGGTCGGTCAAGGATGTATCGCCCCCAATAGCGACCGTGGCGGAGCTATTTGACGACGAGCAATCCCGACGGTATGAAGAACTAGCGTTCCTCCTCTATTTGGATTTGCTGCTGACGCAGTTGGATCCGAAGGCGGAGGTCAGGCTCGAGGTCCAGGAAGTAGTGGATTGGGATCCCGCCGCAGGGAGACAGGTGTTCGCGGCGGCACTGGGCGAGCTAACGAAGAAGCTCGAACTCTATGACAAACTACTCCGTCCAGCGGTTGGTCGTGGCTCTCTTGTACAAACTCGAGCGGCGCGTGGCGCACTCTTGAGTGGGATTGACTTAACCAAGCGCGCAATCACCGCCAAGACGAAGGGCGAATCCCTCGAGCAGCTCGCGCAAGCGCTCTTCACCTTGGACCCGGGGTTCAGGATCAAAAACGTCAGGGTGGACTTGGGCGACGAAGAGATTGACTTGGTTATTGCAAACGACGGACCGTCCGGCTTCTGGTCGAACCTTCAGTCCCCCCTGTTCCTAGTTGAATGCAAGAACTGGTCGCGAGAAGTAGGAGCTCGAGAGATTCGCGACTTCGAAAGCAAGCTGCGTAACCACCGCGGATTTGCACGGCTGGGTATATTCATCGTGGGAAACAAATACACGTCCACCGCTGAAGACGCTCTCAAACGATTGTCCCGCGATGAAACCATGATCATCTTGCTCACAGTGGGGGAGATCGAGAAATTCGCAGGCGGCGAGCAGCCACTAAGAGAGTGGTTGGAAGATAAGATCGCCGCTCTGGTTTAGATGCCTTGCAGCGGGCAAGCTCGATTGAGACGACGCCTCAACGGTTTGCCAAACCGTCATGCGGCCTGGTTCCCGTGTATGGTGCCTCGTCACCGGCTTCGATGCGAGTACGGATGCGCGCCGCCACTAGAGAGCCTCATGCACAGTTAATACGAGCGCGCGCGACTTGGTCGGAAGCCATGCGAAGGTTCCGAGCGGGTGTAATCTGCGCGCGGTGTTCGGAAACAAACGGAAGGAGGAAGCCGAAGCCAGTCTGAAGGCTTTGGTGTTTGACATCGCGGGGACGGTGGTCGACGAGGCTGTTCAGCGGGCCCTTCCACCCGGTGGTGCTGCGACCGGAATCAAGTGGCGCGAGGGCATGCTGATGGATGTCGCACTAGGCCTAGTTGCGGCGCAAATCGGCATCACTATGCTGAACAAGCGAATGGCGACAGCCCTCGGCAAACTGCCGGACTGGGTGATCGAGGCAAACACTCCGCGCGTTGGGAAACCCACCGCTGAACGCAACGGCAAGCTCGTACTGTCGGTAATGGCACGCGGTGCGCATCTCGCCGTTAGGCGCCCCGAAGCACCTGCCGAGTGGGAAATGCCGTTGGAGTACTTCGTTGAAGTAGCCCAGTTGTTTGAAGGCTTCGGCTTCGACGTCGAGCAGCTCGCGCTCTCGTTTGTCCTTTCGATGCGAGATGTACGCCTGTCCCTCTCTAGTCTCGCCCTCGCGTAAGTACAGAGTCGACTCTTACTTGTGACAGAAGACATTGGCGAGGGCTACGAACTCCTCAACTGCCGGTCTTCGCGCTCACTAACCTTTCGCCTAACCAAATAGGCGCTGTCGATCGCGCCTTCGCTGCAGGCGCGTCGGCGCGGTTACAGTAATGGAGGCCGCGCCCTGGGTAGCTCGCAGCGAAGCTTGCTGCGCTACTGGACGCCGGTCGGCACCCACCCCGATACCGGGCCAATCGGGCACTCATGCGGCAAATCTCAACGGTTTCGGCAACCGTCAGCAAAGACGTTGTTGCTCGATCCGCATGAATGGCGGGAGGCATCCTGACAACGGCGAATGCCTCAGGCCGCCGCCTCGCGACTTTGCCCGCCTGTTGACGATTCGTGCAGACGGCGAGCCTCTCTCCAAATAGCCGGCCCTTCCAGACCAACTAGATCGGCGAAATAGGACGCGCTAGCGCTCTTCAGGAAGGTCTCGGCTTCGGAACTGAACGCCTTGCTAGTGGTTCGGATTGGAGCATCCAAGTCGTGGCTATAGCTGTGCCCCATATAGTCCGCAACCGCCAATCTAAAGATTGCAAGAATCAGTTCTTTCGCGCCCTCCACGCGTCCCTCCAAGGTCAGGTCGCTTCGAGCAGCTGGTCTAGCTCCGATGGGGCATCGCCTTGATGAAGGGCCCGAGCAATCTTCCATGCGGTTCTCGGCCTAATCGCGTCACCCCGAAGGGTCGACCTCAGGGTCGGATACGAGATCCCTGCGCGAGTCGCAAGCTGGGTCAAGCTCCAGCCCCTCCGTCCACATTCAGCTCGTAGCTGTGCCGGAACGATCACGACCACTAAGCCACCCGCGCCGAGTCGAAACGGACTCTGAAGGTCCGGGTGACCGTCCGAAGGCTCCGTCGGGTTCTCCGGCGGGCGCAACGTCGGGGGAACCGGATGCGACGCCGGTTCCCCCGAACCCCCTCCGCGTCGACGGGAGGACACAAGAGGTGGATCGATTGGCAGTTGGCAGCGCGTCATGGACGAGGCCGATGAGGAAGACGAGTTGCGATCTTGAAGCTGATGTGCTGACCGATTGGTCGGGTTAGCGGACGAACAGCATTGCGGGCGCTGCCCAGGAGACGGCCTGCTGGTGCCATTGACACTGCGGTTCCTGCCCAGCCACGAGCGATCGATCCTGCGGTGCCGTGCGCGAAGCGCAGAGCCGAGAAGATCACGACCGGCGAGAAAGCCGCGATCAGGAGGACAGCCACGCCACTCGCCATCCAGTTCTCAGTCGCATCGGTGTCGGTGGGCGAGATCAAGGCAACCACGACCAGCCGAAAGCCGACATAGACAACGGTTGCGAGCACGAACTTCGACAAGAGCAATCCGACCAGGAACTGGGCCAGAGCGGTGGCGGCGCCGATTGCCCGTGGCCAGATGGCAAGGACAGACACCAAGGGCACGAACGCGGTCACGCTGAGTATCAGCGCCGAGCGCACGACAAGCTCCAGATGCAGGATCACGGTGAGCGAGCTCATGGTCAGCGCCGTCAGGATCAGGCCGAACGTGCTCACATGCGGTCCTGATGAGCCGTTCGCGACCACTGCGTCGCTGACGGCGACGCCTCGCATCAGAAGCTGACTGAGGGCGGTGAAGTCGGGAGTCCAGACGGTCGCAAGGAGAGCCGCGTAGCTAGCCAGGTACTTGAGGACGCCGAGGCCTGAGTAGGCGAAGAACGTCGCGGCGACGACGCGAGGAATCAGAGCGATCCCAGTGCCCAGGGATCCCCACGCGATGCGCTCGATCAGGGCCAGGGCAATGATCCCGCCGACGAGCAAGAGCGCGATCGCGAGCATTCGGTCGTAGACGGGCACGATCACGCTGAGGTCGGGCTCGGTCGACTGGCCAAGGGCTGACAGCAACCACTGCATGCTGGCGACCGCAATCGCAGTCGACCAATTGGCGATCGCGATCACGATCTGGTTGACGATCTGATTCGCCTCTGCGCTGTAATCGCCCACAGCTACTGCCCGAAGAGATGGCCGGCGTAGTTGGCCGCCGCCACGCCGATGTAGAGGAGCGCCAGTGCACCGATGGAAACAGCGATGCCACCCTTGGCGCGCTCGGCCAGCTGCGGGTTGGCCGTGAACGAGGCGAGAACAAGAGCGATCAGAGAAACGACGATGCCGAGCCCGGAGACGAGCGTGAGCAGCGCGGCGGCGTTGTTGGTGAGATGGATGAGGCCATGAAGGACACTGGGCGGCAACCCGCTGAAGTCCGGGCGAACGCTGATGTCAGTCAACCTGCTACTCCCTTGCCGACGACGCCGTGCAGACGGGACAAACCTCAAACGCGGACCAAATCCGTCGCGAGTACGACCTCATCAAGGAGAAGTGAGATGAGCACCGAAGTCGAGACCACGGTGTCCGCTCCGGCCGGAAACGCGAACGTCACACCCGTGGCCGCGGCGCCTCCGCCCGCTCGATCCCCCCTTTGGCGCCGGCGTCGCTACCAGTTGGCGGCGGGGATCACCATCGTGGCCCTCCTCAGCGCGTTCATTGCCAACAACCTTCTCGCCCGCCAGTACACACCCGATGGCGCCGTCCGCCAGTACCTGAGTGCCCTACAGGCGGGTGACGCAACCAGTGCCTGGAGCGAGATCCAAGTCTCAGCGCCAACCGCTCCGGCGGCATTCAATCTCACCGATGGCGCGGCCCTGCAGGCGGCTCTTTCTACCCGCAGGCCGGACATCAAGAGCTTCTCCGTGACGGCCACAACGAACTCAAGCTCAAGCACAGCGATCGTGGATTTCAGCTATGACACCGCTGCCGGGAGGAAGCAAGGAAAGTTCGTCGTCCAGCGTTCGGGCGAGACGCATTTCGGCCTCTATCCGGAATGGCATGTGGTTATCAGCCCGGCCCTTCTGACTATCGCTTTGCCCAAAGGCAGCAACGGCGTGAGCATCGATGGCAGAGCAATCGCCCTGCCGGACGGCAAGTCGACCGTCGCAGTGCTCCCGCTCTCTCACAAGGTGCAGTTCACCGGCACTCAGATGCTGGCCTCACAGACAGTTTCGTTGGAGTCCTTCCTTTCACTCGCGCTGGACGTGCCCTATCGGCCAATGCTGAACGCATCCGGTACCGCTCAAGCCAAGACCGCCGTCAAGGCCTTTATCGGCGACTGCGCGAGGAGGACTCAAGCCAATCTCGATGACGGGACTTGCCCCCAGGGGCTGTACTACGGTCTTCCCAGCTCTGGGCAGTGGAACGTGGTCGGGGACCCAACCTCAGACCTCAACGTCGCGTTCGACCAGAACATGAACGCTGTCGGCAGCGGCCACTTCCAGATGGTCTTCGGCTTTCAGGCCGACGGCTGGAGCGGTACTCGCCATACGCCGTCCGCCGGAGGCTACAAGGCGGCACTGAACCTCTCCACGACGACTCTGACAGTGGCCAGTATCCAGCGAGCCGACGGACTACCGACTATGGTCCGGCCCGCCGGCGCCACTGACCAGGCGGCCAAGGATCTCGTCAGCAAAGGCTTCGTGCAGTGCGCGTCCGACTCCGCTGAATTCGTTGCCGATTGCCCGCAGGCGGCACCAGACATCATCATCACCGACGTTCACTGGTCGCTGGAGGGGGATCCGCTCGCGGGAGCCACCGTCAATTTCGATCCTGATACTGGGCTACTTACGGTTCACGGCAACTTCTCGATGGCGGTCTCCTATAAGTGGTTTGGCAACTACGCCAGGAGCGGCCATAGCTACATCAAGGCCTACGATGCTCACCTTTTCTGGGACGGCCAGGGCCTGCAGCTCGTCAACATCGACGGAGCGGTCTCATGAGCCGCCTGACCGCGCTCTTGATTTTTTTGGCCATCGTGGTGAGCACAGCTTGCGGCGGAGGAGGCGGCTCGGCTGTGTCGAGTGTGACCGCTGCCCAGATCGCGCTGCAGGATCAGGACCTGCCGGGATTTACGCGTTGCCCTCAGTCCGGCCCAATCGCATCTGTACTCGAGACGCTCCGAGCTGGCGGCGACTCGCACGACACCGAGAACCTGGCTGCCGGGCTGGCGGCGGCCAAGGACCTTGGCTTTGCCGATGGCGTCTATGTCGGCTACGCGAGTGACCCTGCATCTTGTAGCTCAACCCTCTTCGGGTCTGGAGACACCGCGAGCCTGCATGAGAAGTGGTGGCTTTGCATGGTGGTCACGTTCAAAGATGCCGAGTCCGCGAAGACCGCGTACACGAACGGCCTCTTCCTGTTTGGCTTCACCCCAGATTCTTATTCGAAGTTGGGGGGCGGCCACCAAGGTGCTCAGACTGGATTCGGCACCACCTCGTACACGACCGAAGTCTTTTCGGAATACTTTGCCTACGTCGCCAAGGACAACGTCCTTATCGAGATGGGGGGTGGTAATCAATTTGAGTTTCAGGCCTCGCCGGTGGCCAAGAAGGTCTATCAGCGTGCCTGACCTTGTCCATCGGTCGACCCCAGCGGACGCCAGCGGACGGTTCAAATGTGGGCCATAGCGGCACATCTTTGATGGGCCTACCATGCACACGACGATGGGCCAAACGTACGCCTTCGGCGTAACAAGATAACCCCACATTCGTGGGGGCGACGGTGCGACCCCAAGCACCGAGTGCGAAACTTAGCAAGGTTCGATGAGTCAAGTTGCGTCCAATGATGAAGATGACACGACTGACGACGGCGGTATTAACCTCGAACCTGGTCAACTTCGCGACCTAGTCCTCCAAATCGCGTTCTGGGAAGACTGGGTGATGCGAAGAGTCGAAACGGTGACCATCCTGGATGAAACCCGAATCAAGCGCCACGTAAGCATGGACTTTCTGTTTCGGAGCTACGACGCAGAGGCGGAGCCGGCTAACGGACTCGATGAACAGCCTCATCTAGTCCCGATCACGTTGCTGAACAAAAGCCCACTTCGGAACTTCAACATCTTTGATGATCGAGCAACAGTGTTGCCGGTTCTGACAACCGAGCAGAACCTGTCTGTGTCCTGCCAAGTGTTAGCTCGGTTGTCAGAACTTGATGGCAACGGTGGCGTTGATATCAAGCTCATTCGGGAGCTAATCCTCGGAGCCGATCTGCCGACCTTCGACAAATCACTGAACGATCTTCTAAGCGTTCCGGACGGGGAAGACCCTCGAGTCTGGGTTCCGACGTTCCGGCGCCTAGCCCGAGAGTTTCGCGAGAGTTTTCTGTTAATCGCCTGGATGAGGCTCCGACCTGGCGAACGCAGGATCGTGAAGTACGAGTACGAGGGAACCATGGTGGTTCAGGCTGCAAGCCGAACGGTGACCGCGCTCTCTCAGGCGCGTGCAGCCGTCCGTTGGTTGAGGGGTCGCCGGCTGTTCGTCGGCCTAATGCAGTGGGTGCGGCGACAATGGATACGGCACTTGCTCGCCGCGGTTGCGATAAACATTCAAAGGGGACTGGAGCTCGTCCGAGAGTTGGCGGGCGACTTGCGCCTTTGGCTCGCGTTCGACCCAATAAGGATTGATGTCACCGCGGAGGCGGTAGCTCGCGCCAGGAGCTACCACATCGAGGTACCAGCGCCCGATGGACTTAGCTTCGTGAATGCCCGGTTCATTGTCGGAATACCTGACCAGGCGCCGGACTCCACATCAACCGACAATGCGGGCATTGATCGCGTCCATTTGCACATCGCTGAGCAGTGGATCGGTGGCGTGCTCAAGCTCCGACGTGGCATGACCGGCTTAGTAACGCTCGATCTACGCCCAAGTCCGGGCCAACTTCTTCGCCACGCATTTCTCGTCGCTTGGCTAATCGCCTCTGCACTGGGTGTCGGATTGATCGCACATGATGCGTTGGGAGTCCATCCACGACTCGACGCGACATCGGCATTGATAGTTGCGCTTCCCGCCATCTTTGCGATTTTTCTGGTGGCGCCAGGCGAACACCGTTTAGCGCAACGGCTCGTGAGTGGAGTGAGGGATCGCATATGGCTATCGGCAGCTCTTGCATTCGCCGCGGCGGCGATACTCACTCTTGACCTGGGGCCTGGGTGGCGTCCGACGGTTTGGTTGGCCTTGTTCGCGGCAGCATCGGCTAACTGTTTTGCGTACTTTTGGAGTATCAGACAGGGCAGTCGAGCGATCAGCCGCCGTTTGAGTTGAGCTAGCCGCCGGTATATAGTCTGAGGTACCAAGATGCCGGATCAGCTAGTCCGCCCCGACCAGGACCGACCAAGCCGCCTTATCCGATCCGCGGAGGGGATGAGCTTCGCGGTCGGCCGGGAAGCGACCGTCGTTCAGCTTCGAGAGCTGTTCGGAGCGAGCACGAGGAAGGCAACCAAAAAGCGCCGGAAGAGGAAGTAGGCGTCCGTCGTCCAGCGCCCCAAGGCCTAGAACGGAATGGGCCTAGTGTCGTCTCGAGCAAGCGTTGCCGTGAGATCGAAGCGCACATGGTTCGCTCGCGGGACCCACAACTTAGGCGGTTGCCGAACTCGCTGGGCGCGTCCCAACCACCCAATTTCAGACGAGCGTGGTTAGCTCACCCCTGCCAGCGTTTGGGGCGCTTGCTTATGCCTGATTTGATGGTCTCCGATTGGGGGAATCGGTGACAGATGTTCCTCAAGGCTAGATCGTCTGATCCGGCAACTCTGTCGAACGGAGTTCACGGATGACTTCTTGCCTCGCCTTCGATCTCGCCACTGTAAAGCGTCGCATGAAGTCAGCCTTGGCTTCATCGAAGTCATTTCTGGCCTTTGGATCCGACAAGTGATCAACCAGTCTCTCGAGTCGATCGCTCGATGCCGCAAGCACCTCGACGAGTGCCTTCCCCGTATGAAAAGCGGTACCGAGATACAGCCTTGCAACGTCCTCCGTGAACCGCGCTGACGGAACATTGACCAGGCCATCGTCGATGTCCACGTAGAGCGCCATTTCGCGAAGCGGGCGGCCGGCGAGACGGAACTCCAACTCCTGCAGAAGACCAAGATCGTTAACCAGCGCGGTGGCTGTCTGGGCCTGAGTCACCAAGTCGACTATGTGAAACAGTTCGAATTTGTAGCCGTGGCTCGACCAGACCTTCTCAGCCACCTTCCAATCCGGTTCATCTCCAAGCGCAATGTCAACAGCAAGACTCATTAGGAAGACAACCTTCCCCATCTCTTCCATCGCAAAATGCGCCAAAGCCAACGCTCTCGCATACCTCTTCGCGTCGAACAGGAGATCAGCTTCACCAAGTAGGTCGGTAGCATTCTTGAGTAGCGCCTGATTCCACTCTCGCAGAGCCTCAAATGACTTCTCTGGAGACCCACCGAGAGCCTCACGCATCCAACCCTTCCGCGATGTTCGCTGCCTCCCGGCTGTACCGCGCTGACTTCCAGAAGTGGATCTCATGTTCTGTAATTCTGGGTAACAGACGCGACGCACTCGCCTGAAATCTGAGGGCGTTCCTGCGTGGGCGACGGTAAGCCTACTCGTGCGTGCTGATACCTACCCCCTATCGGCAGCGTCGCCATCTCTATGAATCCTCGGTCTCCGCCCGGTGCTCCATTTTGCCGGCTGACTCCGTCGGTGATGCACGACTGAGCTCTCGCCTGGACTAGGTCAGAATTCTGTCGTGGCCGAAATTACGCGCAAACGCCAAGGCGAGCTTATGTCCGGCGTCATGAAGCTGCTCGCCGAGGATCCCGAGGGTATGCCAGCGAAAGATGTACTGTCTCGGCTACGGGCTGTCGTCCCGGCAACCGCGTTCGAGTTATCAGAGTATCCAAATCGCCCCGGAGTCATTCGCTACGACAAGATTGTCCGCTTCGCGACGATTGCCCCCGTGAAGGCGGGTTGGCTAGTGAAGACGAAGGGACAGTGGTCGGTCACAGAAGCTGGCATCGCTGCATTGGCGCAGTATCCGAATGACCCCGAAGGACTAATGCGTCGGGCGGCGCAACTTTACAAGCAGTGGAAGAAAGATCAGCCAGAGCCCGTCGAAGAGTCTCAATCGCCTGTTGATGAAGCGATTGAAATTGTGGGCACGTTGGAGGAAGCGGAGGAGGGAGCTTATGCCGAAATCAAGAGCTACGTCGATGACATGGCTCCATACGATTTCCAGGATCTCGTGGCCGCCTTGATCGGTGCGCTCGGTTACCACATCCAATGGATAGCTCCACCAGGTCCAGACCAAGGGGTAGACATCATTGCGAGCATTGATCAACTTGGACTCTTGAAGCCTCGTGTAAAAGTCCAGGTGAAGCACCGCGCAGCGACGGCGAGCGTTTCAGATCTTCGCGAATTCATGGCGCTGCTGGGCGAATCCGATGTCGGCATCTTCGTTTCCAGTGGTGGGTTCACAAGAGATGCCCAAATCGAGGCTCGAACACATGAGACGAGGACGTTAACCCTTCTGGATCTGGAGGGCTTCCTGGATCTCTGGATCAAGAACTACGCCAGTGTCGATGAGGACAAGAGACGACTCATGCCGTTGAAGCCCGTCCATTACTTGGCACTGCCCGCCGATACGGTATAGGCAGCAGCTTCATAGGCCCGCCCATTTGGGGGGGAAGACTTGGCATCGATAATTACCTCCTGACAGATCAACGGGCCTGCATGCCGAATAGGCCAGGCTTCCTCCAACGCAGCAGGTAGCGGTAGTAGAGGGCCCGCCGAATCGATGCCCCCGGCAGCTCGCGCTGTACGGTGGCGCGAATCTCACCGAGGCTCTCTCGTGCATCCGTTGCGGCAACTCCGACATCTCGTGTCTCGTGATCATCCAGCTACCCAGACGAACAAACGGCAAGATGAGCCCAGACATGATCCAATCAATTGCTGTCTTGTTCGCGGCCAGACCGACGACGATGAGTTCGCCACCCGGACTTAGCAAAGACCGTGCTTTTAGGAGTGCCGCAGTCAGGTCCAGGTGGTGAAGGCTTGCCACAAAGGTCACAACATCAAAGCTGCCCTCGTTAGCCTCATAGTCGGTGAAGGCGACTGCCTCCAAAGTTACATTTGTGAGGCCAGTGTTTCGGCGACGTGCGCGGGCAATTGCGCTAGGATCAGGGTCTATTCCGGTGACCCACTTGGAAACTGTGGCCAGCCTCTGGACCAATAGACCTTCGCCGCATCCGACGTCGAGCGCGTGACCACCGCGTTGTGCCGCTAGTCGAACGATCCAGGGGTGATAGGCCGAATTGTGATTCCAGTATTGCGTTTCAGTCAAAGTCTCTCACTAGTCTTCGGCCGGGGAAAGGCTGGTGCTGATGAGTGAATCGCTGTCGATAACTACTTCTTAGCGAGACCAAGCAGAACTCTCGCGCTTGACGTTGAATCCGTGCGCGGTTGCATTTCCGCAGACGAACGCAACCCGACCACTGGGGCGAAGCAACAACCCGCTAGAGGTCAGAGAGCAACTCGCCGTCCGCGTCGGCCCCACCCATGGTTGAGGCCCTGATCTCGTCCACCGCGGTAAGTAGGTTTCTCAGCAACGGGTTTGGATCGTCCGACCTGTGCGCCAGTGAGAGTTCAACCAGCGGCGCGGGGGTGAGTGGTTTGAATGCAACGCTGCCAGCACCGGTTGACGCACGCCACCAGCTGACCACGGCGGCCGCCCCATCCGACGTGGCAATGGTCTCCACGGCCTGATCTGCCGGCTCTTCGGCCACAACATTCACGTTGCTGGTGTGGCGCGTCAGCCAGCGTTTGAAGGCAGTGCTCATTGCGGGGTTCTCGGACGGAGGACTCAGAAGGAGAGGCACACCTCGAAGGGCCTCCACGGGAACCCGGTCTAACTTAGCAAGGCGGTGATTCAGCGGAAGCGCCAGCATCAATGGATAGCACCGTCCGATGGATTGCAGGGCGATACCTTCGGGAACATCAGCTGGGAGCTCGACGAACGCGACATCTACTCCGCCGTTGCATAAAAGGTCGAGGTTCATACGCGATTGAGCTGCAGATGTTTCCAGCTCGACAACCGGATAGCAACGGCGGAATTGGGCGACAATCCTTCCCTGAAGCCCCACATCGCCATGCAATAGATAAGCGATTCGCAGGCGACCCGCACAGCCGGCAGCAATATCAGCCAGTTCGCTTAGGGCCTGATCCTCGCTCCGGACCATGCGTCTTGCATATGGCAAAAGCGCCTCGCCGGCCTGAGTTAGGCGCACCCCCCTAGCGCTACGCGTTAGCAGATCGACCCCAAGCTCGCGTTCAATTGCCTGGATGCGTTGCGTGAGAGCTGGTTGCGTGATTCTCATTGCCGCCGCCGCCCGTCCGAAGTGCTCAACGGTCGCAACCTCGACAAACGCCCTTAGCTGGCGAAGCTCCATTCGCTAATGGCCCCACACGCTCAATTCAGGCCCCGCGTCGATCGAGTTCGCATCTCTCGAAACTGGAGTTAGCTTCACAGTGCCGCGGACCGCGACCAAGATGGCTGTCACCAAGTCCGCGTGACTTTCTGAATCACGCGCGGACGGTCCGGGTCGAAGGCCCGCGCCACCGCGACCTGGTGGGCGAGCAACTGACCAAGCACCGCGAGCGGGATTGGAGTGAGCTCTTCGGGCAAACCTGAAACGTCGTAGAGATGCAGCACCAAGCAGCCCTTCGCCTCTAGCCGCGAACGCACCGATTCGAGGTCTGACGCGACAAGCCCGCCACCGTCCACGATCAACACCGGCAGCCCGGCCTCCGTGATCGCGATGGGGCCGTGCTCGAAATCCGCCACCGACCACGCGCTCGCTAGGACGTAGCTCGTCTCGCTGAGCTTCAGCGCGATCTCCTCGGCGGTCGATAAGTTGAAGCCACGACCCAGCACGACCGCGCGCTTGCCGAGCAGTGGCGGGACCAGACCCTTCAACTCGTCCTCGCGCTCGAGCGTCCGCGCGATGGCGTGCGGCACAGTTGCGAGCGCGGCCTCGAAGTTCGGATCGGGATCTAGCGCATTGGAGATCAGCGCGAGCGCGAGGAGGCTTGCCGTGTAAGTCTTCGATGCCGGCACGCTGAGTTCAGGACCGGCTTCCATCGGCAGCACCAGCTCGGCGGCTCGCGCGAGCTTCGATTCGATCGCGTTGGTGATCGCAAGCGTGAGGCAGCCTTGTCTGCGCGCTTCTTCTACGACGGCGATCACGTCGGGGGATTCGCCCGACTGCGAGATGCCGATCACGCACTGCCCGTCGAGGCGCGGTGGTCGCGCGTAGTGCGTGAAGAGCGACGGCGCCGCGAGCGCGACCAGCGCGCGGTTGCGCACGCCGAAGAGATATTTCGCGTACAGCGCTGCGTTGTCCGAGCTGCCGCGCGCGGCGATCACGAAACCGCGCGGCGCAGCGTCGCGATGGCGATCGCCGATCGAGGTCGCGGTGGTCTGTCCGCGCTCGAGGAGGCGCGCCGCGACGTCGGCCTGCTCCGCGATCTCGGCGCGAAAGTGGCTCATGCCTGCAGGTCTCCGAGCTTGGTCACGAACTGCTTGACGCGATCGTCAACGTGCCGCACGTAGAGCGTGGCGACGTTGGCGCCAGGACCTTCCGCGCCGCCGACAGTCACGCGCACGGTTGCGCGGCCAGAGCGTGGCTCGACGATCCGCCGATGTCCCAGGCCTAGGACGCTTGCCGAAATTTGATCGTCCCCCGAATCATCGTCAGTTGCACGCGTGCGTCGGCGTCGAGCACGACGAGGTCGGCGCACGCGCCCGTAGCAATGCGTCCGAGCCGCCGCTGACCGAGCACACGCGCGGGCACAGCCGACGCGAGGCCGATCGCCTTGTCAAGGTTCATGCCCGGCAGCCGCGCCATCATGCCCACGAGATCGGGCATCGTCGCCGCGCTGCCCGCGAGCGTTCCATCCTTGAGGCGCACGGCACGGCCATCGCTCATCACCTTTCGGCCCGACAGCTCATGGATTCCGGGCGCGGCTCCCGCGGCGGAAGTCTGGTCGGTTGTCAGCGCGAGGCGCGCCGCACCCTTGACGCGGATGAGCTGCTCGCACACGGCGGGATGGACGTGCTCGCCGTCGGCGATGAGGCCTGTCGTCACGCTCGCGTCGAGCAGCAGGGCCAGCGCGATGCCGGGTCGCCGATGGTGGACCGGAGACATGGCGTTGTAGAGGTGCGTCGCAAAACGCACACCGGCCGCGATCGCCTTGCGTCCCTGCTCGTAGTCAGCGCCGCTGTGGCCCGCTGCGACGACGATGCCCGCGCGGTGCATGCGCTCGATGGCCGCCAGAGCACCCGGCAATTCGGGCGCCAGCGTCACTAGCCGCGGCCTCGCCGCGACTAACACGTCGACGCGCTCCGCCGTCGGCAGGGCGAGGTGGCTGCGCAGGTGCGCGCCTCGGAATGAGGGATTGAGGAAGGGCCCCTCGACGTGAGCGCCCAGGACTCGCGCGCCTGGAGCTTCGGCCGCCGCGCCGACTGCAGCAACGAAGGCAGCTCCGACCTCGACCGGCGCCGAGATCAGTGTCGGCAGGAACCCGGTCACCCCGGTAGACGCCAGTGCATTGGAGATCCAAGCGATCGAGGCGGCGCCTGTCGCGGCATCGTGACCGCAGAAACCGTTGACCTGGAGGTCGATGAACCCGGGCGCGATGATCTCGTTCGGTCCCGCGACTATCTCTTCGTCCGGCCGGTGCGGCGGTTTCCCATGACCCACCCAGGTGATAGCGTCGCCTTCCACCAGGACGCCGTCCGCGGAACTTGCGCCATGCAGGCGGCCGCGCAAGAGGGTCCTCATGCGCGCCTCTCGGCGGCGAGCACGGCCTCGACGTTGCTGCCAGCCTCCTCCAGCCTGCGGCGCGCCTCGTCGAGTGGCAGGGCGGCGAGGTCGGCGAGGTCGGCGATAACCCGCGCCGCGCACTCGCCCTCGTCTACCGCGATCGCTCTTATCACCGGGCACCTTGCCTCGGCAGCCCACCAACTGTGTCGAGGGCGACAAGCGCCGCGCCGACGACGCCGGCGACCGAACCAAGGCGCGATGGAAGCACTGAAATGGTGTTTGGCTCGAGGGCAGTGTCTGCGATAGCTGTGCGAACGGATGCAAAGAATGGTTCGCCCAACGCGAGTGCCGCTCCGCCCCCGACAACGATGACATCAGGATCGAGAGTATTGGCAACTCCGCCAAGTACTAGCCCGAGTGCAGTACCCGCTTCGGCGATGACGCGCTGCGCGCAAGCCCGGAGTGCCGTATCCGGTGAGTTGAGTGCTTCGACAACCAACTCCATCCCAACAGCGGCGTACGACCTCGACCGACCTGCGCAACGCGCAAACGAACGAGCGATTGCTGGCCCGCTTGCGTATGCCTCGATGCAGCCTCGCCGCCCGCATGAGCATCGCAGCCCTCCGGCGCGAAACGGTATATGCCCAATCGCCCCAGCCATCCCGTGGGCGCCCTGAAACAACCGACCGTCCTCGGTGATTGCGCCTCCCATTCCAGTGCCGATGGCGACTGTGAGGCACACTCGGGAGCCATGGCCTGCTCCAATGCGCGCTTCTGAGACACCGATTGCCTGAGCGTCATTGAGTGCTACCGTGGGTAGGCCACTTGCTCGTTCGAACTCCGATCTGAGATCAGTCCCTACCCACGTAGGAAGCAGGGCTGTGCTTGAAATGACCCGCCCGGTGCGCGGGTCGATCCACCCTCCTGCGGCAATGCCGACCGCCACCGGCTCGCCATAGAGAGAGTGGGCTAGCACTCCCTGCAGCAGTTCAGTCGCACGTCTCAGGACCGCCACGCCACCATCCCGCGCATTGGTAGGCACGATCCGCGCCTCACTGACCAACCCCTCGCGGTTGGAGAGGGCGGCCGCAATCTTGGTGCCGCCAATATCGACCCCTGCCGCGAGAGCAGCCTTCACCACGCCTGATGAACTCGAAGCATGATTCGGATTGCCGAGGCTGTCGCTCGCCGCACTCCGACTCCAATCCTGAGATACACGTCAGAGCGATCGAAGGTTAATAGCTGACTGCCAGGTAATTGAGCGAAGTAAGACCAGCATTGTTAACGACCGCGTAGGGCGGCCACAAAACGCGCTGTGATCCATTCTGGTCGGGTAATTGCATTGCCGATAGTCACTGCGTAGGCCCCCAGCTCGATCGCCTGCTCAGCCTCTTCGGGGGTTGAGATGCGACCCTCAGCGATTAGCGGTACTCGCAACTCGGCTGCAAGTCTTGCCACAAGATCGAGGTCGGGGCCGTTCGTTGACGAAGCCCCCTCCACGTACCCAGCCAGAGTAGTAGCGACAAGATCGGCGCCGGCTGATGCCGCCATCAAACCTTCTTCAAATGACGACACGTCCGCCATTACTGCCAATCCGGTTTCACGCCTTACAAGCGCGATCCAATCGGCCACTCCCATTCCGTCTATGCGAGCTCGGTCAGTGGCGTCTACGGCGATGATCGACGCTCCTGCGGTGGCCATGGCCCGCGCATGCTCAACGCCAGGTGTGATACGCACTCCAAGTCCCGGAATGTCGACCTTCCAGATTCCGATGATGGGCAAGGAGACAGCTTCCCGAATCGCTGCCACATCATCCGGGCCGTTCGCCCGAACGGCGACTGCGCCGCCGACCGCAGCCGCCCTCGCCATTCCGGCCATAAAAGCCGGACCGTAAAGAGGGTCTAGTGGACCGGCCTGACACGAGACGATCAAACCGCCGGCGAGTAGTGGGAGTGGCGGCAACAAAGTCGCGCCTGACCAATTACCACGCGGAGTCGGTGGCTCGCCCGTAACTGGTTTCAACTTGTGTCGGTTCCTCCTCGATCCGCGTGCTCTTTGACAGGAGCACCCTGTCCGGCTAGTATAGGCGTCAGGACGTCATTACGTGTTGGGAGGATAGCTGTGCGCAACAGTCCCGCGGTGGATCGATATGGCAGTGGACCATTCGCCCATCCGATGAATCGCCGCCGATTTCTCGGAGGTCTTGGGCTCGCGGGCGCTGCTTTGTTCAGCGCTGAAGCGTTGGCGGCATGCGTGCAGTCAGCAACCGGGCAGCCGACGTCGTCGCATCTGAGTGCGCCGCCCAAGGGAACTCAGGGCGGCGGTCCTGTTGTGATGCGCGGCTGGAACTACAAGGTGGATGTCGTCCAAAGTGATCTCAAGCGCTTTAGCGACTACTACCAGGAGAACATCGACTACCAGACGGTCACCGGCGATTTCAACTCCATCATCACCACGATGAACATCACGCGCCAGCCCCTGAGCTTCACGTATGCGAACCCTGACACGCTCGCTCGATGGAGCAAATCGGGCTGGCTTCACGACTTCGAGGCCTGGTGGGATGTCGACAAGGCCAAGGCCGACATGTATCCGGGCTGGCGCGACATCGCTACGATCAATGGCAAGCTCTACGGGCTCCCGTACTTCCAGTCCGTTCGCGGCACCATCGTGACCAACGAGGTGATCCTCGGCAAGGTCGGGATCAACACATCGAACTATCCAACGACCTATGCGGAGCTATACGACCAGTGCTATCAAATCAAAAAAGCAGGTGCCGCAAAGGTGCCGTTCCTGCCGCATTGGTTCAATGCGCACTACGGGTTGCCATGGGCTTTCTTGTTTGAATGCCAAAACCAGGGCGCGGTCGTCTTCGATTCGAAAGGCACCCCTGTGTTCGATTCGCACACATACGCGATTCTCGACCAGTGGCGGAAGCTAATAGTCGACGGAATCGCTCCCCCTGAGGTTCTCACGATGACCGAGTCGGACTTCATCGCGGCTTTCGCCTCCGGCGCGTATGCATACAGTCCTCAACAGACCTACGACTCGAAGACCTTCAACGATCCATCCACGTCAAAGATCGCCGGCAAGTCGAAGTACGTCAAGGTCGTCAGCCAGCCGTGGGGCGGCATAGACACGGGCATCTACGCGCTCGCAGCGCGGCCCGGGGACGATGACAAATCAATCGCCCGCGCAATGCGGCTCGCCGGTTACTTCGGCTACAAGGACTGGGAGGGTCAACTCTACGTCCTGAAGACCTGGGCGATTAGCGCGGCACTAAACTCCGGCTACAAGCAGATTCTCGAGGACCCGGACGTGCTGGCTGCGTACAAGCAGTGGATGCCAGACTACGACTACATGTTCCCAGCGATGAACAGCCTGCTTGAGGCAGTCCGTTCACCCGCTGTGTGGCACCGCTACTTCTACGACGAATGGGAGAGCCAGGCGTTGACGACTCTGTCCCAGGCACTCGTCGGGGACAAGCCGACCAAACAGGCGCTCGATGAGCTCAAGACTTTGGCGGTGCAGCTCGTAGATAGGTACGACAAGATTGACCCGAGTTAGCCGGAGCGGGGACGCTACGGCCGTGCGGCGTGAAGCCGCGCAATCGGGGGGATCCGCGGGGAGATGGGGCCGACCAGGGGTCGGCCCCATCCGGCTCCGCCTGCCGAGCTCATCGCGCATGCCCGAGTCGACGTTCGCCTATCTCCTCGTGGTTCCCGTGCTTACCTGCCTAGTGGCGGTGATGCTTTACCCGACCCTTTACTCAATTTGGCTGAGCACACAAACCGTAGATCTCAGCATCAACTACTGGCACTGGACGGGAGCTTCGAACTATGTCCAGGCCTGGCTAGACCCGCAGGTACGCGGCGCCACGGTGGTCACGGTCGAGTACACCGTGTACGTCACAGTGCTGGCCATCGCAGTGGCAGTCTGTGGAGCGCTGCTGCTCAATCAGCGTTTTAAGGGAAATGGATTCCTGGTCGCCACCGCGATCCTGCCCTGGTCGCTCTCCACTTACGCCGCCGGCGTCCTTTTCCGCTATCTCTATCTGCCTGGCGGATTTCTCAACTCCTTCGTGATTCACATCGATTCCTCTTTCACGCCGATCCCATTCATCAGCCACAACCTCGTCCTCCTCTCCATCGCGGTTGCCCACACCTGGCAGGTCGCACCCCTCGGGATGCTGTTCATCTATGCAGCGCTCCAGGTGATTCCGGAGGACCTCTACCGGTTGGCCAAGACCGACGGTATGACTGCAATAGGGCGATTCGCGCATGTCACTTGGCCGTACATCAGACTGCCGGTTGCAATCTTCGCCGTGCTGGTCACCGGAGAGGCTGCTAAGGCATTCGACATCATCTTCTTTATGTCGGGCGGGGGGCCGGGTACAGCGTCGCTTGACCTGGTCTACGAGATCTACCGCCAGACATTCGTGAACTATCAACTCGGCTACGGTGCAGCGATCTCGTACGGGCTCGTCGCCATCGTCATTGTGATCAGCACCGCGTACTTCATTCTGATTTCGAGACGGCGCCGAACGGAGGCCCTCTGAAACTGGTGTCAATGCCCCGGCCGTTTCTGAGGTTAGGCCGCCGAGTCTCGGTGTACGTGGGCGCCGGGCTGCTCGCTTTATGGACCTTCGTCCCGATCTACTGGCTTCTCGCGATGTCCTTCATGTATAACTCGGAGGTCGTTACCATCCCGGCCGACCTGTATCCACACCAGCCGACGTTCGCCAATTACCTTCGCCTCTTTGACCTACCGGCATATGGCCTGAGCGGCCAGCGCCTAGCGACCATCGGTCAGGCTGCAATCGTAAGGCAGGGCTGGGTCAACAGCCTGATCGTCGCGGTCTCGGTGACCGCACTGACAATGCTGCTGGCTGTGCCTTTGGCATACGCACTCGGCCGACTTAAATTCCGACTACGTTCGACACTGCTCTTCAGTGTTGTCACCACTCGCGCTTATCCGCCGATCGCGGTGTTGATTCCCTTCTCGTTCCTGTTTTCAGTCGTCGGCTTGGAGGGAACGAGGTTGGCGTTGATCATCATCTACCTGACAATCACAATTCCGCTCGTCAGTTGGGTTCTTACAGGCTTCTTCGCCGGCGTGCCGCTGAGCGTGGAAAAGCTGGCGAGAGTTGACGGTCTCACCCGGTGGCAGACGTTCTATCGCGTAATGGTGCCCGTAGCCGGTCCTGGCATCGCAGCATGCGCCGTAATTGCGTTCATCGCGGCGTGGAACGAGTTCACGTTCTCGCTAATCCTGACGGCCGGATCTTCGTCACAGACATTCCCCCCGACACTCTCCGGCATGTTTTTCCAGGTCGCGGACCCAGCCGCCATGGCGGCCGCCTCGATTCTCGGGTTTCTGCCTCCAGCCCTAGTCGCTCTCGCTTTCCAGAAGTGGATCAGGCAAGTGAACATCGTGGACCCGTTGTGAGCCGCGTCGCGCAGCCGCCGGCCGGCAACGTGCGCCTCGTTAATGTCGGGAAGCGGTACGACACTGGCTCACTCGTCCTACACGATCTCAGCCTTGAAATTCAGGATCACGAACTCTTGGTTCTACTTGGTCCCTCCGGTTGTGGCAAAACGACGACCTTGAATCTGCTCGCCGGGCTCGAGGCGCCAACGCAGGGCGACATCTATTTCGGCGATTGGCGCGTCAACAATGCGCCACCCGAGGAGCGAGATGTCTCAATGATATTCCAGTCGATAGCCCTGTACCCGCATATGAATGCTCGAAACAACATCGAGTTCGCACTCGTACGGAAGAGGATGGACCGGAAGCTAATCGATGAGCGAGTCGGGGCGATCTCTCGGATGCTTGGAATCGAAAAGCTCCTCAACCGCCGCATCCATCAGTTGAGCGGCGGCCAGCGCCAAAGGGTCGCAATAGCTAAGGCGCTTGTGCGACGACCTCGGCTCTTTCTGTTGGACGAGCCGTTCAGTGCATTGGATGCGGACATGCGTCGTCAACTCCGGGCCGAACTTGTTCGGCTGCACCGCGAACTAGACACCACGATAGTCTTCGTGACACACGACCAAGAGGAAGCAATGTCAGTTGCCGACCGCATCGCTGTATTTCGCGATGGACGCTTGATCCAGCTGGGGACCCCGCTCGACATCTACTTTCACCCGACTGACCTGTGGATAGCACGATTCGTTGGCAGCCAACCAATCAACGTGCTCGAATTGACATCTGACATGGGCGCCGACATCACCGCGCTAGGCGTCAATGGATCCCTGTCGCCGCCTCCGTGGGTAATCAAGCGGTACCGCGAGCAACAAGGACGTAGCGTCCTGCTTGCCGTGCGACCTGAGTCAGTGAAACTGTCTGCCGATCAAGACAAGACCGCATTGGCGGGAACGGTCGCCGCACGTCAGATTCTGGGGGCAACGACGATCTATGACGTCGCTCTCGGAAGCGATGTCACTGTGAAGTCGCTCATGTCATCGACAGCTCTGATCCCGATGAGTGCTCGCGTCGCAGTTGCCATCGACTGGGAACAGGTGCAACTGTTCGACAAGGGATCAGGCCGGCCCATCGGTGCAGCCACGACCCATACGCTTGATGCCGCAAGTGGGGGCTGGGCAACGAAATGAGCACATTGCGAGCAGCGCTTGTGGGAGCGGGGTTCATGGGTGGCTTGCATGCAAGGGCCCTATCAGAAGCCGAGCTCGCGAGCCTAGTAGCAGTTGTCGACCCCAACGAGCGGATTGGGACTGAGGTCGCCGACCGATGGGGGAGCGCGTGGTATCCAAACGTGGAGACACTGCTCGAGAAGGTCGATTTCGATGTCGCCGTCGTGGCTGTCCCCGACACTGAGCACGAGCGGCCGGTTGTCGAACTGCTCGGCTCCGGAAAGTCAGTTCTCGTCGAGAAGCCTCTCGCTCATAACCTCGACACCGCTCGGAACATGGTTGCAGCTAGCAGGCGAGGACGACTAATGGTCGGTCACATCCTGAGGTTTGATCCGCGATATCGCATTGCCGCCGAGACTGTCGCGGCGGGCACAATTGGAGCTCCAGCCCACGTCGCGACCCGGCGATTCAATTGGACGGACGTCGGCAAACGGCTGCGAGGCCGCAGTTCAACGTGTTTCTATCTCGGCATCCACGACGCAGATGCGACGCAATGGGTCACCTGCAAGCGCATCCTCCGGGTCGTTGCTCATTCGACGTCAGTGATCATGCGTCATAACGGCGTCGAGTCCGAGGACACGATCTACGTGACCAGCGCCCTCGAAGATGGCGTCCTCGGTTCCATGCAGTTTGGGTGGAGCCTGCCGCCGACGGCACCATCCGGCATTGTTGCCTCGCTGGAGATCATGGGCACTGCCGGGATGCTTTCACTAGATGCTTCAGAGCCTGGCGTTCGAGTTAGCGGCTCGACACGAACGGACTATCCGGATGGGATGCTTTGGCCGATTATCGGCGGCCGTATCACGGGCGATCTCGCTGCCGAGACAGACCACTTTCTTCGCTCGGTGCTGAAGGATAGCGAGTTTGTCATCAGCCTCGATGACGCCGCATCCGCGGTCGCCGTCAACGACGCGGTCCTACGGTCCTTGGCGTCAGGGGGTTGGGAAGAGGTCGCGGATGCCTAGTACTCACAACGCTCAATGGTCGGCGTGACCAATCATTTGGTGGGGTATCGGGTGGCCGCGGCGATGTCACTTCCCCCAAGGGTCTTTAGCGCTGCGGTCGCTCGCTGAGCAAAGCCCCCGCGCCGGCCCCAGCCGAGGCGGATGACCGACCAACATCATCTGGTTACTCGAGCGAGACTTCTAGTTGCGGCTGCCGCAGCCGCACACGGCTTGCAGACTTTCCGTCACCGACCTCAATGTAGTACTGGCTAGCATCACCGCGCACCCGTGAGATCGTATGCTCGATCGGCTGACGTTTGCTGTCAAACGATGTGATGGCGGCTTGGATTGATGGCGTCCGACCTCCCGTGCCCAGCAGCTTCGCCTCAGTCGCGCTCAGTATCACCGGCTCAAGTGTTTCACGGAGTTGCACGATTCGAACTCCGTAACTGTCTCGCAGCACCTGGTATAGCGAGACGCTTTCGAGATCGATTTTTTGGATGCCAGGAAACCGGTCCAATGAAATATGCATGGTCTCGACCATGACCGGGATATCGTCCGCAAGCCGTAGTCGGATTACGCGCAGCACAGAGGAATCGGATTCGAGCTGGAGCTCAGACGCGATGGCGGCGTTCAATTTGCCCGCCCGATGAGTGCCCCGCTCCAAGACCCGTGTCGCCGCTCGCCGCCCCTGGCTGACCATCTTGTCTGTGAAGCCGAGAAAGCTTCCGAGTTGCTGACGAACTCTTTGCGGAGCCACGAATGTGCCGACTCCCCGTCGGATCACGAGTTGTCCTTCGCGAATGAGATCTTGTGTCGCCTGGCGGACTGTAGGTCTACTTACTCCGTAGTGCTCACCGAGTTCGGCCTCTGACGGCAGAGCTTCCCCCGGCCGAAGATCACCCTTCTGAATTCGCAGCGCGAGGTCCTGCTTGATCTGGCGATAGAGCGCGATTCCGCCGTCTTGATCTATCGCCGGCTTCGTCCAGCGATCAATGGCTTTTGACGCCATGGGTTTACGAGGCAGCCTCCCAGTAAGGGTGTACTGACGTCATTATGACCAATTTGGCCTCGTTCGTTGGGCCGTTGATTCGTGGTGCTCACGTCCAGCCGGGTTCAGTTTGGTCCACCCACGTTCGCTCCGCCTGCGTGCCGATTGAAGCGGAGCTAATTGATCCGATAATTGAGGCGATCTACTTTAGAGGCTCATGCAATTGACTCTGACATTGACACGGTACCCCGCACCGTAGAAGTGGAGAGGCTTTCCGAGTCGGATCGCGAATTGGCGGACAGGTGGTTGTCCAACGTTCGAGTTCGCCTAGCGAGAGTCGGCTCCCCCGAACCTGATCCATCCAGTCCGCTCAGGCGAATCGATGAAGACGCAGATGATGACGTACTCGCGATTGTGGCTGATGATTCCGACCCAGAGCGCGGATGGAGCTTTGTCAATCATTTGCTCCAATCCGCCCGTGACGAACCCGAGATTAGGCAGATCGGCATTGATGCTCTCGAGACATTGCTGCGTGAGAGCGGAGATCAACTGGCAGATTTGTTCCGAGTCTCGATTCGATCAGATAAGCGGCTGCGGGAGGCGGCTTCACACAGCTACTTGTCGGGCAAGGTAGGTGAAATTGCCAAGGCTGAAGGGATTTATCCGCATTAAGCCCCGGCAAGCCGAGATCCCCGGCGTCCCGGCCCTCGTCCGGAATCCCGCCGCGCCGCGTCGCCGGTCGGCGCCACTAGCCATTCCGAAGTTCGCGGGCTTGCCATCGCAAGTACCACGCCAACGGAATCATCAGCACCACAAGAGCAAAAGGCAGAATCGGTGCCCATTTCACCACATTGCCTGCCAGCACAAATCCGAGCAGCATGACGGTTGTCCCAAGCATTGCGACCGCAGCCCATGCGACCAACCAAAACACAAACTTCAATACCGCGTTCCGCGCCGCACCCGTCAATTGTCGGTTCAGCATTAGCGGCAGGGATCGAAAGAACACGACATTCGCACCGACAAAACCGACCGTCATGATTAGAAATCCCGCCGTTGCCACAGTGATGCCCAGGGAAGAGTTCACGGGGTCATCCCCAATACCGCCCCTCCGGCGGCTCAGGCGGCTGGTACTCGCTCTTTGTGCGCCGGACGCGAGTTGACTTGCGTGGGCGGCGGTTGATCTTGATGCCAACTTTTGTCACGGCAGCTATCCCTGTGATTGCCACCGCGAGGACGACAAGGACTAAGGCGACCCCCGACCAGTCCATGACGCTAGTTTGAGTCCGGCAGCCCCTCGTCTAGCACGCTTAAACAACCTCCTGCGTACTCGCGTAGCCTCCGGCACGTCCTTCGGTACGCTATCGCGAAATTCGCCGCTACGTCGTTCACGCCGCGACAACGCGGAGGTAGGTGGTTCTAGTCCACCGCGGGCCTGAGTACCAAGACGCAAACGTCCTCACTTGGGGCTGAACTTCCACGTCTTCGCTGCACACTATGACCGTGGCAGCCGTTCGCTTCATAGGAGGACTACGAACTCGAGGTGGGTTCAACGCTACGTGGCCGTTAGCGAGCTTGACAATCAGCGATGACGAGCTACTGATACGGCTCTTTGGGTTTCGCCTTCTTCGGTCAACGTTGGGCGAAGTCGAAAGCGTCGAGCGGACTTGGGGTGGAGTACTCGGCCAGAAGAGCCATGGCCTTCTGATTAGGTTGAAGAACGGCTCTCGAATCGTCTTTTGGACTTGGCAACTCGATTCCGTCGTAGGAGCACTGAAAGCTCAAAACGTCATGGTTCTCGAAACTGACTCGCCCCCAAAGGTCTGGTGGGGCGCCTAGCAGAAGCGGAGGTGGGCGCTAGAGTCCGCTTCCCTTCGGCAACTGGTTCAGGGCTGCGGCAAGGCAAGCGCCAGACAACGGCAAGCGTTGCATACTGGGGCGCATCGACCCGCGCTTGATCGTTGGGCGGGCACTGATGGTAGCCGTCGGAGCTTTCTTCTGGCTCTACGCTGTGAAGCCCCTGCTGCCGTTCGTCAGATCGCTGCCCTACTTCTGGCGAGGTAATTCTGCCGCCTGCCCAGGAATGGCGTGCAGTCGCGGCTCTAGCGGGAACCCTCTTCCTAGGGGGGCGGCTCTCCTCGGGCCGCCGTTCTCCGTTAGGGAGTCCTCAGGCCCGAAACGATCTTTCCTCACGCCTTAGGTGTATTCGGACTCGCAGGGTTGGTCCGATGACGTGCAGCTCCCGGTTCGCGTTACGGAAACTACGGCCCCACATCAATTCGGCGAGCTTTCATGTGCTCAGGCCGCGATAGCTAGAGACTCGCGTTCCCGTCCGATTGGGAGGATCAAGGAAATGAGAATTACGAGGCCAGCCGCATCACCCCGGCAGCCAGCGCGAAGGCTATCCACGGCGGCCAATAGCCGTAGCTGTTGGGATCGACGCGCATCTCCGACGCGCCCAGCCAGCCGAACGCCCACGCCGCAAGAGCTGTCGCGATCAGATGGATCGCTGCGCCCACGCTCCTCACCGCAACCCAGTGAAGACTTAAGAGGAAAGCGCCAAGTCCAAATCCGGCGCCAAGAGCGAAAAGCGCAAGTGAAGACACATAGACCAATAGACTCGCCGCTGGATCAATGCGGCCGCTCGTGGGGCTATACCACCAGAGGTTAAGACCGCCTGCGGCTCCGAAAGCCAGGCATTCGAGAATGGCTCCCGTTACGACAGCCCAGTGGAAACGCGCGGCCAGGGGCACGAACAGCGTCGCCTTAACTCCAGGACCATCGTATCCCCTGACGCCCCTACGCAGAAATCGGGCGAAGGGCGTTGACGCCCGAGCGCAGATGACGCGCGATGACTGGTGGGCGCTGGCCATTATCGCCGGCGGTTCAGCGTCGGGGAACCGCTACGGTCTTCCCCACGACTGTGACGCCCCCGGTTCGCGTTACGGAAACTACGGCCCACCCAAAAAGACTCGAACCGCTAACAGCTGTGCTCGCGCACGGGGGTCGAGCCAGAGCGGCCCCGTCGATTGGATCGCTGACAGCCAAGATGACAGCCAACTTCACGGACGCCGGCGAACAAACACGGACGATCCTGGAACCTGAAGGCGCGCCTTCGAACTGTGGCGGACCTAGACGGACGCCTGTGGATGCCAGCCCCGCGGTCTTCAAAACCGTTTGCGGTCGTCCGCAGACGTCCACTCAAGTTCGCTTTCGGTCGCCGACATCTGCCAGGTCGGTGAATGACAGCCAAGGACAGCCAAATGCGCGGAAAGGACGCGGTTGAGCCTGTCAGGGAATTGGCGGCCGCGACGGACCGGTCTCAAACCGCAGACGGTTTACTGAATCGTTTAGGGGCACGACTCCGCGCGTGTCCAACCACACACCACGCATTGCCAGCCTTCCGCCGCTACCACGCTTCATCGCCAACAATCTGGTCGCGAAGCTAGGACATTTCTACGGCGTTTTCGGACGTCTTACCGGCATTTCGCCAACGTCCTGAAACGTCCGACTTGTGTCCGACCTACGTCACCGGTCCCGTTATGGACCTATAGTTCGCCGCTGTGGATCAAAAGGCCCTTGCTGCTGCATGCAGGCGGCTAGACGACGACTACGGTCCGCACATGATCGCCGTTGGTGCCAGCGGGGTCGGCGCGTGGGCAAACTCCACATCGCTCGGTTTCGAGGTGCGGTTCGGTAATCGCGCCGGCGGGATGTGGCAGACGTATGCGAGGTACGCGCGTCGAGCGTGGCCATTGTTCTCACGGGCGATTCCTTTCAGGTCACTCGAGGCGGCCGAGGCGGAACTGCGTGACGAGCTGGACGAATTTGTGGCTCAACTCGAAAGAGGCAATCGCCCTCGAGCCAGAGGCATTTGGCTCGGACTCGGTGGTTCCAAGGACTAGCTACACACCGCCCAGGACGACGACGTCAGGCTAGCTTGCCGCGAGAGAGCAAGAGGCTCCTGACGTAGAGCACAAGACCACTGGCGAGGAGCAGCACGGTAACTGCAACAGCAGACCAGGCTGCAACGCTGCGCGGCGCGAGCAGGTGGAGCGCCGACGCCGCCCAACAGGAGAATCCGATCAATATGCAGGCCCAGCCCTGCATGTGAATGACCCTGGTAGTGAGATTGCTTCCAAGCGGCCACTTCCAAATGCCCTTCACCCACGGCGGAAGGCTGGCTCTGGCGATCAACCAAGCCCCGAACGACACCAGAGCGATGCCTAGGCCAACCGCGACAACCTCGATGCCAGACGACACAGCCCGCCTACGATACCTCCCGCTACGACGCCGAACCCGCGTCGAAGCCCTCCTGGCCGAGGCTCGAAATCCCCAATTCCTTCCTTGGCGGACTGTAAGTTGCGCGTACCAGTACGCATTCAGTACGCAGCCACGCTCAATCATTGCGGTGTCACTACGTGTCGTTTCGTGTTCAGCAGGGGTAGGGAACCGGTTCCTTGAAACGGATCGAGTGGACAATGAGACCGATGTGTGACTGATGGCCAGGGAGAGCCGATGACGGATCTTTGGTACCAGGCAGAAGGCCAGGGCAGCGACGTGATGCTGCTGCATTCGGCGCTGTCGGATTCCCGAAGTTGGGAGCCGGTTCTGGGATCGATCGGCCAGGGCCATCGCGTCATCAGATACGACGCTCGCGGCTTTGGTCGGTCCCCCGATCCCACATCTGAGTTCGACGCGATCGGCGATGCGGTAGCGGTGATGGACGCAACCGGAGCGAGACCGGCGCACCTGGTGGGTAACTCGATGGGTGCCGCCGTGGCGCGAGCTATCGCTGTCCTCCATCCGAACCGGGTCCGGTCGCTGACGCTTGTCGGGCCAGGCTTCCCTATCGACGCGCCGCCCAAGGACAGCGTTCGGTTGGTGATGCTGTGGCGTGAGGCAAGGGCGCGGGGTGACGTCGAGACGGCTCTCGCTGCGGCTCGCACCCTCTGGATCAGCGGGAGCAAGCAGGAGAAAAGGCTCAGAACCCTCCTCGTCCGTCAGCGCCCTGACCTTCCCGACTCCGTAGCCCCACCTGAAACAATTCAACAGGTCGAGAGAATCTCCGTCCCAGTACTGATCTTGGTGGGCGAACAAGACAGCCCAATCGTCGTCCTGGCCTCCGAAGTTCTGTCAAGACGAATACCCAACGCAGTTCTCAGGGTCATTCCGAATGCTCGCCATCATCCGCACGAGGACCAGCCCGACGAGTTCGCGCAGATTGTGTCGAACTTCCTCGCTGAGGTTGAAGGCTAGATGCAACGATGCTTCGCACAATCGAATCTCGGCCAGGCCAACTATGTAATGTCGAGTTCGATCAGGTGGTGCGGACGGCCCGTCTCCCTCGGGGTCAACTGACTCTCTGGCGCGACCGTAAAGCCGAATCGTTCATAGAAGTGCAAGGCCGTGTCGCGAGCGCTGGCCCACAACAGGATCGCGTCGGTCGCCTTCAGCCGTCGAATTGCCTCGCCCATGACCGCGCTGCCAATGCCCTTGCCTTGAACAGCTGGATCGACCGCCATGAAAGCCAACTCGACGGCCGGCCATACGTCGCGGCGAATTGGATACGCAACGAAATAGAAGCTCGAAATCGCAATGACCCGACCTGTTGCATCGACGGCGCCAAGGTGCCACGCCCCCGCGGTATCGTCTAGCTCATGGTGCATGCTCGGGAGGTCCATTCGACCGTCCGCTGACACCGCACGACGTAGCGCATGGGTCTCTTCGGCAGCGAGTTCTCGGACAGTCCAGTTCATAGCGCCAGCTACCCAACCTCCTTCCCGAATTGGACTTAATCACTCACTGACTCTGCAAAACGGACAATCGCGCGTCCATGTCATTGGGACCTTGTGGATCAGCTTGAGCTCCGCGGTGACAAATTCGCCATCCGATCGGCCAGGGATGGAGATGTCGAGATGAGGCTCTTCGGCCTTCAAAACGCGTCCTTCCCAGAGTCGATAGGGCGGATCGGGATCGTGGACGAGGACGCGGTCGCCGACCTTGTAGGCAGGCGGCTCTGGCCCTGGCTCCTCAGTCCCTGCGGGAAGCAGGCGCTCGAGTTCGGCCCGCACTTTTTCGAGCGTGGCGCCCAAGTCTTCGAGGACATGTGCGGCGATCCCCTCATCTTCGATGAGTAGTCCCAGTAACAGGTGCTCGGTACCGACATAGTTATGTCCCATCCGGCGCGCTTCTTCGAAGGAGATCTCGATGACCTTCTTCACGCGCGAGGTTGGGATGATCTGGTGGATGATGATTCGCTCGTTGCGAGTGAGAACCGACTCGATTGTCTGGCGGACCTTGCCGATCTCAATACCAAGGTTATCGAGGACTTTCGCGGCCAGCCCGTCACCTTCGCGGAGCAGTCCCAGGAGTAGGTGCTCAGTACCGATATAGCTGTGGTGGGATCGTTCAGCCTCTTCTTGGGCCAGCGTTAGAACCCTCTTTGCGCGCTCGCTGAACCTCTCGAATGGATAGATGGCGACCCTCTACCTCCAGCGTATTCCGTTGACATCCCACGAAACTAGGCCATTGGGCGTTGCATTCATAGCTCATTGCTCACGCAGACAGCTGCCAAGGCGCGTATGACGCACGCGTGATGCAGGGGATTGTTCGTAAGCTGTCAAAATCGCGCGCGATTCTCGCGTGTCTCCCCCCGTGATCTCGATTCATTCCGAATTGCGGCGATAGTGGAGCGCGACCGAGCATTTATGGTGCTCGCGCAGGGAGTCGAATCCTGAACCTTGGGATTAAGAGTCACATGACCTTGCGTCTCTGGACGTCTCTTGAGTTATCAGGACGTCGCTGGTGTTTTCGAGACACTGACGTGATCGTCTCCTGAACGATGCGCCCGTCCCACCAGATCGTTACGTCTCAGCAGAGATCAGGACGTCTCCGGGCGAAGGTGTCAAGAAGGTACACAGAGACGACTACGTGGACGCCGTTCTGACTCTTGGCCCGCCGCTTACCTCGCCGTGGCCGCTGCGCTGAGAAAGCCGACGAATACTGGGTGGGGTCGATTGGGCGCTGAGCGCAGCTGCGGCCGGTACAGGGTCCCGATGAAAAATCGGTGTCCGGGCCGCTCGACCGCGCGAACCTCGCCGGTGTCATCAATCGCTGCGACCTGCATACCGTGGTCTGAAGCCAAATGCTGCATCGCAGGCGCCAACCCGTAGTCACAGGTGGTGCGCTCAGCCGCGCGAGTCGATCCGTAGAGCTGAGCTAAGAGCGAGCCCGGGGTGAGTTCAACGGTGATCTCCTGCTCCTGCAGGGAGCATTCGAGCGGAGTGATCACGGCGGTGCCGCCAGTGCCGTACTCCGCGTGACGAGCGTCACGGATTCCCGCCAAACTTCTGGCGTGCTCTACGAGCACGTGCTGGAAACCTCCTCAAGTCCCAACTAGAGGGACCCCGCCTTCGCGGGCGGATCCGATTACGTCAAGTGCCGCGTCGGGCTCGCGGTAGGGACTTCCAGGGCCCACCACCACCCCCGTCTCCTAGCGCGTCTGCAGATCGTCCCCCGATCGTGTCGGTTGGTACCACCACGGCGCGGACAGCGCTGACGGCTCCTGCAGCGTGGGCAATGGCGGCCAGGGTCGCCCGATGATAAGCATGTTGCGGGGGCAGGTCCATGAGCAATGCGATGGTCAAAGGCCGCATCGAGGCAGGTTAACAATTCGCCGACAAACCTATTGACTCTCGACTAACTTGAGGTCGCAGCATGCGGCGAGTGAACGAGGAACAGACTGGCATGCTCTCGATCGGAGAGTTCGCCCGGCGCTCCAGCCTCTCGATCAGTGCACTCCGCTTCTATGGAGATTGCGGCGTCCTTATGCCGGCGCGAACCGATAGTGCAACCGGCTACCGCTACTACTCGCACGACCAGCTCCACGAGGCGGAGCTGATACGCAACCTTCGCGCTCTCGAGCTGCCGATCGCGGAGATCCAGTCTTTCCTCAGTGCCGATCTTGCCGCAGCCGAAGCTCTCCTGGATCAGCACTGGAACCGCCTCCAGTGGCGCTTGGATCGAAATCGTCGAGCTCTCAGTGCGGTGCAGTCGCTGCTTCGCAGCAAGGAGATAACGATGTCCGCAACCACGACGCTTGAAGGCAGCCAGCTTGCATCTGCCATCCATCAGGTCTTGCCGGCAGCCGGACCGCTCGGCCCAGACGGTCGTTACCCTGCGGCGATGCTGATTGAGGTCCGTGAGGATGGCCTTCGACTGGCGGCAACCGATGGCCATCGGCTGGCGGTCCGCGATCTGCCAGCGCGAACCGAAGAGCTGGGAAGAACAGTTATCAGCGTCGGGGACGCTGAGAGGGTTGCGTCAATCGTCGACGCGGCTGGCCGTGTCACTTTGACTGCGGGTGGTGAGCTTTCGCTCAAGGCCCGAGGGGCGACGCTTGAGATGAGCGCGGCGAGCGACCACTATCCCGACTACGAGGCAATCCTTAGCCGGTGTGGAACCTCCAAGCTTCTCGTCAAGACCGAAGATCTACTCGTGCGGCTCGGCGAGAGCCGCGACTTGATAGTGCTCAGCCTGAGCCCGGGCAAGACGTCGGCCGATGGAGTCCCGTTCTCTGGTCGCTACGATGGCAACGATCTCAGGATCGGCTTTAACCCGGCTTACTTGGCGGAGGCCATTGCTGCTGGAATCGGGCCGGACGCGATCCTTCAGCTGGGCGGGGCGCTGGATCCCGTAGCGATCCGCTCCGCCGACGATGGCACTCTGACTTGGCTCGTCATGCCGATACGTCTCAAGGAGCACGCGTCCATCTGAACATCGTCGCCCTGCGGTTAGAGGAAGCGTTCTGCAGCAAGGGATTTGGCGCAGAAATCTCCGCTACGCCTCTTACCAAGTAGACGCGGACTCGGATTTGTAAGGAATCGCACCGTTGTTCCAGGCCTCGATCTGACACGAACGTGTCAGCGAAGGTGTCAAATCCTGAGAACCGCAACGCGATGCGTCAGAGCGTCAACCGTAAAAAGACTGCCAGGAGTTCAGATTTAACGCGTCATGGTGCTCGCGCAGGGAGTCGAACCCTGAACCTTGGGATTAAGAGTCTTCCGACAGAGCGTCTCAGGGAGGATCAGGGAGGATCAGAGCGTCTCATTCGAACTCGGATCTATGACGCAACCGTCTCAGGGAGGATCAGGGAGGATCAGGGAGTCTCCCGGTCAAGGTGTCAAATAAGGTGTGAGAAGAACTCATCCGCTCTCCGCTGAGCAGCGACCGGTGCAAAGCGTTCGTAAGATCGGTCTATGCCGGGAAGGCACGATCGACTGACGCCGAGGTATGACGGTGTGGCCGAGTGGTACGACCAGACGTATGCGTCGTACAGCGATCTCGACAACCCTCTATCGAGCTCCTCCCAGCTAAGGGGCCTGCTTGGTTCAGGTGACGGACTGTGCCTTGACATCGCCTGTGGTGGTGGTCTGCACTACACGGCGATCGCTTCCACAGGTCGGACCGTGATTGGGCTAGACCTTTCTGCCGACCAGCTCCGCATTGCTCGGAAACGAATGGCGCATCTCGTGCGTGGAGACGTACGGCACCTTCCTTTCCGAGACGCCTCCTTTTCGACCGTCGTTTGCACGTACCTCCACACCGACATCGACGATATGAAGCCGGTCTTAGCGGAAATCCACCGGATTCTGTCCGCCGGCGGCCTATTCGTCTATCTCGGAGTGCACCCCTGCTTCTGGGGGCACTTCATCGAGGGACCCGATCTCCCTGACCGCGTCGTGCATCCGGGCTATCTCCTGACGGGTTGGGTTGAATCGCCGCACCGGAGGAGCCCTGTAGGTCTAAGAGCTAGAGTCGGCGCTCGCCATGCCACCGTCAGCGAGCTCCTCAACGGCGTTATTAGCGCTTCACTCGACGTTATCCGGGTTGAGGAGCTCGGAAGCGCATCGGCACCGGGCCACGCTGACAAACTCGCTTTCGTGGCGACCCGCCCCGTTTAACTGTCCGAGGGGACCCGCCTCGCGCAGTGTTCAGACGATCAGCCGGAGTATCGGTTCTGCGGTGGATCTCCCGTGGCGTGTTCCGGACGACGTGCGAAGAACACGAACTCGCGGCCCGGTCGATCCGGTGCATCGTGTACGTCCTGCACGAGGTAGCCGTGTGCGACGAGCTGCGTTTGAACCTCATCACGCTCGCGAAATCGCAGCGTGGATGTGGACGTTAGCAGCTCTCCGCCCGGAAGGATCCAATTTGGAACGGAAGCTCGCAAGCGGTCCGTCGATCGCGATCAAATCAACCTGACCGGACCCCGAAAACGGATCCACCCTGTGCGAGGGTTCCGCGATTCTGATAGCCGTGACGACGAGAGCTGTCTCGGGTGCCGACTCCCGCCCCGGTCGGAAGCATCCTAGATCTTCAATGACTACCGCTGCTCATCGGTGAAGGTCCGGGCTCTAATCTGACCGGGATGGACACGAGAGTGAAACTCCTCCGAATCGAACTCCAATCATTCGAGACGGTTGTGCGAATCGCTGGCAGCGGACCATCTGTTGTTTATGTCCACGGTGGATTCGCCGCTTTAGCACGAACGCTCTACGACCCTAATGAATACGAGTGGACCTGGGAATGGCAACTGGCTGCGCACTGTCAAATGCTCACCTACGATCGCCGAGGGTGCCGTCAGGCGAGCCTTCCCCGTTCAGGCGTTTTCGATCTTGAGGCACAGTCAAGTGACCTTGAGGCAGTGCTCGACGCGGTTGGCTTGGGTAACGCACATATCATCGGCAGCTCAGCTGGCGGGCCCATTGCGATTCTCTTTGCTGCGACCAGGCCGAAGAAGGCGCGGAGCCTAATACTGCAGGGCACTGGACTGACTCTCTTTCCAGACGACGAAGTCAGCAATGAGATACGAAGCCAGTTGGAGGTGTTGCATACACGGGGCGCCGATGCCGCCTTCAGTCGCCGGCCGGCTGGAGTCGAAGCATGGTACGAAAGCCTATGGCGAAGGAGGGACGCGGAGGAAGCAGGCACATTGGACGAGCATCTCGCGCAGGAGCGGCGACTCGCTGAGCGTGCACAGCAAGTTCCACGCGAGTTTCGGATCCAGTACCACGCCGCGGAGCTCAAGAACATGGGCGCCTATATGACCGGCGACATCGCACGCTACGCGGAGCGGGTCACCGTTCCAACCCTCGTACTCCATGGTGAGCACGATCGCGTTGTTTCCGTCGCGTCAGGAGTTGAACTCGCTAGGACCATTCCTGGAGCCAACCTAGAAGTGATCCCCGGCGGACACCACGGGCTTCTCTTTGAAAACGATCGGGCGCGCGAGCTGGCACTGGACTTCATCGGTAGGCAGTAGCGAGACGCAGAGCAACGGTATTTGACGCCTTTTGAGGACCGGACCCGAAAAACGGATCCAGTCCGCGATTCTGATGCGAGCCGCGACGGGTGCCACTGCTGGTGCCAGCTTCGACCCGATGGAAAGGATCGTAGGTCTAGTGTGGCGATGGTTGACAACGTGCTAGGAGTCGCGGCGACTGCGTTCCGGGCGTCCTGAGGCTTCTCAGCGCGTCGCTTCTTCCGGACACCGTCGCCGAGACAGGCTTTGAGGCGATCATCGCGGCTGCAACGCCGGCGATGACGGCTGACGGAGGAGCAGCGCCGCGTACATCGCCGGCGCCAAGTATCCGATCGAGCTGTGCGGGCGGAAGTTGTTGTAGACGTCGCACCAGTCGAAGTAGAGGACCTTGGCCTCAAAGACGGAGTGGAAGATCTCGCGGTTGAAGAGCTCGTCGCGAAGTCTGGCGTTGAAGCTCTCGACGAACGGGTTCTCCCAGGGGCTGCCAGGCTCGATGTAGATGGTGCCGGTGCCGGAGAGCCGACACCAGTCGCGAATTGCGCTGGCGATCAGTTCCGGTCCGTTGTCCATCCGGATGCACTCGGGAGCGCCGGGCTCGGCCTTGGCCTGGTCCAGCACTTCGACCACATCGTCGGCCGTGATGGAGCGGCCCAGTTGCCGGCCGATGTTCTCGCGGGTGTGCTCGTCGCACATGGCGAGGACCTTGATCGGGCGCCCGTCGGCGGTCGAATCGAATATGAAATCGAGGGCCCAGACCTGGTTGCGGCGCTCCGCCCGCAGCCGCTTGGTCGGCACTGTGGTCGTCCCCACCCGATGCCGCTTCATCGCGTATGGCCTCACCCTCAAACCCTCCTCCCGCCACAACCGCTGCACCCGCTTGCGATTCACCACCCAGCCTTCGCGGCGCAGCAGCGTGTGGGCGAAGCGATAGCCGAAGCGCGGCCAGTCCCTCGAGATCTCGCGTAGCCGGAACCTCAACTGCTGCGCCGGCGCCAGCACCGGCCGCGGTGGCCGACGCTGGGTGGTTCGGCTTTGCCCGATAGCCCGACACGCCCTGCGCTCCGAGACTCCGAACCGCTCGCGCACGTGGCGAACGGCGTCCCGTCGGCAGGCCGGGCTTAAAAGTTTCCCCCGGCTACCTCCTTCAACATCTCGATGTCGAGCGCCTGGTCCGCGACCATCCGCTTGAGCCTGCCGTTCTCATCCTTCAGCCGGCGCAGCTCTTTGGCATCGTCCGCCTTCATGCCTCCGTACTGATTCCGCCAGCGACCCAAGGTGTGCTCGCTGACGCCGAGCTCCTTGGCGACTTCGGCTACGTTCTTGCCCTCGCTGAGCAGCCTGTCCGCTTCCCGCAGCTTGCGCACGATCTGCTCCGGCGTGTGCTTCCTGCCCTTCATTCGAGTTCCTCCTTGCCCTCTCGGGCTGTGGTCGAACCCTCATATCACGTGGACCAGTTTCTCGGGGGTCAGATCACCTCAAGGCATACGGCTGGTTAGCGTTGTGGTGGAACGGCCCGTGTCCGTTGGAGCATCCATTTCAATAGGTCAAGCGACGGATCGCCGGAATCCCTAATCCGGCGACGCTAAGGATCGCTGCTACGCCACCACAAATCACAAATATGCCCCGCGGCCCCGAATGCTGTGCCAAGACGGCAGCGAGTATTGGAGCACCAGGGCCGAGGAGGATCGCTCCAAACCAATCCAAACTCGTGACCCGCCCAAGGAGGTTGCGAGGAACGAGCCGCTGAAGAGCCGAATCCCAATGGACCGTGAACGCGAAGACCCCAGCTGCGAATACGGCGTTCGCGAACATTACGACCGGCAATTGGGGAACTAGGCCGATGGCCAGGATCGCGATACCTTCGGCAGCAGATGTCAGATAGAGGAAGATCCCCAGCCGCCGTACTCTGAATTGACCGATTGCCAGGCCGGTGACGATTTCGCCCACTCCGGCAGCGGATCCTATTAGGCCAAACACCTTCGCTCCACCGCCCAACACGTTGTTGACGAGAAGTGGCAGTCCAACCGTCAGCGGCGCAAAGTAGAAGAAGTTGATGACCGCAAAGGCCCAGATCGTGATCCAGAGCCATGGGACAGATGCTGTGAAACGGAATCCTTCCCGGAGCTCTGCCCAAAGAGATTTCCGCAAACCAGCAAGGCTCGGCGCATCGGTCGAGGCCAGGAAGATACCGAAGCTGACGAAGAACGTCACGCCGTCAACGGCAAACGCCGCGGGAGGCCCAACGCCGCTTACCAATAGTCCTCCCGCCAAAGGACCAATCACTCTATTGACCTGGCGAGATAGGCCTCGAAGCGAATTACCCGCGACAAGTACGTCCCGGGGAACCAGGTCGGGGATGATTGCGCTCATTGCCGGCAGGTAAAAGGCCGACGCTGCCCCGAAAAACACGGCCGCTACGTAGATGAACTCAATGCGGAGGTGGCCTGTCAGTCCCACGGCCGCGATCGCCGTAACGACTGCGCCACTCAGCAGGTCGCTTGCGAGGATGATCCGACGCCGCGAAAACCTGTCGACGGCAACGCCGCCGAACAAGAGCGTGACCAGCGACGCCGTCGTCGACAGCGCGAATCCGGTCCCAAGCTGGAGGGCAGATCCCTTAAGCGCAAGAATCTGAAACGGCAGGGCCACCCCGTAGATCGCGTTGCCAAAGAACGAAATCGTTTGACCTGACCACAACAGCCTGAAGTCCCGATGCCGTAACGGTTCGACAATCGCCAATCCGCGCCACACAGCGACATGAGTGTCATCTCAGGCCGGCCACAAAGGCAACACGTCACCGCCTGACTGGCATAGAGGCGTGGGCCGGCACCATCAAGTCGCCTCGGCCGAGCGGCCGCTCAGTGCAGGGGTTTATTGGTCCCCTGCTACGCCATTTTGTCGATCTGCTGAGATCAGATCTGCGCCAATTCGACCCCCATGGCGGCTCCCAGCAAGACCGCCAAGGTGTCAAACAAGGTGTCAAGCGCCAAGTGCCTCTATGCGGCTAACCAGCCCTTGAGACTCTGTGCGCCACGTAGAGACTCTCTGAGACTCTGTGACACAACATCTTGGTGCTCGCGCAGGGAGTCGAACCCTGAACCTTGGGATTAAGAGTCCCCTGTCTATGCGATTGTTGACAGCCAACAAGACAGCCAACTTGACGCACAGCGGCGGACATTGACGGATGATCCCGGAATCTGAACGCGCGCGATCAAACTGCAACGGACCTCCATGGACGCCAATGGACGGCAGCCACGCGGTCTTCAAAACCGTTTGCGGGGCGCTGCTGAGGCGTCCTGGGTGGGTTCGATTCCCATCCATCCCCGCCAAATTCGCCGCTGATGACAGCCAACATGACAGCCACAGCAGCGTATCTATGCAGACAGCCATGTACGCGTATGGACCGGCGGCGGCGGCGCCGTCCGGCGGCAGGGTGGGCGCCGACTCTACGATCGTCCAATGGACCAGCGCCACCCATCCCGTGGCACAGGCATGCTGGTCGCCGTCGAAGGGATTGGTGGAAGCGGCAAATCGACTTTGGCGGCACGACTCGTTGAGTGGCTGAGAAACCTGAATGTGCAGGTGACTGCGAGTCGTGAGCCTGGAGCTACGCCACTTGGGAGCTGAGCTCCGATGTCTGCTACTCGAAGGTAACTTCTCTCCCGAGGTGGCTTCGTTTACACGAACGCCTGTGCTGGTCACCTCGTCGCCATTGGTGGTGGCGCATCAAGCGGAACGTCGCGAGGCAAGGTCGTTGCGGTCGGTGAAATTGGAGTTGGACCCGGCGGAGGAGGGTACGGGCAAATCGGAGGTTCCAATACGATCACCCAGACATGGATCGGTAGCTAACTCATGGTGACCAAGAACTTTCGGCGCCTAAGCTGGTTGGAAGCTCTGACCTTTCTCGGCTTCGCTGTTTGTTGTGCCTTGATCCTTTGGACGTTTCTCCCCTGGGTGCCTCAACTCCCCATAGTCGTATTGGTGCCTCTCGTGATCGGCCTGCTTGTAGTCTGGTTTCCAAGCATCTTGCAGATTGCGGTCGGCATGCAAGCCCGCTATGGATCGCTACTGCGTCTGTCATCAGCTTCTGTAACAAGAGACTTGCCTCAGCCGACGAAGACCCTTGCAGTCATTTTCGGGGTTGGACTCGTGCTGTCTGCCCTAACGGCTGCGCCCAGCATCGCGCAGGGTAATCCCGAAGTGGAAGGCGGAAGAACCGTGATCAATAATCACGGCACACTTCTCGAGGTGACAACCGCGCAATATTGGGCGTCCATCGCTGCCCATGAGAGATTCGCCGCCGCAGTTATGGCCCTGTTTTTTGGGTTCGCAATTGTGGCTAGGAACCTCTTGAAGTCCAAGCCCCTCCACACGACTTCGTCAGGGGCCGGGCAGTAAGGGTGCGGGAGAATGGGTCACCGTAGTTTGGCGTGTAGTCGGTACGACGCCGCCGACAACCTGACTCAGACCGGCGCCACTCAGCAGGCGTTCAACAATGCCGACGAACTGTGCTGGACAGCATCAACAACTGGCCCGTGCTCCACGCCGCCATCAGGAGCTACCAGTTACCAGTACGACGCCAGAGGCAATCGCACTAACGTCACGCCGTCCCCGGGACAAGCCCAGACCCTCACCTACGATCAAGCGAACCGGCTCGCTAAATTCGTCGCCGCAAGCACAACTACTTACGCCTACAACGCAGACGGCCTCAGGATGAGCAAGACCGCGGGCAGCACGACCCAGTACGTCTGGGACGCCTCGGGATCCCTGCCGCTGGTCTTGAAAGAGGGCTCAACAGCCTACGTCTATGGGGCGGCCGGCCTCCCTCTTGAGCAGATCAATGGCACGACCACTTATTACTTCCATCACGATCAGTTGGGTTCCACCAGACTCTTGACTGACACTGCGGGAATAGTTCAGACCACCTATACGTATGAGCCGTACGGCAACGTGATATCCGCTACGGGAACTGCCACGAACCCGATCCGCTTCGCCGGCCAATACCAAGACGCTGAGTCAGGCTCTTACTACCTAAGAACACGCTATTACGATCCGTCAACCGGACAATTTACAACGTTCGATCCGGCGGAATTGCTTACGCGCCACCCGTACCAATACGCAAACGACGACCCAGTTAACGAGCTGGACCCAAGCGGCCTTGTCGTCCTAGGCGGTTGTGTGAACGCAAGTTGGCAGTTCATAGTTGCGATCCATATCCAAGCGTGCGTGCTCGGGGGCTACAACACAAACACACACACTCCACTGTTCGGTTTCTCGCAGACTGTAACGACGCCAGGTGAGAATGGCGTTCCGAACGCCGTCGCCATCCCTTCAATGGGTGTGAGCGTAGGTGGGAAACTATCTTAGGATGCTCAGGACACTTCCCAAATGTCTGGTGGTTTCGTGTATGCCGGTGGCACTTATGGCGCGGGGAGTGGCGACTATTTTCAAACACCTAACGGCTCCCGCTGCCCAGTTCACGGAGTTGACATCGGTGCGGGTAAAGGAGCCCCGTGGCCGGAAGTACACGCTGGCCAAAGCGAGACCGTTGTTGAGAAGGTCGAAGGGTTTCCGCCGCATATCGTAATTTATACGTAGATGGGGACGGCATTATCGATATTTCGCCAACAGTCCTTTGCCACCAGTCTGAACCCAGACGAGTGTTATCAAAGGATTCAAAGCGCGTTGACTTCATGGATCAGAATGTACGGGTTCATTCCAGGTTGGAAGGGGGAATGGCCTGTCTCTGGCCGAGTCCGAGCAAATGGGTTCCAACTGCGAACCCGCACCCCATGGAGCAATGGCAGCAGCGTCATATGGGCGATTGGTAGGTGTTACCTTGAGACCGGGAAGACGCGGGTAGTCTTTCGGTTTTTACCGGACGCTCTGGCAACTGTCGGTTTGATCTTGATGGTTGTTGTGGATGGTGTTCTTTGGACGCGGAGTTCCCTGCTCGCGCTAATCCTTTTGGCATTTATAGCGCTGGTCCTAGTAGGGGGTCTTGCCTCCGCTCGCGTTGAGCAACGCAGGCTTACACGCTTCCTTCTATCGAGGGTTAATGTGGAATGAACGGAATGACCCAAGTTCACCGCTTGCTCTTTCGAAAGCACGTAAGAGCATTGCTCTTGCCGGTGTATTGACACGCAGCCAAGGCAATTGCAATTACGGTCGAGGAGGAGCCCAGGGATGGTTGACGCAGGCGGGTGAATCTTCGCAGATCCGTTTCAGCCGTCTGCTGCTTTTCACATATCGATCGAAGCCAGAGATTCATGGACTCCAGGGGAGGCACGGGCTGTCGCAACGCTTGACCGCACTCTACCTCAGACCCTAGGCGTTCGGGGCGCCCGACTGCTCGAGCTGGTCGAACGTTGGAGGCTTCGCGCGATCTAGGCGGACTAGACAATCCGTGTGGCGCAAATTCGTCGTCAGGCTCAAATGCAAGTTGAGCTTGCATCGGCGCCACGTTTCGTTCGCCTGCTCGACTATACGGACACGTACCAACTGTAACGGACGGATCGCAACGGTTTCGGCAACCGTTGCTGACGATAAGGCGAGCTTACTGGGACCTAGGGCCCTCCGCGCCCGCGTCCTCTATATATGAGTCGGCCCAGCCGACCCACATCGTCCTGATGAGATCCTGATCGATTTGCGCAGGTTGGCACAGGCGCTGGGATTTCCATCTGACCTGCTCCTTCTTCGAGACGCGCGATGCTTCAGATCAGCAATCTAGAAGCGCACTGTTTCCATTGGGACTTGGGTGTCTTCCTGATCTCTGCGGGAACTTATCCCGGTCAGGTGAGTATGCCGGTGGCTTGGCCGACCTCGAGAAGGTGGCCGTCGGGGTCCCGGACGTACGCGCGGATCTCACGTCCATGATCCTTTGGCTCGGTGAGGAACATCGCGCCCTTCGCCGACCATTCCTTGTAGATCTTGCCGATGTCAGCGACACGAATGTTGAGGAACGCGCTTGTGCGGTTGGGGTCGGGCGGGGTGGTGAGTGTGACGGTTGGCTTATCGTCGGTAGGACCGCCGCCAACATTGAGGATCAGCCACGTGTTCGCCACCTTCATGATCACAGGGTCGCGCTCCAGGAGGACCTGCCCGTCGAAAAGCGACCGATAGAACTCGCGGGAGCGGTCCTGATCGGAAACCACGAGAAAGTGGGTGATGACGAAACCGTCCTTCGGCGCGGGAAAGTCTTCTGGGTTCACTTGCAACCTCCAGGTTCTTGTTAGTAGCCGACTCAGTACTTGCTTGGCGCCTTGGAGCTGAAGTTCGAGACCAGCTGCTGCACCCGCGACTTGCCGCACTCGGGGCACTTTGGCGGCTCCTTCTTCAACCGGTCGTGTTCACTGATCGGGACGCTCACCTCAAAGTGCTTGCCGCACGCCTTGCACTCGAACTCGTAAACAGACATGACATTCCCACCTCCGAAATCACCGACCACGGGCAACGCCCCGGCCTTCGAGCCGCACGACAAACGAGGGCCCTTAGGCCGGGCAACCCACCACCGCAAGTCTGATCGCAACACTGGCGGTTGGCAGGGTGTTCAAAGAGCCCGAGGCGCCGTAGAGCGCGGCCATGATTGCTCGAGTCACCCGTTGCTGTCGATAACTACCCCTTAGCACGAGCACACTCGATTCACTTCCTCGCGGACGAGCATGGCCCGGCCTGGCTTCAGCCTGACGACGCACGGGCCAGGACCGTGAGGCCCCCTGGCTCGATCGAGTTGCAAGTAGCTCGCAATAATGCCGCCTTAGTGGAAGTACTTAACGGGAAATCGTCTCCGCTGGAGCCGGTCGATACGACGATATGCTTCGATGTACATGTCGGACCAGTCAGGAGATCGCGATCTAGGCTTCCAGGTTCAATTCCTACTTGTCGATGGAGCGTTGAATCTGCACGGATCTCAAGTCGGCTGGATCACAACGGGGCGGGCAACTGTTCCCATCCAAGCCTTCTACCGACGGCACCCACCGCCTGGCGGCTACTTCTTTAATCTGCCGCCCGTTCGAGGGTCACTACCGGATGAGTTGCTTCTCGAAACGATGGGCCATGTCGATGTCACCGTTTTGGCTGCGCAACTCACACTGCCGCCCGCATGGAAGGTGATCCCCGAGGAACTACTTGAGGATTTGGAATTGAACGCTCGGCTGATTTTCGAATCGGTGAGCGCTGATGATGAATACGCCAAAAACGAACCCGGCGACCTTGAGGAAGCGCGGGCCCGATACCAAGGGACGTGGCGATTGACATGCGATTTTGGCCTTGGGTTCAGTGTCGACCTTGATGCTGGCGAGGTGTCGCTCGATCGGCGTGAATTTGAGTTGTCCACTTCCAGAGTGACCTTGCAAGAGGAGACCTAGGCTTCCGTGGCGACAGTCAAGGCAAAGAGGGTCGGTCCAAATTCCGTGCAACTCACCGTTCCGATTCCAGTGTCATCGGATGGCACGGCAGGCAGGAAGTGTCCGGAATGCCGACGGTACTTTAAGGTCGACGGCAAGCGGCTTGCGTCGACTGCCACGTTGTGGTGCGCATATTGCGGTGCAACGAGCAAAAAGGACCGGTTTCTGACTCTTGACCAAAGGCGCCGATTGCGGTCCGCCGCAGCTAAATGGGCGTACGCGGAGGTACATCGCATGATTTCCGGTGTTTTCGGCACTGGGCGGTCGATCGACGCAGGTTTGGTGAGGGTGTCGTTCGAGGTCGGTCGCGCTGAGACCATCCCGTTGCTCTCCTATGTAGAAAGGGAGACCGGTCGCCTCCTGACATGCAATTCGTGCGGCGCGCTATCGGCGTCGTACGGAGTTGCGATCTTTTGTCCGTTCTGCGGGCGCCGCGACACACGCGAGACGTTCGCCCAGTCGATCCGTGCTGCACGGACAGCGTTAGAAACGGTCTCTACGTTGGGCATGGAGATGAGGTTGCAATTGCAAGCATCCGGTGGCGAGGATCGGCTCGTCGAGAACATCCTGGGCGATGCAGTAACGGCGTTTGAATTTTATTGCCGCGCGGTGTATTCCGAACATGCAGGTGAATCAGCGCTGACGGCTCTCTTAGACGCGCGGGGCCGGAACGTGTTTCAGCGCCTCGATGAAGCTGTTGACCTCATCGGTACTCTTCTGAACCGCGATCTGACTCCGACGCTGGAAACTCCAGACTGGACGGCACTGCGGTTGGCTTTCGCAACTCGCCACGTGCTTACTCACAATTTCGGCTTGGCCGATGCTCAGTTCGTGAGGACCACTGCTACTGGCGTGGTTGGTCAACGAGTCCAGGTGACACGGACATTCGCGGAGCGAACCTTGACTCGCGTCGAGCGTTTGGCCAATGCCATGGCATAGGTGCGCCTCGGGCACTTGAGAGTCAGACCAGGCTGGGACTTACGGTGACCCCGTCACCCGGGGCCGAATCAAGCTCCAAACTGATCTTGCATGCTGTGCGCCGGAAACGCCGGTGGACAGAAGGTCGAACGCGGCTTCGTGTGACTTACTGACCACCCAGAGTTTCAGAAAACGTGGATTCCCGAACTCGGCGATCAGGTTGGTTCAGGGATAGCTTTAGGATTGCTAGCGTCGATGGTCCACCAAATCCCTCACCACGCGTCCCAAGGCAGGCCAAGCTGGACGGCTGACGCTCGCCTGTGGGCCGAGCCCGCCGCCTAGGAGTAGTCCCGGTTTCGCCAGCTTCCTGCCCGGCGAATCCGGGGAGGAATAGCTGAAGTGCTGCTCACCATCACCACGACGCACCGTCCTGCCACGGATCTCGGCTACCTGCTGCACAAGAATCCAGGGAAGGCCCAAATCTTCGACCTGTCGGTCGGAAAGGCACACGTCTTCTATCCCGAAGCAACAGAAGAGCGCTGCACTGTGGCTTTGCTCGTCGACATCAACCCCGTAACGCTGGCCCGAACCAGTCGCCGCTCCAGCCTGCGCCAGTACGTGAACGACCGACCCTACGTCGCCTCTTCATTCATGAGCACGGCGTTGCTTAAGGTCTTCGGTTCGGCGATGTCGGGATCGAGCAAGGATCGTCCCGAACTTGCCACGACCCCGATTCCCTTGACTGTGCGATTGGCCATGTTGCCGTCTAAGGGCGGCGAGCCGATTCTGCGACGCCTCTTCGAGCCCCTCGGCTACGAGGTAGTGGCAACGCCGCACCAGCTCGACGCGCGATTCCCAGCTTGGGGTGCTAGTGAATATCTGACGGTCGAGCTCTATGGGCTGCAGACCCTGGCCAACTTGCTGCAGCATCTTTACGTCCTGATTCCGACCCTGGACGACGACAAGCACTACTGGGTTGATCGAGCCGAGGTCGACAAGCTATTGCTGCGGGGAGGCGATTGGTTAGCCGGCCACCCGGATCGTGACCTCATCGTCAGGAGATACCTAAAAGGTCTTCGGTCGTTCACGACTGAAGCCTTCGAGCGCCTCTTGGAAGAGGAGCCCCAGTTGGCTGATGGCGAGCCGTCCGAATCAGCCGAAGAGGCGATCGAAAGACCGCTAGGTCTCGCTGACCAGCGGATGGAGGCAGTGGCGCGAGTCCTGAAGGCAGCGGGCGCCAAACGGATTCTCGACCTCGGTTGCGGCGAGGGTCGGCTCCTGCGCAGGCTTCTTACAGACCCCTTCTTCGAGGAGTTGGTGGGCATCGACGCCTCCATGTCGGCGCTTACACGGGCCAAGGAACGCTTGGGGCTTGAGCGTATGCCTGAGGCCCAGCGATCGCGCTTGAAACTCGTGCAGAGTTCGTTGACGTATCGAGATAGCCGTCTGGCGGGCTTCGATGGAGCGGCTGTGGTCGAGGTGGTCGAACACCTGCATCCTGAGCGCCTGCTCGCCTTCGAACGGTCGGTCTTCGAGTTTGCGGCTCCGGGAGTCCTCGCGCTGACCACGCCCAACGCCGAGTACAACGTGCGTTTCCGCGGTCTTCGAGCCGGCCAGTTCCGCCACCCCGATCACCGATTCGAATGGAACCGCCGCGATTTCCATAGCTGGTCTGACTCGGTCGCAACTCGATTCGGTTACCGAGTCGCGTTCGAGGGCATCGGCGATGGGGACCCCGAGGTGGGTGCGCCGACGCAAATGGCGGTGTTTACGCGATGAACCTGACAATCCCAGAGCTGTCGCTGGTTGTCCTGATCGGACCATCTGGGTCGGGCAAGTCGACTTTTGCAGCCAAGCACTTTCTGCCGACGGAGGTTATCTCCTCGGACTTCTGTCGAGCAATGGTCTCGGACGACGAGAATGATCTTGCCGCCACACCAGCCGCGTTTCGCGTGCTCCAATTCATCTCTGGCGAACGGTTGCGATCGGGACGGATCGTCGTCGTCGACGCTACTAGCGTTCAGGCTGAATCGCGGAAGCCACTCGTCGCCCTCGGCCGTGACCACGACTGCCTCGCGGTCGCTATCGTCTTCGATCTCCCAGAGAAGTTGTGTGTCGAGCGGAACCGTGGTCGCGCGAATCGAAACCTGCCATCGGGCGTGATTCACCGCCAGCGTGACCAGATGAAGCGCTCGATGCGTGGTCTCCAGCGGGAGGGATTCCGTTACGTCTATGTCATGGACTCGGTCGAAGCAGTGGAGGCAGCCACCATCGTTCGCCAGCCTTTGTGGGTCAACCGTCGAGGCGACCACGGACCCTTCGACATCATCGGAGACGTTCATGGCTGCCACGACGAGCTGGTCGGTCTGCTCGACAAGCTCGGCTACTCCATCACCGCTGGCAGCGACGGAGCGCGCCACGTAACCCACCCTGAAGGACGCCGGGTCGTCTTTGTTGGAGACCTGGTCGATCGCGGTCCCGACTCGCCGGGGGTTGTTCGACTGGTTATGACTATGGTGCGCGACGGCATTGCTCTGTGCGTCGCTGGCAACCACGACCAAAAGTTGTCGCGCGCCTTACGCGGCCGCGACGTCAAGGTGAGCCACGGGCTTGAGCTGTCGCTGCAGCAGCTCGAAGCCGATTCAGGGCTCAAGGCTGAGGCTGCTGAGTTCTTGGACGGCCTGATCAGCCACTACGTTCTGGACGACGGCAAGCTGGTTGTAGCGCACGCCGGGTTGAAAGAAGACATGCAAGGCCGGGCGTCAGGTCGTGTTCGCGATTTCGCGCTCTATGGAGAAACCGGCGAGACCGACGAATTCGGCTTCCCGATCCGCGTTGATTGGGCCCAGAACTATCGAGGCAAGGCAACGGTCGTTTACGGCCATGTGGCTGTCTCTGAGCCTCGCTGGCTGAACAGCACCGTGAATATCGACACCGGGTGTGCATTCGGAGGTCAACTGACTGCGCTGCGCTACCCGGAAAAAGAACTAGTCTCCGTGCCGGCGGCTCGCACTTACTACGAGCCGACACGTCCCCTGGCGGCTCCTGCTCCAGAGCGCGACGACCTGCTCGACGTCAGCGACGTGCTTGGTAAACGGCTTGTCGAGACCTCGCTCGCAGGCAAAGTCACCATCCGGGAAGAGAATGCAACGGCTGCTCTGGAGGTGATGAGCCGGTTTGCGATTGATCCGCATTGGCTGATCTACCTTCCGCCGACGATGTCTCCTACGGAGTCGACCCCGCGGCCAGGCCTGCTCGAGCAGCCGGACGAAGCATTCGCGTACTACCGGAAGCACGGTGCCGAGCGAGTTGTGTGCGAGGAGAAGCACATGGGCTCGCGAGCCGTGGTGATCGTGTGTCGCGACGAAGAATCTGCAATCGAGCGTTTTGGGCTCGCGCCTCGGAGCGGTATTGGTGTCTGTTACACGCGCACAGGCAGGCCGATGTTCCCCGAAGGCGACCTGGAACGGAGACTCCTGGAGGTGATGGGGGAGACCCTGACGGCCACGGGATTCTGGGAGACGTTCAACACGAGTTGGGTCTGCCTCGACTGCGAGCTAATGCCGTGGTCAGCTAAGGCCCAGGAACTCCTCGTCGACCAGTACGCGCCCGTCGGTATCGCAGCCACGACGTCGCTTGGACTTGCGGCTGCGGCGGTCGGTCAAGCGATCGAACGAGGAGTTGATCTCCAGGTGCTTCATGACGACCTCGAGCGGCGCGAGACGGCGGCCGCCAAGTATGTCGAAGCCTACGGTCGTTACTGCTGGCCGGTGAACGGTGTCGATGACTTGCGCGTCGCCCCTTTCCAAATTCTCGCGACCGAGGGAGCCACCCATATCGATCAAACGCACCAATGGCACATGCAACAGACGGCTCTTCTTGCCGGAGCTGGAGCCCCGATCATCTCTGCGACCCCTTTCAAGGTTGTCGAGCTTGCGGACGAGGAGAATCAGCGCGACGCGATTGAGTGGTGGGCTGACCTCACCGCGGCGGGGGGAGAGGGCATGGTCGTCAAGCCGCTTGAGTTCATCGCGAAGTCCGGGCGTGGCATCCAACCTGGGATCAAGTGTCGTGGACCTGAGTACCTGCGCATCATCTACGGCCCCGAATACGACTTGCATGGGAACCTGGAGCGGCTGCGTGATCGCGGCACGCTCGCTCTCAAGCGGTCGCTCGCTCTACGTGAGTTCGGTTTAGGGATCGAGTCGCTCACTCGCTTCGTCTCGCGGGAGCCGCTGTACCGCGTTCACGAGTGTGTCTTCGGCGTGCTCGCTCTTGAGAGCGAACCGGTCGACCCGGCTCTCTAGCGAGTCTCATGACCACCTAGGGCTGGCTTCTCATGACCACCTAGGGCTGGCTTGTGAAGTACATCCTGATCCAGTCGCAATCAGTCCGAGCTACGGCGACAGGCGCTCACCTCGCTGGAATTGGCGGACGACCCTGCGCGCTTCGGCGAAGTTGCGGGCATCAGACAAGCCGCAGGGGATCGGCCTGACACAGTTTTGGGGACGCCTCCGCCAATTAGACTCCCCGCCATGAGCGGACTCACCAATCCTCGCGCCTTAGGAGCACTCCTCGGAGCTGCCTCTGGGGCGGCGCTAGGCTTCGTTCTCGTCCTGGCGGTGGTGTTCCTGACGCCTTCGTTGGGAATCAAATGGCCGTTGTCGCATGGAGCTGTCCTCCTAGGTGCTCTAGGCGCTCCAGTCGTCTTAGCGGCTGTGATCGGAGCTTTTTTGGGGCCGGTGGCACCCGTCTGGCTGCGCCGGGTGTTGCTTGCGGTAGGCACGGATCAAGCAGTTTCAGAGGCGACGGCGTCGGACATGAATCGGCCAGTTGTTCTTCCCATCTCGCGGGGGTTCACGGCGATCTATCTAATGCTCGGGCTTGTAATGACTGCCCTCGGCGTCTTCTTAATTGTGGTCGTTGCCCGCTTGGAGGGATTGCTTGCCGCGGTCGCTGGTTGGGCGTGCCTCCTGTTCTTCGGACTGATAACAGTCCTGCTTCTAGTCCAGTTCACCTGGCCGACGCGCTTTGGTCTCGCCCTCGAGTCAGAGGGTTTCACTGTGACGATGAATCTGGGCAGCCGCCGCTATCTGTGGGCTGACGTGGAGAGATTTTTCCCTTACAACACCGTGGCACTTCAACCAGTGGTCGCCTTTAAGTACCGTGGCAAGGCTGAGATCCACGGGCTCCAGTGGACGCGTGGCGTCTTTGGGACGTTTGATGGGACCCTTCCACAGAATCTCTCAATCCGAGGGCTAGCCCTGCTGGACTTAATGGAGCGCTGGCGGTCCCGGTCTGTTAGCACCAACCGATAACGCTCGCCTTTCCCGGAGCTCAACTTGACTCTGACGGCGACCGGGGGGCAGACTCTGGCCTTTGGCGTGGCGCCGTTGGAGTTCCGCTAGTCAAGTTGCAGTCCGTCGCCGAGCGAGCGACTTAGCGCATCACGCAGCGAGTCGTAGGTCAAACTCGATTTGGCCCACAACAGTTTTATTGATCGACCATCTGCCAGGGTGAGATTCAGTCGGCCCGTGATGATGCCGGCCCTCAGCCGCCCTCCCCGGATGGTGCCATCAGGAATCCATAGCCCTCCTTGCTGGACCGCACGCTCTATCGCTTCAGCCGTAAAAGCATGCTGAATTCCAGGATCGGTGGCGCGCGCATGCAAGTCCTGCATTAGGCCAACGCTAGCAATCGTATTCAGCCAGCCGCGTCGCCACCGAAGGAGCCCGTCTGAGCCCAGCCAGAGTTCGCCGTGCTGCCAATCCCACCATCCCGTTGTGGTCGAGCGGCTGATTAGTCTGAAAGTCACCTCAGCGATTATCAGAGTCGGACGAATCGTCTGGACTCAGTTAGCGCGGCTCCAGACCAACTCCTATTTCGGCGGGTAGGTGGTTCGAGTCCACCGCAGCTCTCCGCGTAGGAGTCGAAGCTGGATCGACAGACGATGGGGAGTCAGTCTCCGAGCCGCTGGAGGTCACAGCCGTGTAACGCATTCACGGAACCAGGGGGATACACGAGGTCACAGGAGGACACGAAGAAGATCCAATTCGAGTACAGGAGGAACCGCGCGTACACCACAGGACACGAGCGGACACGCCATTGCGCCGGTTCGGGACCGTGAGGCCCCGGGTTCAAATCCCGGGCCCCCGACCAAAATCCGAATACGATTCCGGGTCACAACTGGTGCACGGGCGGGGGACCCGAATCACAGCCGGATCAGACTTCGGCGCTGAGGTGAAGCCGCACGACCACGAACCCGCGCCGCCGTTCCCGCTCGAGAGACTCTGCAAACGGCCGGCCGTCGGATCCAGGCCGGATGCCGGTAAACACCGCGATGGCTGGGTTTATGACAAGCATTCGACCCAGCACTGACGACACGGCCACCGGTTCTCGTATCACTTCGGGAGTTATCAGGTGCCACGTCCCTTGCAAGCGCACCCTCGCGGTGCCGCTCGTCAGGTTTTTCCACCAAGCACCCCCTCCTGGCACGAGCAGGTTTGTACCCTCGCGCACGTAGCTGACGGGAGTCGTATGTGAGCGCCCGGTCCGCCGGCCGGTGAACGACAGAAGCATCAATCGACTGCTCATGATCCGGTGCGCTCTGCTGCCGAGAACCAACCGCATAAAGGGATTGAAGTAACGCACTACGCTTTGCAGGACACGGCTCACGACTACGGACATGTTGTTCATCACAGGCTTCATGCTTCGATTGAGTTATGAGCGTCCTGTGAAGGAGCGGCGGAGAAGGCGCGGAGATTGAGCGCGCTCGACGAGGTTCTTCCGTCCTATCGCTTTCGCGAGCGCCACGAAAGGACCATTGCCGCGTCACCGGATGTGGTCTGGGGCGCGCTGCTCGCCATCACGACTCAAGACCTACCGCTGAGCAGTCTGCTGATGGGGCTTCGCGGCCTTCCCTCTCGGATATCAGGTCGGAGCAACGGATTGAGGCGCGCATCGCACAAGCCGGTCATTGATCAATTCATCGCGGGCGGCTTTCGTAAGCTGCGGGACGATCCGCCGAATGTGCTTGTCGCCGGAGCCGCGATGCAACCCTGGAGGCTCGTTAAAGGCGAGGTCGCTGACGTTTGTGACCTTGCAGGCTTTCGCGCCTTCAACCAGCCTGGTTTTGTCCTCGCGGTCGTATCGTTCGAGCTCGAACAAACCGAGAAAGGGGTATGCCTGTCGACCGAGACTCGAGTCCAGCCGACGGATAGCCGGGCCGGACTGGCCTTCCTTCCTTACTGGTTGGTGATTCGGGCTGGATCGGGGCTCATCCGTCGAGAGATGCTGCGTGCGGTGGCCCGCCGATCTGGCCGTCAATGAACGAGACTAGGTCGCACGTTCTGGTTAAGTTTCTCTACGATCCTCAATCGCACCCAGCAGCTGGTGGTCGGCTTCTTCGTGGTTGTTTGGATCGCGCTCGTTGCGATTGTGGTCCTCGCCCCGGAGGTCTACACGCAGACCCTGCAGAAGGTCGATGGGAAAAGCCTCGCGATTGAGGCGCCGCTGCTCATTGCGCTATCGGCGCTTGTCGCTGTCCTCGTGGTCGGGGTCTTCCGTCGCTGGCGATGGACTTTCTGGCTTGTCCTGATCGCTTTCCTCTTTGGCGTGTTGCGCCTTCCAGCCTCCGCATTGCAGCTCGCCGGGATGATGCCGGCCAGCGGCCCCACCTGGTACGAGGCGCTGCAGGGTGTGATCGGAGTCGTCCAGTTTCTGATCGCCATTGCCATGGTCGCGGGCTATCGGAAAGCCGGCGTCTGGGGAGAGTTCTGATCCTGTGGAAACGCCAAGTCGCGTGGTCAAGCGCACATCGTGCGCCACTGTCGTGGCTCGGCGTTGCTCGAAAATCGGAGCTTTCGCCGGGTCACAGCCGAGTCACGGATTCCTGGAACCAGGCGGCTGAAGGGCGGCAAAAGTCGACCAGGAACGTGCTCACAGTGGCGCGCCCTGCCCTGATATGCTCCCGCGCCGGTGCTGGGCTTCCTCTCGATGCTGCTTCGCGCTCTTCTTGATTGCTGTCGTTCCCGCCAAGACCTTGCGCTTGAGAATCTGGCCCTGCGACACCAACTCGAGGTGCTCCTCCGCGGCAAGCCAAAGCCGCGTCTGCGCAACCGGGATCGGATCCTCTGGGTCTGGATCCGGTGGCTGTGGCCGGAGAGATGGACTCGTCAACTGAGGATCTTGCAACCGGAGACGGTGATCGGCTGGCGTCGCAGGGGTTGGCGCCTGTACTGGATCTGGAGGTCGCGCAGTCGGCTGGGCCGGCCACGCTTGAACCCAGAAGTCCGGGAACTGATTGCTCGAATGTCGAGAAACAATCGACTTTGGGGTACGGAGCGCATTCGCGGAGAACTCCTCAAGCTCGCGATCGTGGTTAGCAATCGATCGATTCGCCGCTATCGATGGCGAGGTCCGAAGCGCGAGAGACGTCAGAGCTGGGGAACGTTCCTGCGCAACCAGATCAAGGGCATCCGGGCGGCGGATCTATTCGTGGTGCAGACGATCGGCTTCCAAACCCTTTATGTGTTTTTCTTCATCCGCCACGAGCGCAGGGAGCTGATTCAGTTCAACGTCACTGCGAGCCCGACGGGCGGCCTGCAGGTAATCGAAGCCACCGCCTGGGGCCGTCAGCCGCAATACCTGATCCGTGATCGGGACAACTCGTACGGTGCTGACTTCGGGAGCAAGCTCGCCAGCGTTGGCATCGAAGACATCAAAACGCCCTACCGGGCGCCGCTAGCGAACTCGGTCGCGGAGCGGGTAGTACGGAGCTTTCGCCAAGAGTGCCCTGACCACGTCATCGTGTTGAACGAGCGGCATCTGGTCGCCTTGCTCACTGAGTTCGTGCGCTTCTAGAAACGTGATCGACCTCACCGCACCCTGGATTTGGAAACGCCGGTGCCGAGCCAACCAACGTCGGATGGCGTCGTTGTTACTCGAGTGATTCTCGGCGGACTTCATCACGCGTACCGGAGGTGGCATGAGCGATGCACTTTTGCCGTCCGACAATCCAGTCCTCCCGGACCAAGCCGAAACGGAGCATTGACGTGCCTTTCGTTTGGCGCTAAAGTTCAGCCATTCGAATGCAATCGAAAGCAATCGAAAGCGCTCAGTACGCAGCAGAGAGACGTCAGGCCATCGCTCGTGTGATCGAGGAAAAGACTCGAGCCTCTGTCATCGAGCTGAGCAAGAGCCTGTCCGTTTCGGAGGTCACCATTCGTAAGGATCTTGCGGTTCTCGAGGAGGAAGGAAGCGTCCTCCGTACGCATGGCGGCGCCATAAGCGTCGGCCGCAGCCGATCTGAGCTGGCTTTTGAGGTTCGGACTCGACTCCATAGGGCAGAGAAGTCGCTCATTGGAGCGGAGGCAGCCCGCCTCGTGGAAGACGGCGACAGCGTCGCGCTGGACGCGAGCTCGACCGCGTTCCAGATCGCACGTCATCTGAAAGCGCGCCGAGAGCTGACGGTCGTGACCAACGGGATACGCGTCGCTACGGAATTAGCCGGCCAACCGAGCATCACGGTTCTGATGCCGGGCGGCGCTGTCCGATGGGAGGCGTTCTCACTCGTCGGCAAGTGGGGAACGGTAATGCTCCGCCAGCTGAACATTCAGAAGGCATTCGTTGGTGCGGTCGGATTCACACTCGAAGAGGGTCTGACCGACGTAAACGCCGAAGAGGCCGAGATCAAGAGGGCAATGGTTGTCACCGCCAAGGATGTGATCGGCGTCTTCGACCACACGAAATGGAATCGAGTCGCGATGGCCACGTTCTGTCCGACTGAGCGACTTCGCCTCGTCATCAGCGACGACCGCGCGCCGGCCGAGTCGGTGAAGGCAGTCAGGAATCTAGGCATCGATGTGCGGCTGGTGGGCAGCAAATGAGCGAACCAGCGCCCGTTCTGCAGCTGACGGATATCTCCAAACGATTTGGCGCCGTCCAGGCCCTCACGGATGTCGACCTAGCACTGTTCGCCAACGAGGTCCATGCGCTCGTTGGTGAGAACGGGGCGGGAAAAAGCACCGTTGTGAAAATCCTGGCCGGCATCCACCGACCCGACGTCGGCCACATGAAGCTGTATGGCCGGGAGCTGGTCCTTTCTGGGCCGGCCGCGGCGCGTCATCTCGGCATCGCCGTCATCCACCAACATCCGAACCTGTTTCCCGACCTCACGGTCGCTGAGAACGTGTTCGCGGGCCGGCTGCCGCGCAATCGGGTTCGAGGCGTTGACTGGGGGGCGCTGAGCCGGATGGCTGCGCGGTTGTTTGCAAACCTGGGTGTCAAGCAGAGTGTCGGCGTTCCCGTCCGAGGGCTCGCCGTCGCCGATCAACAGCTCGTCGAGGTTGCCAAGGCTCTATCCCTCGATGCGCGAGTGCTGGTCATGGATGAGCCGACGGCATCCCTCTCGAGCCGTGAGGTCGACAGGCTGTTCACGATCATCCGACAGCTACGGGCGCGCGGCGTCGCCATTTTGTTCGTCGACCATCGCATGGAAGAGGTCTTCGAGATCGCTGACCGAGTCAGCGTGCTCCGTGACGGACGTCATGTGATCACTGCTCCAATCTCCGAGCTCACGCCTGCCACTGCCATCAGGCACATGGTCGGCCGCCGCCTGGAGACTCTGTTTCCCAAAGAGAAGACATCTATCGGCGAGATCGCCCTCGAGGTCCGCGGCCTTACGCGCAGTGGGCTATTCACCGACGCCTCGTTTCAGGTGCGACGCGGCGAGATCCTTGGACTTGCGGGGCTGGTCGGGGCTGGGCGTACTGAGATTGCGCGCGTGCTCTTCGGCATCGATAAGGCGGATGCCGGCGAGATCCTGGTCGCGGGCAAGCACGTGCGCATCAACAGCCCGCAGGATGCGATGCGGCGTGGCATTGTCTACGTCCCGGAGGATCGCCACGAGCAGGGTCTGGTCCTCGACTTCTCGATCGCGGCGAACGTGTCTCTGCCCATCGTTCAGAGGCTGAGCCGCTTCCTCGTGGTTGACCGCGAACACGAACGACGACTCGCAGCCGACTATTCAAAACAACTCCAGGTGCGCTCCACGGGCGTTGATCAGGCGGCGTCGGGCTTGTCGGGCGGCAATCAACAGAAGGTGGTCATAGCGAAATGGTTGGCGACTGAGCCAACGGTTCTTCTCCTCGACGAGCCTACGCAGGGCGTCGATATCGGCGCCAAAGCGGAGGTCCACCGGATCATTTCCCAACTGGCCGCCCAGGGCATGGCAATCATCCTCATCTCCAGTGAGCTGCTCGAGGTCCTGGGTATGGCCGACCGGATTCTCGTCTTGCATGAGGGACGAGTCGCCGCCGAATTCGACCGCGATGATGCGTCGCAAGAGCGAATCATGGCGGCCGCAACTGGCCAGGGCGGCGCATGAGCACACGTGCCATCGAATCGCCCACTGGCTCGGCGCTGGCCGGCCGCATCGGGCTAGGGCGAACTCTTACCCTGGTGGCTCGGTTGCGCGAAGTCGGCATCGTGCTCGTCCTCCTTGCCGTGGTCGCAATCGTCACGATCCAGGCACCCCTCTTCTTCTCTGTCTCCAACTTCGAGCAGATCCTGCTGAACGTCTCTCTCATCGCAATCGTCGCGGTCGGCCAGACGACTGTTGTTCTCACCCGCAATGTCGACCTGTCGGTGGGGTCGGTGGTTGGTCTGGTCGCGTTCGCGACCGGCGATCTCCTCAAGGAACACACGCTTGGTGTTCCCGCCGCGATCGGCGTCGGGTGCCTGCTGGGGCTGGGACTTGGCGCGTTCAACGGGCTGATTGTCGCCGTGGCAAGAGTGCCCGCGATCGTCGCGACCCTCGGCACCCTGTATGTGTATCGCGGCCTTGACTTCATAGTCGCAGGCGGTAAGCAGGTCAGCGCGATCGACCTGCCACGCGACTACCTCGGGATCGCCACGTCGTCAGTGCTTGCTATCCCGACTCTCATTGTCGCCGCAGCGCTGATCGCCCTGGTCGCTGCGTACCTGCTGCGTAATTCCGGGCCGGGCCGAGAGCTTTACGCAATTGGCAGCAATCCGGCGGCTGCTGAGGTCGTCGGAATCCCGACTCAGAGGCTGATCTTCGGAGCATTCGTCGTCTGCGGTCTTTGCGCGGGAATCGCAGGCGTGCTGTGGGGATCGCGGTTCGGGAGCGTCAACGCGCTGGCGGCGAGCGGACTCGAGCTGCAGGTAATCGCCGCCGTGGTGGTGGGCGGGGTGAATATCTTCGGCGGTTCGGGAACCGTGATTGGCGCCGTGCTCGGGGCGATCCTACTCGCCACGATCGAGAACGCGCTGCGCATCCTCCATCTCTCTGAGTTCTGGCTGCTGGCAATCGACGGCGCGATCATCCTGCTCGCAGTCGGCACCGACGCCGCGATCCGCGGCTACTTCCAGCGGATCTTGATGAGGACAGGGCGTCGATGAGCCTGCGAAGCCTCGCCCTCTTTCGACGCTGGGAGACGCTGCTTGTCGTTTTGCTCGTCGCCTTTATCGTGCTGGGCTCCTCCCTCTCGCCCTATTTCGTGAGCGGTTCGAATTTCTCCAACTTGACCAGCAACCTGATGGAGAAGGCGATCATGGCTCTGCCGCTTGCACTGATCATCATCGCCGGCGAAATCGACCTCTCGGTCGAGTCCATGCTCGGCCTCGCCAGCGCGCTGCTTGGTTTTACCTACGCTCTCGGCTGGCCGTTGTGGCTCGACATCCCATTGGTCCTTTTCGTCGGTGCGATGGGGGGACTCCTCAACGGGGTTCTCGTCACGCGTGTGGGCTTGCCATCGCTGGTCGTGACCCTGGGCACGTTGGCCCTGTATCGCGGCCTGGCGTCGGTAGTCCTGGGGCCGCGCTCAGTCAGTGGCTGGCCGGAGTGGTTCACCAACTTCGGATTCAGCAACGTTCCGGGAACTCTCATCCCCTGGCCGCTGTTGGTCTTCGCGGCCCTGGCAATTGCATTCCTTTTCGTGCTGCATCGGACATGGATCGGCCGCCAGATCTACGCCATTGGCAAGAACAAAGAGGCCGCGAGGTACTCGGGAATCGATGTGGCGAAGGTGAAGACCTACCTGTTCATCTTCTCCGGGGTACTGTCCGCGCTCGCCGGGGTGATTCTGACTGCACGTTTCTCGAGCGCCCGCGCCGACAACGGTCAAGGCTTTGTGCTTGACGTCGTTACCTCTGTGCTCTTGGGTGGGGTGAACATCTTCGGCGGCGAGGGCACGATCGTCGGCGTCGTACTGGCGATCTTCGTAATCGGTGTGTTGCGCAACGGACTCACGCTGGCCGACGTGAGCCCAGACACGCAGAGCGTCGCGGTGGGGGCGCTTCTGATTCTCTCGGTTGCCGGCCCCACCCTCGTGCGCCGGATCAGCGCGGCTTGGCCGCGACGTCAGCTGACGAAGCCAGTCAGCAATTCATGAGGAGGTCGGAAGCAATGAGGTGGAGGCGTTGTTCACAGTTCGCCATGGCCGGGATGGCAATCCTGGTGGTGGCGGCGTGCGGCGGGAGCTCCGGAGGCGGAGGTGGCGCGAGTCCGGCCACTCTCAACATTGCCTTCCTGCCGAAGGCAGTCAATAACCCGTACTTCGACGTCGCCGCATCAGGAGGCCAGGAGGCAGCAACCGCGCTGAATGGGCAGTTCAAGCAGGTGGGTCCGTCTGAGGCGACCGGCGCGGCGCAGATTCCGTTCATCCAGACCCTCACGCAGCAGAGTGTCAGCGCGATCGTGGTGTCGGCGGACGACCCCGATGCCATCGCTCCAGCCCTCAAGCAGGCTATGGCAAAGGGTATCAAGGTGGTCGGCTATGACTCATCGCCGGCCAAGGACGCTCGTAACGTCTTCATCAACCAGGCTGACTCAAAGGGTATCGGCGTGGTTCAAGTCCAGATGGTCTGCGATGAGATTCCCGGCTGTGCAGGTGAGATCGCAGTCTTGTCGGCGACAAGCACTGCGACGAACCAGAATGCGTGGATCCAGGCAATGAAGGACGAACTAGCCAGCAACTCCAAGTACAGCGCACTGAAGTTGGTCAAGGTCGCGTACGGCAATGACGACCCCCAGGTCAGCACGACCGAGGCACAGGCGCTTCTGACGTCCTACCCGAACCTGAAGGGCATCATCTCGCCTACGACCGTTGGTATCTCGGCCGCCGCCCAGGTTCTGGAGCAAACCGGCAAGGCCGGGAAGGTCCAACTCACCGGTTTGGGTACGCCGAATCTGATGCGAAAGTACGTCAAGGACGGCACCTGCAAAGAGTTCGCGCTGTGGAATGTCAAGGACCTCGGCTACCTTGCCTACTACACGGCGGCACTGCTGGTGCAGGGCAAGATCAAGGGCAATCCGGGCGAAAAATTCACCGCCGGTCGACTGGGTGACTACACGATCGACCCCAACGGTGTCGTCCTGCTCGGACCTCCTTTTGTATTCAAGGCTGACAACATCGACCAGCTGAACTTCTAAGGTGTTTTGGCGCGGGGAGGCATGAGCCTCCCCGCATCTCTTGGGGCAAACAATGGAGCGAGTTGCGTTCGTAATGAAGGTGAGGCCAGGCCAGGAGGCGGAGTACCGCCGGCGCCATGACGCGGTCTGGCCGGAGATGCTTCGCGCCCTGAAGGAGGCCGGCTGCTCCAACTACTCCATATATATGAAAGGACAGGACCTGTTCGCCTACATGGAAGTTGACGACTTCGAGCGCTTCAAGCGCCATATGACTGCGGATGCGGATGCACAGCGTTGGGAGGCGACGATCGCTCCGGTCATGGAGCAGGCGATCCGGCCGGAGACCGGGTTCCATGAAGTGCTGCCGGAGGTCTTTCACCTTGACTGACGAGCGCCTGATCGAGCGTATCAACAGTCTTCGCGTCGAAACGCCCTCTTGGGGCTATGGCAACTCTGGCACCAGGTTCAAAGTGTTCGCGCAGCCGGGTGCCGCCCGCACCATCGAGGAGAAATTCGCCGACGCCGGGGTGGTGAACCGCCTAACCGGGATATGCCCGACGGTCGCGATTCATATCCCATGGGATCGGGTCGACGATTGGGATGCTCTCTGCGCAGTCGCTGCAGGCCACGGCGTGAAGATCGGCGCTATCAATCCCAACCTGTTTCAGGACGACGCATACATGCTCGGCAGCCTCGCGCATCCTTCTGCCGCCGTGCGGCGCCAGGCGATTGACCACGTCCTCGAATGCATCCAAATCGCCCAGAAGGTGGGCTCATCGATCGTCAGTCTGTGGCTTGCGGACGGGACCAACTACCCCGGCCAGGACGACCTGCGTTCTCGATCCAGGCGCCTGAGTGACGGCTTGAGGCAGATCTACGCGGGTCTTCCAGCAGGAATCCGTCTACTAGTTGAGTACAAGTTTTTCGAGCCCGGGTTCTACAGCACCGACCTGCCGGACTGGGGCACGGCGTATGCAATGTGCCTCGAACTGGGCGCGCAGGCCGAGGTGCTCGTCGACACCGGCCACCACGCCCCGGGCGTGAACATCGAGCAGATCGTCGCCCGGCTTCTCGACCGCGCGCGGCTGGGTGGTTTCCACTTCAACGCGCGCAAGTACGCAGATGACGATCTCATCGTAGGGTCCACGAACCCATACGAACTCTTCCTGATCTTCAACGAATTGGTGGCGGCGGAGGACGACTCGGATGAAAAGGTCGCCACGACCGCAAGGAACGTCGCTTACATGCTCGACCAGTCGCACAACATCGAGCCCAAGCTGGAGGCGACTGTGCAGTCGATCGTCAACATTCAGACCGCTCACGCCAAAGCGCTGCTCGTCGACACGGCTCGGCTTCGCGAGGCCCAGTCCGCGGGCGATGTGCTGGGAGCGAACCGCGTGCTTCTCGAGGCCTATGAAACAGATGTCCGGCCAATTCTCGTAGAGGCAAGGAAGCGGCTTAGCCTCGATCCCGATCCGGTGGCCGCGCTTCGTCACAGCGGTTATGTCGAGCGTGTGGCGCGTGAGCGTGGAACAGCAGCCGCGGGCAGCGGTTATCCGGGAGCGTAAGAAGTGGGCAAGGCAATGCGCTTACTTGCTGTCGACCTCGGGGCCGAGAGCGGGCGCACGGTCGTCGGCTCGTTCGATGGCGAGCGGCTGTCCGTTGAGGTGATCAGGCGCTTTCCGAACCAGCCGGTCGAAGTGGCGGGCACATTGCATTGGGATGTACTGCGCCTGTATGCCGACGTGCTCGACGGAGTCCGAGCCGCTGGGCCGGTCGAGTCGTTGGGCATTGACACGTGGGGCGTCGACTTCGGGTTGCTCGACAGCGCTGGCCATCTGCTGGGCAATCCCGTCCACTATCGAGACCACCGCACCGAGGGGATGCTCGACGAAGCCTTCCGTTGCGTTCGACGCGAGGAGATCTATGACCGAACTGGCATCCAGTTCATCCCGATAAACACGCTCTACCAGTTGATGGCCCTAGTCACGTCGCGAGATACGCAGCTTGAGGTGGCCGATCGCCTTCTGACGATGCCAGCTCTGCTGGGGTATTGGCTCACCGGCAGCAAGGCCGACGAGTTCACTGACGCGACGACCACCCAGTGCTACGACCCTCGGGCACGTGCATGGGCAGCCAGCATGTTGGAGAAGTTAGGCATCCCGACACAGATCTTTGGCGAAGTCGTGCAGCCAGGAGCTGTTCTCGGGGTGCCGCGGGCGGCGCTAGGACTCGAGGTACTGCGGGTGATCGCGCCTGGGACGCACGACACTGCGTCGGCCGTGGCTGCCGTTCCGTTCGAGAGGAGCCATCAGGCGGCGTTCATCAGCTCGGGAACATGGTCGCTGGTCGGAATCGAGGTACGACAGCCCTTGATCAATCGCGATGCGCTAGATGCGAACCTGACCAACGAAGGTGGTGTTGGCGGCACCTTCCGGTTGTTGAAGAACGTGATGGGCTTATGGCTGCTTCAGGAATGCCGCCGTGCTTGGTCGGTCGAGGGCGCGGACGTGCCATACGACGATTTGCTGCGACTTGCGGAGGCAGCGCCGTCGTTTGCGGCGGTCATTGATCCGGACGACGAGCGTCTGTTGCGTCCGGGCGACATGCCCGCTCGCATAGTCGAACTTGCGGTTGAAAACGGGTATCCGCTTCGCCTGGAGCCTGGCGCGATCGCCCGCTGTATCTTCGAGAGCCTTGCTCTCAAGTACCGCCGGACCGTCGAACAGCTCGAGCGCGTCAGCGGTGCCCACATCCAAACGGTTCACGTGGTCGGCGGTGGCTCGAGTAACCGGCTTCTTTGCCAAATGACGGCGAACGCGTGTGGCCGACTGGTGGTCGCCGGTCCGGTCGAGGCCACCGCGATCGGGAACGTACTTGTCCAGGCGATGGCGCTGGGGCTGATCTCGACCCTTGAGCAAGCTCGTGACGTCGTGAGGCGATCCGTGGCTCTTCAGACATACGAACCGACATCGACTGATGAATGGGATAAGGCTGGTCACATGGCACAAAGGAGTTGGGCATGACGACGGAGGGCGAGCTCCGCGAGCAGCTGGTCCGATTTGCGCGGCAAATGATAACGACCGGCCTGGTCCGAGGCACATCCGGAAACATCAGCACCAGGGAGCCGGGAGCTGCGCATGCCCTGGTGACTCCATCTGGTGTGGACTACGACACGATGACACCGGAAGCGCTCGTGCTCATCGATCTGGAGGGTCGTCCTGTCCATCCCGGCTTCAAGCCGTCGGTGGATACGCCGATCCATGTGGCGATCTATCGAGCCCGACCGGACGTCGGCGCCGTCATACACACGCACTCGCCGTATGCGGCGGCATTCTCGACGCTTGGCCGTGAGGTTCCCCCCCTCATCACTGAATCGGCCGGCTATGTGGGCGGCGCGGTGCGGGTGATGCACTACGTACCTCCGGCACAGACCGATACTGGCGACGACGTGGCGAAAGGACTTGGCGCAGACCGTGCGGTCCTCCTGCCGAATCACGGTGTGGTCGCCGTGGGCGAAAACTTGAAGAAGGCTTTCGGCGCCGCGATGGCAGTCGAGGAGAGTGCGCACGTCGCCTTCATCGCACTGCAACTCGGGGAGCCGCAGTTGGTGCCTGACGCGGAAGTCGCTCGGATGAACGATTTCATCCACCACAAGTACGGACAGCGCTGATGGCGAACAGAAATGGCTGGCGCGACCTGTCTTTTCAAGGGAAGTCAGCTGTGGTGACCGGCGCGGCCAGGGGCATCGGTCGCGCAATCGCCTATCGACTCGCGGGCCTTGGCGCGAGGACAGTGATCTGGGACCTCGATGGAGAGGTCGCCGAGCAGACGGCGGGCCAACTGCGCGACCTATTGGCATCGCAGGGCCGTTCCAACAGTCTCGAGTGGGAGCAGGTCGACATCACAGATCCAAATGTGGTGGCGAGCTCGATGGAACAGGCGGCGTCAGGCGACGGCCTCAACGTCCTGGTCAACAATGCGGGGACCACGAACGTCCAGCAGACGGAGAACATGCCGCTGGATGTCTGGGAGCGAACACTTCGTATCAATTTGAGCGGGACGTTCTACTGCTGCCGTGCCGCCATTCCTTATTTGAAGAGGAATCCCGGAGCGGCCATCGTCAATATCTCGTCGAGCTCAGCCCTGGTCGGCGGGGGTGGCGGCGTGCACTACGCGGCATCGAAGGCTGGCATTGATGGATTGACCAGACACCTGGCCCGCGAGCTCGCGCCCGGCGTCAGGGTGAATTCCGTGCAGCCCCGCACAATCGATACCGAGCTTTTCCAGGCTCGTTATGCACATGCGCCTCTGGAGCAGGAAAAGATCCTCAGGCAAATCCCGCTACGCAGAGTCGGACAACCTGAAGACATCGCAGATGCGGTCGCATTTTTAGCCTCCGATTGGGCTTCTTACATCACGGGCCAGATCATCCTGATCGACGGCGGCCGGACGTATCAATGAGGCTGCCAGGAAAGGACTCAACAACGGGGCCGAGTTCTCTTATCTGCCCTACTTCCTAAGTGGAAGTCGGCGAACCGGAGACGCAGCGTGAACGCGAGGCATAGAGGCTGAGCGTGTTCATGTAGTTGTTCGTGTAGTAATTCAGCCGTTGTCGGTGGCTGAATTTGGGCCGAAATCGTCGAATGCGGACTCGAAATGAACTCAAAACCCTCGAAAACGGCCTCGGTGGACGCGACCGCCTAGAGTTCGGGACCGTGCGTCCTAAGGGAGCAGAGGTCCTGACAGCCAAGATGACAGCCAACATCCCGAATCTGGGCGGACGCGGGCGCACGAACGCGGAATACGGAAGGCTTGTTCCAATCTCTGACGGGCGTTGGCGAACATTGGCGGACGCCGGACCCGCGGTCTTCAAAACCGCGTGCGGCCTTGAGAAAACGAAGGCCTACGCGCGCTCGCGTCCTTATATATGTGGGACCTAATCGTCCGTGTGGGACCCAGAGAGCTAGAGGGGAGCACGGCATGAGCCTCCCGTCCGAAGTCAGAACAGTCGATCGATCAGGGGGTCGGCCGATTTGTATGCCCGTGACGGGTTCTGGACCAGAACCACCTCGCGGACGAAGATATCCCGATCCGGGCTGTGGATCACCATTGCTCCTGCGATGGAAGCCCGAGCGTCGGTCGGAGTCACGGTCGAGCGATATGCCCAATCGACAAGAGCGACTGCTGAGATCTGTGGCGCAGTGGCGACAGCATGCTTCACGGCCGAAACCACATGTGGCAGGTAATTCGGACTGGGTAGCAATAGTCGGGGAGGGCGCAGAACGATGACGCCTGGCGCCAGCGTTGGCAGTTGCCCGATCTTCAGTCGAATCGCCCGGTAGGTTCGCCGCACCGGATCGTCGGGTGCGGGGCTTCGGAACCCATCCGGAGCACCGCTCGTGATTAAGCCTTCCTTACCCGGGTGTCCGAATGGCACGGCCCAAACGTCCATCACGTCATCAAGCACAAGGTGCAATGGCTCCGTAGCTCCCTCACATTGTTTCCAGAACGCATCGGAAACCGCGACAAGCTCATCGAGCTCGGCATCGCCAGGAATCCGATAAATCTCACCGAGCAACTCACACCCTGCAATAGCCCATGACAGTCGAGGAGCGAGCCTGTCGGTTACCTCCATCGCTCGTTTCGTGTCCTCTCCGAAGTCCTGAACCGCCTGAACCTCGATGAATACGGTGTTCGCGCCGCGTCTGTTTGGTTCGGCAACTGACAGATCGCATTTACGATCGGGCCGTGTCGGTGGCTCGAGAACAACAACCAGATCCCTCCGTAAGGCAGTCGCCGCCAGGTCGAGTTCGAAGATGGCGCCAGATTGCTGGTCAGATCGTGCGTACCGGTTCGCGAGCCGTTGGCCCCCAGGTAGAGCTTCAACTTTGAGTATTGCATCGGCAAGGTCTGCTATCCGGACACGAGTCCATGGCGCTCGATTCCAGACCAAATCCATGAAAGGATGCCCCCGATCGAAAACAGCGCGGAGCCAGGCCTCCCCAAACCGTCGTCTGAAGAATTCGATAGCCTCGATCGCAGCGGCCCGTTGATCGGAGGAGAGGTCGGGCTCGTCGGTCTCGCTGGCCACGGAGGCCAGTAAGCGATCCCACCGCGCGTACTCGTCTAGAAAGGCTTCGTGCCTGACGGCGAAGTTCTCGGTCTGCTTCCTCCGATGCAGATCTTAACGCGGCCATTGATCCACAATGACGCGGCCTTGGTATGCTTCGAGAACGGTCTCGAGTTCCGCTCTGACGGTTTTCAGACCGTTGCGTTTTCGGTCCGCGCGGGCCATTTCGAATACGAATCGGTGGTCGGGGTCTGTAAAATCGCCTCCGAAAGGATGTGGCAGTTCGAGTCTGCCCCGGCCCACCACACCCCTCCTTTTGGTGAGGCCTCCGAAGGGTAATCTGTAATCGAAACCTGGTCCTTCGGGCCGGGTTTTCGTGTTTCAGACGACCCTCGGTGCACGTCCGTTTAGCTGTGGTTCAGGTGCGTCGGCGATAGTTGCTGGCGAACGCCGCACAAATGGGCTACAGCCCTTGAAGGAGCCGTGCACAACTATCGACTCGATACTGACTCGCTTACGGCGGAGAGCATCTGGATAAGCACCTTCATCCTGCGATGGGAGCAGCACATCCAAAAGCAGCGGAAGGCGCCTCCTCTACTTGAACCTCACAGCCGTGGTACCTCCGGCTCATCTCGAGCGATGCCCGAGGCGCTTTTGGATGGATTACCGCGAACGTTGACTGCCTGACGGGCATGGATGTCCGCATAGCGAACCACTCCGCGGCGGCGACACTGGAGACAAAACTCCGCCGGCTACTTGCCACGACTGCAGATCTCGGCAACCCTGGTTGCGAGGCTGAACAGACCCACAGCGACTTGATCGATCTGGCGCAGGCGGCGGCCGGACGTGACGCCTCAGACGCCCTCCGGAGCCTGCTCGGTGAACTTCGGCAGGATGTCGAGCGTGCTCTTGCGAGGCTGGGAACGGGAACGTACGGCATCTGTGAAGAATGCTCGGAACCCATACCGCTCGAGCGGCTCCGAGCCCTGCCAGAGGCGACGCGATGCGTCAGATGTCAGCGCCGGCACCCGCGGATCAGGGCCTGCGCCTGATCATGGTCGCTGTAGAGCGCCTCCGGTTCTCGTCGCGCCATCGTCAGGACTCGACGGCCGCCCAGCTCCACGTTGCGGCGTGTTGGGCAAGCGAAGCTGGAAGGCCGCCCCCCCGCGCGCTGGATCAACTAGGTCCAGGGTTCCTCCCTGAGCCCTGGCAAACGCCTGGCTCAACGCCAGGCCAAGCCCAACTCCACTGCTGTCGTCCCGCGTCCGCGCGGAGTCCAGCTGGCCGAAACGCTCGAAGATATGTGCCCGCTGCTCGGCCGGTATCCCGGGACCCTGGTCAGCGACCTCGATCACCCATCTCGATGGTTCGGTGAACGCCCGCAGAAGAACATGTCCGCCGGCGGGCGAATGCTTGGCGGCATTGTCGAGGAGGTTGTCGAGGATCCTTCGGGTGAGGCCGACGTCTGCCATCGCCGTTCCGGAGTCGGGAGCGTCAACATCCAGATGCAATTTTGTTCTGTCGAAAAGTGCCTCCCACCGAGCGGCCGTTTCATGCAGAAGGTCGGCCACGTCCAGCTCCTCGACCGACGTGTTCAGTTGTCCAGCATCAGCTCGAGCCAATAGCAGCAGGCGCTCGACCAACCCGGCCATGCCGCGGAGCTCCGCTTGTACCAGGTTCAATGTGCGCCTGTACTCCCTTGACGTGCGGTCCTTTCCGAGCGCCCGCTCGACCTCCGTGGTCATGAGGGCCAGCGGCGCCCGTAGTTCGTGCGATGCATCCGCCGTGAACCGGCGCAGGGTGCTGAAGCTGGCTTCGAGCCTCGCCAGC
>Ga0070698_100000089_pt1 | contig 72282 bp, 55 predicted proteins | sample KBSK1502metaG_FD_65477 | JGI IMG/M metagenome (GOLD analysis project Ga0070698, IMG submission 65477) | Corn, switchgrass and miscanthus rhizosphere microbial communities from Kellogg Biological Station, Michigan, USA - KBS K1-50-2 metaG | ecosystem: Host-associated > Plants > Roots >... | reverse complement strand
TTTGCGTTGAGTTACGTGACGTTGTGGGCGGTGATTCTCTGGGCTCTGGATAGGCGAAAGTTGTACTGGAAAGTCTGACGCATAGATCGAGCCCGCAAAACATTTGTCACGCGGAATGACGCGAAGCGAAGCGGATTGATCCGCGGTGATTCGCGAGTTCCGCAGCGATCCGCGTGTAAGAACGTCGCGGGATAGAGCATGGCGCCGAGTTACGAATCGCGCGCCATGATGTTGGCGGGCAGTGCGTCGCGCTCACGGACACCGTCAGAGAACGGTCCAAGCAAATGCACGATGCTATTGGCGTAATAACTCACCAGCGGGCGCCCGTGGGGCAGAAGCACGAACCCGTCCCCGCTCTCCACGAGAATCCGGCGCATCCGTAACATGCGATAGGCGCGATCGAACGTCTCGGCGATGTCCCGATCGGCGCGAACGACGCGGCCGTTCAGCTCGAGCAGCACATCACGCATCGCCGACATGCGTTCGAGCAACGCGGCACGCGAGATGTAATCGGCATCGAAACTCTGTAACGCGGCACAGGCCAGAGGGACGGGCGTCACGGGAATGATCTCGCCGATGCGCTGCAGAGCCTGGTCGCAAAACTCCTGAACACGCGGCAACCGCTCGGCGCGGGGTAGCGTCAGCACGTCCACGCCGGTCGCTTCGTTCTCCTCCAGCCACGCATCTATAGATATGGGCTCGCCGATCGCGACGGCGGCTCGGCCGTAGCGCTTCCAGCGCCGCGTCAGGAGCCGACCGACATTCCAGAACGCATAACGAAACACTTCGCCGGCCTGGACGAGGCGCGACGTTTTTGGCTTGCCGCCGCCCGATTCGAGCTCGCGCAGCAATGTGCGATCTTCGAGCACGCGATCGTAGTTGATCCCCACCGGAACGACATACATTCGCGCACGCACCGCAGGGTCCGTCGCGACGCCAAGAATCGAGTCGAGGAGGCCGATCTTGCCGGGCCGCAACCGGCCGTCGCGCGTCAGGCCGCCTTCCGGGAAGATCCCCTGTGTGACGCCGTTGCGGGTAATCAGTTGCACGTACGCGCGCAGCACGGCGTGATAGAGCGGCTCGCGGTATCGTCGCCTGATGAAATACGAGCCGAAGCTCTTGAAGATGTATTCGAGCGGGAACGCACGCGCCCACTCTCCGACCGCGTAGGAAATCGACACATCGCCCAGCAAGACGAACGACACGACAACGTAGTCGGCGTTCGAGCGGTGGTTCATCAGGTAGACGACGATCGAGTCGCGCGGCAGTCCGCGGAACGGGTCCGGCCGTTCATACTCGACCGAGACCTTGTAGAACATGCCGAGCAGAACCCGACTCACGCTGTAACCAAACTCGTAATACGCGAAGAGGTTGAAGAACGGAACGATTTCCTTGAGGTAGCCACGGACGCGCGACCAGGTTGCTTCCTCGGATTGCGCGTGCTCCGTTGCATGCGCGCGAACCGCTTCATGAACGGCAGCGTCGGCCAGCACCTGGTCGATGACGTATTGCTTGCGGGTCAGCTTGAACCGCTCGATTCGAACGCGGTGCTGGTGCACGTCGCGTCTCGACGAGCGTCGCAGGGCGTGGACAATGAGGACCCACACCGCGCCGGCGGCGATGACGATGACGATGACACGAACGATGTCGCTTTGGATTGTTGCGCCCGGAGTTGGCTTACGCGTGAGGCTGAGGCGCGTCCCGCGCGAAGTAAAGGGCAAAGACCGGCTGGCCGTGCGAACGCCCCAGCCCTAAGCTTCCCGCGTCCATGGACATTCGCGAGCAGCTCCAGAGGACCCTTGGTGGCGCCTACACCCTCGAGCGCGAACTGGGTGGAGGCGGCATGTCGCAGGTCTTCCTCGCCCAGGAGACCGCGCTGGGGCGCCAAGTCGTCGTGAAGGTGCTGCCCCCGGGCCGGACCGGCGACGTCAACATCGAACGGTTCAAGCGCGAGATCCAGGTCGCCGCTCGACTTCAGCACGCGCACATCGTGCCGGTGCTGACCGCGGGCGAGACGAATGGGCTTCCATTCTATACGATGCCGTTCGTCGACGGCGAGTCACTGCGGGCGAAGCTCACGAGAGGCGCCCTCTCGACCACCGAGACGGTCAACATCCTCCGCGACGTCGCGCGGGCGCTCGCGTACGCGCACGAACGGGGAGTCGTCCATCGCGACATCAAGCCCGATAACGTGATGTTGTCCGGCGGCAGCGCGGTCGTGACGGACTTCGGGATCGCGAAAGCCATCAGTGCAGCGCGGACCGATTCGCCCGACGCGACGCTTACCCAGGTGGGCACGTCGCTCGGCACGCCGACATACATGGCGCCCGAGCAGGCAGCGGGAGACCCGAGTACCGATCATCGCGCTGATCTCTATGCGTTCGGCTGCATGGCGTACGAGATGCTTGTCGGGGAGCCACCGTTCGTCGAGAAATCGCCGCAGCAGCTGCTGGCGGCGCATATGGCGAGAGACGCCGAGCCCGTGAGCAACCGCCGTGCCGACGTGCCGCCGGCGCTGGCCGCGATGATTACTCAATGTCTCGCCAAGGACCCGGGTGCGCGGCCGGCTTCTGCCATCGACGTGGCGCGTGTGCTCGACACGACCAGCACCGACTCCCAAGGCGCGCTCCCGCCGATCCTGCTGTCGAGTGAGGGCATGCTCGGCCGGATGCTGGCGATGTACGCCGTCGCGTTCATCGTCGTCGCGGTCGTCGCGAAGGCCGCTGTTAGCACCATCGGGCTGCCGAACTGGGTCTTTCCCGGCGCCATCATCGTGATGGCGCTCGGGCTGCCGGTCATCCTCGCAACGGGATACGTCCAGCGCGTCGTTCGACGAGCGGCCGGCGTCACGCCGACGACCGGTGGAATCCAGTCGACAGGAACACACGGAACGCTCGCCACGCTGGCGATGAAGGCCAGTCCCCACGTCACGTGGCGGCGCACGCAGATGGGCGGCGTCTATGCGGTCAGCGGGTTCGTGCTGCTGGTCGGCGTGTTCATGCTGTTGCGTTCGTTAGGCATCGGACCGGCGGGATCGCTGCTGGCCGCGGGGACGTTCGATTCGAAGGAACCGATCCTCGTCACCGACTTCACCGTAACGAACGCCGACAGTGCGCTGGGACGCGTGCTGAGCGATGCCACGAAGACGACGCTGGCCCAATCGGCCGTCATTACGCTCCTCCCGCCCGAAGGCGTGGCGGCCGCGCTGGCGCGCATGGAACGGCCACGCACGAGCGCGATCGACCTCACGTTGGCCAAGGAGATGGCGGCGCGGAACAACATCAAGGCGATCGTTGACGGACAGATCACGGGCGTCGCCGGCAATGGCGGCTATATCGTCACGCTGCGCCTGGTGACGTCCGATTCCCTGAAGGAACTGGCATCGTTCACGGAGACCGCCGAGGACACGCGCGGCCTCATCGAAACGGTGGACAAACTTTCGAGGTCGCTGCGCGGCAGGATCGGCGAGTCACTCAAGTCCGTGAATGCGGCGCCATCGCTCGCCGCCGTTACAACGGCGTCATTCGAAGCATTGCGCAAATACACCGAAGCGGATCGTGCCGAGATTATCGAGGGCGATCGCCTGCGCGCGGTGCGCCTGCTGCGGGAAGCCGTCGCCATCGACTCGACCTTCGCTGAAGCCTGGAGAAAGCTCGGCGTCATCCAGCAGAACCAGGGCCGCCCGCGTGCGGTCATCGACTCGGCGTTCCTGGCGGCCTACAGGCACCGGCATCGCACGTCGCCAAAGGAACGCGCAATGATCGAGGCGACGTATCTCTCCTCGCCCGGTCCCAACCGCGACCGGGCGAAAGGCATCCTGGCGTACGAGGAAATGCTTCGGCAGGGCGATTCAACCCGCTCTGCGAACAACCTCGCCCTCCGGCTGGTGACGCGGCGCGAGTTCGCGCGCGCGGAAACGCTCTACCGCGCGAGCATCAGGTTGAACCCGGACCTGGCGCGCCTCTCGATGCCCAACCTGCTGACCCCGCTCGTCAACCAGCAGAAATTCAGCGAAGCCGAGTCAGTGTTGGCGATCGCCGGCCCCCGCTATCCACAGAACTCGGCCGTCCGCCGCACTCCGATCAACCTGCTGTACTACAAGGGCGATCTGGCCGGGTTTCGCCGCGCCATGGACAGCGCGTTCACCCGCGGTGACACCCTCGATCGAGCCTGGGCGAAGCGCCGCGTTGCAGAACTCGCGCTGATCGATGGGCGCGTCAAGGAATTCCTTCGATTGTTATACGAGATGGAACCGATGGATCCAAAGGATCCCGGCGACCGGCTCGGTGAACTGCTTGGGATTCGCAGCTATCTCCGGACGGACTTCTTCGGCCAGGACAAGGAGGTACTGCGAGAACTCGACGCCGCAGTGACCGCGAACGTCCCATTGATAGCGAAGGATGACCTGCCCTACTTCGACCTCGCGGAGAGGTACGCATCACTGGGCGAGGCACGGAAGGCGCATGAGTGGCTCAACCGGTACGATGCCGCGGTAACCGACACGTTCGAGCGACGGTCGGCCAACAACATCCGACTTCGCGTGCTCGGCAACATCCTTGCAGCCGAAAAGAAACCACTGGAGGCTGCCGTGCAGTTCCGGCTCGCTGATCGCCTGCCGGATGGGCCCGATGGAACGTGCATGGTCTGCCTTCCAGTCCGGCTCTCGTGGGCATTCCTGGACGCCGACATGAAGGACTCGGCACTTTTCTACATGGAGCGCGCGCTCGTGACGTTCGATCCGAATCGCATGATCGGTATCGACTCATGGATGATCCCGCTCTTCAACAAGAAGATCGCGGAGATCTACGAATCACGGGGGAATCGCGGAAAAGCAGTGGAGCACTACCGGAAAGTGACCGAAGTCTGGAAAAACGGCGACCCGGAACTGCAGGTCATCGTGAACGAGCTCAAGGCCCGCATCCGGCGCCTGACGGATCTCGAAGGCGTCCCGCGTTAGGTCTCAACTGCAGGCCAGAGGCCAGAGGACAGAGGCCAGAGGCGCGGACCGTTGACCAGCACTCTCCCCGAATGGCTCGAACCCATGGCCGCAACGTTGACCGAGAAGCGGTTCAACGATCCCGGGTGGCTCTTCGAGCGCAAGTTTGACGGGATTCGGCTGCTGGCCTTCAAGGAAGCGTCCGCCGTACGGCTCCTGTCGAGATATCGAAAGCTCCAGGACATCCCCGCGCTCGCGAGCGCGATCGCGCGGCTGCCGGCGCGTACACTCATTCTCGACGGCGAACTGTCGTGGGATCGGTACTCCACCTATCACGTGTTCGACATTCTCTGGCTGGATGACCTCGACGTGACGGGTTTGCCGCTCGAGGCAAGGCGCGCTCTGCTCGCCGACCTGCCTCTCGAAGCGCCGATGCAACGCGTCAGGGAACTCCATGGCGACGCGCCATGGGACCGCGCTTGCGCGGACGGCTGGGAAGGTGTGATCGCCAAGCGCCGCGATTCGCCGTACGAGCACAAACGCTCGAAGCACTGGCTCAAGATGAAGTGTGAGCTGACAGGCGACTTTGTCGTCGGTGGCTTCACCGATCCGTTAGGCTCGCGCGTCGGACTCGGCGCGCTGCTGGTGGGCTTCTACCAGAACGATGAGTTTGTGTACGCCGGCAAGGTCGGGACGGGTTTCGACCAGGCGCTGCTCCGCGACCTGCGGACCAAACTCGACGCCGCCGAGCAGCCGAAGACGCCATTTACAGTCGCCACCGGGCTACCGCGTCTTCGGCAGCACTGGGTCAAACCCGACATCGTCGTGACGGTGGCGTTCATCGAGTGGACGAACCACGGGAAGCTGCGCCACTCCCGCTTGTTAGGCGTCCGCACCGACCGGAAACCGCGCGAGGTCACATGGGATCGGTAGTGATCTCCCATCCCGAAAAGGTGCTGTTCCCGGACGACGGGATCACCAAAGGTGAGCTGGCCGCGTACTACGGAGCGATCGCTCCGCTCATGTTGCCGCACTTGCGCGGCCGGCCCGTCACCATGGAACGCTTTCACAAGGGTATCGGCGAAGAAGGCTTCTTCCAGAAGTCGCTCGCCAAGGGCGCCCCGGATTGGCTGCCGATCGCCGAGGTCCCCAAGAAGGGCGGTACGGTCAAGCACCCGCTGATCAACGACGAACGCTCACTCCAGTGGCTCGCCAACCAGAACTGCATAACGCCGCACGTCTGGGTGTCGCGCGTGCCCAACCTGTATCAGCCGGACCTTTGCGTCTTCGACCTCGACCCACTGGAGGATGACGCCAACGTGCTCCGCGGCGCCGCGCTGGCACTCCGTGACCTGCTCACCGAACTCGGCCTAACGAGTTGGATCAAGACGACCGGCTCGAAGGGGTTTCATATCGCCGTGCCGCTGGATGGGACCTCGGATGCCGGCGAGGTGTCCACGTTTTCCAGTGTCGTTGGCCGGATACTCGTCGAACAAAAGCCAAAGGAGCTCACGCTGGAGTTCAGCAAGGTGGATCGCGAGGGCCGGATTTATGTGGACACGGGGCGTAACCACCCGCCAGCGACGTTCGCGGTGGCCTACGCCGTCCGCGCTCGGCCCGGCGCGCCCATCTCCGCGCCATGCACCTGGGAGGAAGTCGAGCAAGGCAAGGTCGGTCCGGCCACGTTCACCCTGCGCTCCATGGCGAAGCGCGTCGAGAATGTCGGCGACTTGTGGGCGGGCTTACTTCAGGACGGCGTGTCGCTACGACCAGCGATCAAGAAGCTCGAGACGATGATCAGGAAGGATTGAACCACGATAATCAAGACATTTTGAACGCAGAGGCCGCCGAGGATCGCACAGCGGTTGCAGCGGACTCGTTAGGGGGCGCGCCAGATCGCCACCGGCGACGCGTTCATCGACGCATCGAGCGCCGTCACCGAGACGACGTCGGCGCGATCAGCGGAGCTGGAGAACGGAATGTCCAGCGCGCGTTCCGCACCCCACACCACCTTCGCATTCCATGCCGTCGATGTGCGCCACTGCACCAGCCACCATCGCCCACTTTCTCCCGCGCCCGGCGTCCACTGCGCGTGCATCGTCGAATTGTGCGGTTCCACCGAAACGATGGGCGCCGAGGGCGGCGAGGCGTCGAGCCACGTGAACGACGGGACAACGGCCGCGCCGGTGTACACTGCCGTCGCCAGCGCGTCGGCCAGGCCACCACGGTTGAGGCGAACCGTGGTCGTGTTGTACAGCAGCGTTCCGCTCGCGCCGCCGGCCGCCGCGCCGCCACGACTCCGAACGTGCGCAATCTGGGACGTGATCTCTCCGGCCGCGTATTGGCTCGACGAGCCGTCGGCCACTCGATAGGCGGCCAACCCCGGCCAGACATGCCGACGCCGCGTGTTCACCGACAGCCACCAATCGAACAACGCGCTGAAGTTCTGTCCTACGCTCGCCATTGACCAATACAGCTGCGGTGCGAAGTAGTCCGCCCATCCGTTTTCCAGCCACTTGCGTGAGTCGGCAAAGATGTCCGCCCACGCGTCGAGGCCCGTGATGCCCGGTGGAAATCCCGGACGCCAGATCCCGAACGGCGACAGCCCGACTCGCGCCACTGGCTTCACGCGATGAACCTCGGCGTAGAGTCGCTCGAGGAACCGGTCGACGTTCTGGCGCCGCCAGTCGGCGCGCGGCATGTCGGCGCCGCCGGCCGCGCGATACTTGTCGAAACTCGCGTCGTCGGGAAATTGAACGGGCCGCGGAGCGCCAGCGACGGGGTACGGGTAGAAATAGTCGTCGAGGTGCACGGCATCGACGTCATAACGAGTGAGCACGTCGAGGATGACGTCGAGGGCACGTTGCGGCACCTCGGGCTCGCCCGGATCGAACCAGAGCTGGCCTTGTGCAATGCGCGCCAGGTCGGGACGCGCCTTCGCGAGGTGATTGGCCGCCAGGCGGGAGGTGTCGCTGACGTTGCCGGCACGAAATGGATTGAACCAGGCGTGCAACTCGAGACCGCGCTGGTGCGCTTCGGTAACCCACGCCAATAGCGGATCCCATCCCGGATCGACGCCCTGCGTGCCAGTGAGCACACGGCTCCAGGGTTCGAGCGACGACGGGTAGATCGCGTCACCTGCTGCCCTTACCTGAACGATGACGGCGTTCATCCGCAGCGCCTGGGCGCGATCGAGAATCAATCGGAGCTCCGCCATCGCCGAGGCCTGGCTCAGACCCGTTTGCGTCGGCCAGTCGATGTTGGCGACCGTCGCGACCCAGAGTCCGCGGAACTCGCGAGGGATCCCCGGCGGATCAGCGGCGGGCGTCGGTGGAGGGGGCGGAGGCCCCGGCGGCGCTGGACCCGTTGCGCTGTCGCCGGAGCAGGCGGCACCCACAAGCATGGCGGCGACAGCGACGAAGCGACGTAAGGCCATCGCCAATCATCACAACCAACCGGGCGTCTCGCCAGACGGAGGCTGTGAGCCTTCCATTTCACATCTAGGGATGCGGGGGACCCGGCAGCGTCCCAAATCAGTTGACAGTCGACCCGTGCGGGAATATGATCGGCCCGCCGATGCGCAACTGGAAAACAGTCACGGAACTGTCTCGCGTACGCATCATCGCTGTAGTGCCGATTCTGGAGGCGCCGCGTGGTTGCGCCGCATGCCCAGGGCTTTTCGCGACCGCCGCTGGCAGCAGCGGCCCCGCGGCTTTCGCGCTTCGAATCGGCCGGTCAGGTCCCAAATGAAAAAAGTCGTGGCTCAACGTCCGTGTAGCGTCGGTCGAAACGGGATACTGGCAGATTTTGACGGCGTCTCGGGGGAAGCCTTGGCGGTCCTAGATTCGGCGCGCGCGGCCGAAGTTCGGTTTTCTGTCCTCCACCACCCGGTACACTCATTATGAACAGAGTACTGACGATGTTGATGGGCGCCCTTCTGTTTGCCGCGCCGGCGCGGGCACAGGAAAGGACCATCACCGGCAAGGTGACCGACGAACAGGGCATTCCACTGCCCAGTGTGTCGATCGTCATCCGGGGCACGAACCGTGGGACCGCAACAGCGACCGACGGCTCGTATACGCTTCGGGCCAATGTCGGCCAGGTGCTTCAATTCCGACTCATCGGCCACTCACCTGAAGAGCGGACTGTCGAGACCCGGACGGTCATCGACGTCCAGCTTCGTCGCGTCGCGATGAATCTCGACGCCGTAGTCGTGACCACGTTGGGGCAGACCAATGTGCGTCGCACGATTGGAACGGCGCAGCAGACCGTACTCGGAGCCGATATCGCGCAGACCAAGCGCGAAAACTTCATCAACGCGCTCCAGGGACGTGTGGCCGGCGTCGAGGTGAACAGCAGTTCCGGCGTGCCGGGGGCGTCGGCAATGATCACCATCCGCGGCATCAGCTCGATCAGCAGCAGCAACCAGCCGCTGATGATCATCGATGGCCTGCCACTCGACAACAAGACGCTCGCGTCGGCCATTCTGGCGTCCGATGCTCCAGGTTCCCTGACGGCCTTCAACAATCGCGGCATCGATTTCACGAACCGCGGCGCCGACATCAATCCGGAAGACATCGAAACGCTGGTCGTGCTGAAGGGCCCGGAGGCCTCCGCGCTGTACGGCATCGACGCCGCCAACGGCGCGATCGTCATCACGACCAAACGTGGCCAGGCGGGTGGCGGGTTTGAATACAGCAACAACCTGCGGATCGATCGCACCGGCGCGAGGCCCAAACTCCAGCAGACCTATGGCCCCACGACGCTGGTCGGAACCTCCCTCGGCTCCTTTGCCTATTTCGGCGCACCCTACGCGCCGGGCACCGTGTTCTACGACAACGTGGACGGGTTTTTCCGGACGGCCCTGACGCAGCAACACAACCTCTCCTTCAGCGGTGCCACGCCCGACAACCGGATCACGTACCGGTTGGCGGCGGCCGGCGACCGGCAGGAAGGCGTGATACCTAACGCGGATTACAGCCGCATCAACCTCACCGGCCGGTCGCAGGCCCTCGTGAACTCGTGGCTGCGAGCCGACCTGTCGATGAACTACGCGTACGTGAACAACAACCAGTCGTACAAGGGGGCCATTGGTCCACTCCTCGGATTGCTGCTCTGGCCCCAGACCGACAACGCGAAGGACTGGCTCACGCCGGCGGGGAGCCGGCGGCGGATCACGAACCTGTCCGCTGGCGCCGAGGTCGACAATCCGTACTTCAACGTGGAGAAGAACAACGTCAACTCCACCAACAACCGGCTGCTGACCAACGTCGGCCTGACGGTGTCGCCATTCTCGTTTGGCCATTTCCAGACCAACATCGGGGCGGACTCGTATACCAACCAGAACTCCATCCTGCGCCATCCCGAAAGTCTCGCGGGCGTCGCGTTCCTTGGCGTGCTCGACGTCGCCGACGACATCACGCGCAACGTCAATGCCCAGACGTTGCTCAATATCGACGCCGTCACGTTCATGAATGACTTCTCGATCGGTGGACTGGTGGGCAACCAGATCTCCGATTTCAAGTCGACGGGGAACGCGCTCAAGGGCCAGGATTTCCTCGACCCGAATTTCGTGTCGATCAACAACACGAACTTGCGCACGAACCGCACGACGATCAATCAGCGCCGGCTAGTGAGCCTCTTCGCCCAGGCCACGCTCGATTACAAGAAGCTTCTCTTCGTGAACCTGACGGGGCGCAACGACTGGACCTCCACGATTCCGACGGAGCGCAACTCATTCTTCTATCCGTCGATTTCGAGCAGCTTCATCTTCTCCGACGCGTTTCCGTCGCTCAACCGGTTCATGACCGGCAAGTTGAGGGCCGCGTACGCCGAAGTCGGCAAGGACGCCCGACCGTACGCCTTCCGCCCATCGCTCGAGTTCAAGACGACGTCCAATGGCGGATACGGGTACGGGTTCACCGGACCGAACCTCGACCTCAGGCCCGAATTTGCGCGGTCCTACGAGATCGGCACCGAGTTGGGCTTCTTCAACGACCGGCTGAATCTCGATATCACGACCTATCGCAAGCAGACGAAGGACCAGATCGTCAACGACATCCGCGGCAGCTACGCCACCGGCTTCATCCTGTTCAACCTGAACGGTGCGGTCACGCGGAACACCGGGCTCGAAGTGACGATGAGCGGCACGCCGGTGCTGACGCCCTCGTTCAGCTGGGACGTCGTGACGAACTTCGAAAAGGCGAAGGGCAGGGTCCTCGAGCTGCCTAACGCTTTGCCCGAGTCGTACGTCTCGGACACGTGGGTGTACGAAAACGTGCGCAATGGCGTCACACCGGGACTGTCCACCCGCTCGCTCACGGGGCTCTTCTACCTGCGCAACAACCAGGGACAGAGGCTGATCGACCCGACCACCGGCCTTCCCATCCGGTCGACCTTGTTCGTCGATGCGGGTTACGACCGGCAGCCTGACTTTCTGCTGGGCGTCACGAACACGTTCCGGTACAAGAAGTTTGCGCTCAACTTCCTCGTCGACATCCGGCGGGGCGGCGACGTGTTCAACGCGACGCAACACCTCCTCACCCAGCGCGGACTGACCGAGCAGACGCTGGATCGCGAACAACCCCGCGTCATCGATGGCGTGTTGCGTGACGGCAAGGAAAACAGTGCCACGCCCACGAAGAACACCATCGTCGTGATTCCAGCGGTGCAAACGGCGTATTACACGCTGATGAGCGAGGAACTCTTCATCGAGAAGGACATCAACTGGCTGCGACTCAGGGATATCACACTCCGCTTCCCGATACCGGTTGCCTTCATGAGTGCCCGGGAAGCGACCGGGTTCATCAGCGGGACCGACCTGCTGCTCGTCACGAACTACTCCGGGATGGACCCGATCGTGAACGGCAACACGGCGGCCGTGGGTGGATCGTCGGCGGCCGGCATCGACTACGGCAACTTTCCGATTCCGCGCGGCTTCAGCTTCGGCATCAGGGTGGCGTTCTGACCATGAAACCCAACACACTGCCCACGCGTGGTGACGCGACCCACATGAAGATCGCACGCCTGACGGTGCTCGCCGGCGCGCTCGCGCTGTCGACGAGCTGCAAGGACTTCCTCGACGTCAACGACAATCCGAACGCCCCGCAGATTGTCTCGGCGAACCTGTACCTGGCGCCGATGATCCACTGGCTGGTGACGGGTCCCCAGTTCGATGGCCGGTTCGTTGCCCGCTACACACAGGAGTGGGTGGCGGCGTCGACAAGCCTAACGACCTGGGACCGGATGGGATACGATCCGTCGAGCGACAACGCCGCCCAGCAGTGGCGCGATGTCTACTGGTCGTTCGGCCAGAACCTGGTCGACATGATGACCAAGGCCGAGGCCGAGGAGCGCTGGGACCTCCTGGGTGTTGGGTACCTCCTCAAAGCCTGGGGCTGGCAGGAACTCACCGACCTCCATGGAGAGATCATCGTCAAGGAAGCTATCAACCAGAACACATTCAGCTTCAACTACGACACGCAGGAGTACGCCTATCAGGAAGTGCATCGACTGCTGGACAGTGCGATCGTACTCCTCCAGAAGACCGACGGGGCGGTCGACGTCACGTATCTCGCCAAGGGCGACAAGATTTACAACGGCGATCGTACCAAGTGGCTGAAGTTGGCGTATGGAATGAAAGCCATTTCCCTGAACCACTTTACCAACAAGTCCTCGTACCGGCCGCAGGACGTGATCGCGGCCGTGAATCAATCGTTCGTGAGCAACGCCGACGATGCGCTCCTGACGTACCCGAACACACAAAACGACGACATCAATTTCTGGGGTCGCACGCGTGGCAACATGGTAGCCGCCGCGAGCGCAACCAACGGGCCGTACCGGCAGTCGCTCTTCGCGCTGGGAATGATGAATGGCCAGCAATTCGGCGGCGTGGTCGATCCACGGATGAGCCGGATGTTGTCCCCCTCGCCGGACGGACAATTCCGCGGCCTCGACATCAACGTCATCGGCTTCGGCGCGCTGACGGCGACGCAGCAGCCTAACAACTTCCACGGGTTCCCGGGCACCGGCGGGACCGGCGTTCCGGGACGGTTCATCTTCGACGACAAGGCGAAGGTGCCGCTGATCACCTATGCCCAGCTCCAGTTCGTCAAGGCGGAAGCGGCACTGCTCATGGGCGACCAGGCGACGGCGCTCACGGCATACCGGAACGGAATCTCGTCCCATATCGACTTCGTGAACGCGCGCAACACCGACAACAACCAGTCGCCGACACAGATCACCGCGGCCGAGAAGACAGCGTTCCTCGCCGCGCCCCAGATCGTGCCGGCCGTGTTGACCCTCTCCCACATCATGTCCCAGAAGTTCATCGCGCAGTGGGGCTGGGGACATAACGAGATGTGGATGGACATGCGCCGCTATCACTACACCGACATGGATCCGGTGAGCGGCACCCAGGTGTTTCGCGGCTTTGCCCCACCGACCACGCTTCACGCCGACAATGGCGGCAAGATCGTCCAGCGTATCCGCCCGAGATTCAACTCGGAGTACGTCTGGAACCGTCCGGGCCTGGATGCCATCGGCGGACTCGCGCTGGACTATCACACCAAGCCGCTCTGGATCACTCAACGGTAATCAGACATGACCAGCCATCGGGCCTTCGTAGCGCTGCTTTCGGCAGCCTTGCTCACCTCGTGCGACAAGAACGCGGTTCAGGATATCGCGGGGCCGGTCGCCGAATCCTGGATCAAGTTCTTCAACTTCGGCGTGAACGCACCTTCGGTGAACTTCTACGCCAATGACGCCAAGCTGACGGCGGTTGTCTCCGCCACCGGAACGGAATCGGCGCTGGGCGTCGCCTACGGCGCCGCTGGATCGGGCGGCTACTATTCCGCGCTTGACCCGGGGCAGTACACGTTGGCCGGGAAGATCTCGGCAACCGTCGACAAGGATCTCGCGATTTCGACCGTGAACGCGACGCTGGAGAGCGGCAAGAACTATTCGTTCTATCTCAGCGGCTTCTATAACACCACGACAAAAACGGCCGAGGGATTTGTCGTCGAAGATCCATATCCCGCCGAGATCAACTACGCGCAGGCATCCGTGCGTCTCGTGAACGCGATTTCCAATGCCAATGCGATGCAGCTGTTCGCGAAGAACACGACCACCGGTGTCGAGGTTCAGGTCGGCGGCGCAGTGGCCTACAAGAGCGCCGGTGCGTTTGCTGACCTCCCGGGAGCGGTGTACGACCTGTCGACTCGATACGCCGGCTCGACGACCGTCGTCATCAGCAGGACCGCGGTCTCGTTTTCGGCGGGGAAGGTCTACACCATCAGCGCCCGGGGCGATATCACGGTCACGTCCACCACGGCAACTAACCGTCCCTTCCTGGACAACACGGCCAACAGATAAGGCAGCAACTCGAAAAGCCTCGGCGCGCGTCGGGGCTTTTTACGCGACCCGAGCGTAAGTTGGTGTTTATCTCCACTCACGAGGCGACCGTCGCTTGCGGTTCGTTCACCTCGTTCTCCTCACGCTGTTGGCGCCAGTCGCCGCGGCGCCGAACCTCGATTCGACCGGGCACCACACCGGCGCAACCGTCAGCGGCGTCGTGCGTGACAGCATTGCGCGCGTACCGCTGGCCGGTGCCGTCGTGCAACTCGTCGCCGTCGACGGAATGCCGCGATTCGGCCGCTCCGCCACGTCCGACTCACTAGGCCGATTCGCGCTCACGGAGATCCCCGAAGGTCGATACCAGATCGGGTTCCTTCACGCCATGCTCGATTCGCTCGGGTTGGAGCCGTCAGTGCGCGAAGTTGAGGTCGTGGGGAATGAACCCGTTCGTGTCGACCTCGGGATTCCGTCACCGGCGCGGTTGCGCGATGCCATCTGCGGTCCGCGATCGACGGCGAACCCCGGCGCGGCCGTCGCCGGTGTCGTGCGCGACTCGCGCGACGGTTCACCGGCGGGTGGGGTGGACGTGATCGGCGAGTGGATCGAGCTGGATTTCGGGCCGAACGGAATGCGCACTCGTACTCCGCGCCTGGTCGCAACGACCGAGGCAAATGGCTGGTTCGCGTTATGCAACGTACCCAGTCCCGGTGTGCTCTCCGTGATGGCGTGGCGCGGCGCCGACAGCACCGACCAGGTCGAGGTAAAGCTCACCTCGGAGGACTTCGTTCGGCGCGAGCTGTTTCTGGGGCCGGCGCGCGCGGTGCCCGCGGCTGACACCACCGCGCGACTCGACTCGCTGACGCTTCCCCCCCGGGTTCGCCGTGGTGACGGTCACCTGACCGGCACCGTTGTGACGGCGCAGGGGCAACCGCTGGCCGGCGCCATCGTGAACCTGCTGGACGGGCCGCGCACCCGTACGAACGATCGCGGCCAGTGGACGCTGGTCGACGCCCCGTCGGGGACGCGCGTGCTCGAGGTCCGCGCGATCAGTTATTACCCCGAGCGGCGCGCGGTGAACGTGGTCGCCGGCGCAGCGCCCGTTCGCGTGGTGCTCCTCACGCTCAAGGCGGTGCTGGATACCGTGCGGGTGACCGCGGCCAGGCTTACCGATCACGGGAGCGGCTTCGAGAACCGGCGTCGCACCATCGGCATCGGCCGGTTCCTGACGCGCGAGGATATCGTCCGGCGAGCCGTCCAGGAGACATCGGACCTCTTTCGCACGGTGCCCGGGCTCCGTGTCGAGTCCGAGATTCTCATGAAAAGCGCGTTCGACGATTGCTGGCCATCGGTCTACATCGACAACAACATGGTGTCCAAGCCCGATGTCGCATTGACGAAGATCGATATCGATGCCTGGGTGCGCCCTAACGAGATCGCCGGGATCGAGATCTACTACGACCAGGTGCCCCCGCAATTCCAGAGGGTGATGACCGGGTGCGGCAGCATCGTCATCTGGACGAGGAAGTAGTCAGTGTGGAGTGAGGTGGCCGATTGAGACGGTGGGTTATGTACTGCGCCGTTTGAAGAGCGTTTTGGGTTTATGAAGTGCGCCGTTTGAAGAGCGTTTTGGGTTTATAAAGTGCGCCGTTTGAAAGCGTTTTGGGTTTAGGAACCGCGCCGTTTGAAAAGCGTTTTGGGTTTAGCTGCGCCGTTTGGAGAGCGTCCTGGGTTACCACCGCGGTGCAAACGCTGGGCAACTCCAAACGCCGTCCACACGTCGCTCTTCATACAACTCAAAACGCCTTTCCAACGGCGCTTTTATACAACTCAAAACGCCTTTCCAACGGCGCTTTTCTAAACAACTCAAAACGCCTTTCCAACGGCGCGGTACCAGCAGCGGACGGACCCACCGCCTAACGGTGTGTCCCATGATCGCGATGAGCTTCATGGGGCTCGGCAGCATGGAATTGATGCACGACCGCATGCCCCCTGCCCCGGCTGATCAGCCATCGCACCACCGGAAACGACGCCACGGCCGCGATGACGAGCGAAGCGGCCAGGCTGCCCCAGAACGTGAAGTCGCTCAGCCCCGCGTCCATCGCTCCCGGGACCACCAGCATGATGGCGTTGTCGACCGCCTCCATGACGGCGATCGAAACGGTGTCGGACGCCAGCGCGAGCCCGAGGGCGGACGCGAAGCCAACCCCGGCGCGCAGCAACGGGAGCATCGTCAGGAGATAGCCGAACACGAACGCGAGCGCGATCGAAATCACAACGGTGGCTGGATTACTCAATCCGACCGCGGTCCCGATGACCATGCCAAGGACTTCGCCAATCGAGCAGCCGGTCAGGCAATGAAGCGTCGCGCTGGCCGCAAGACGATTGAGCGAATGCGTCGGCTTTGTCACAGGGGGTTCCCGCACGTGCCAGTCACGTCCGTACACCGCCACGGACGAGCACGTAACGGATCGCCGTCAATCGTGTACAGCACGGTTCAGGGATGCGGAACACTGAGAGAGGAGGCGGAATCATGGCACGAGTAACTGCGGTTTTTGCGAATCACGCGCAGGCTGATGCGGCGATCGCCGACTTGCGCCGGCGTGGTGTGGCGGATTCGCACCTGTCGATTGTGGCGAAGCGAGTGGACGATGTCGAGGTCAAACGGCTGCCGGAAGCAACGGCCGGTGAGAGGATCGCAAAAGGCGCGATCACCGGCGTCGGGGTCGGCACGTTGTTCGGCCTCGCCGCGGCCGTCATTCCCGGCGTCGGGCCGTTCCTGGTCGCTGGGCCGCTGGCGTCAGCGTTAGGCGTCGCGGCGGGTTCCGCCGCGGCGGGGGCGATTGTCGGCGGAACGTCGGGCGCCCTGGCCGGCGCCATGGCGCGAGCCGACTTCTCGAAGGACGAGGCGGCGTTTTTCGGCCCGTTGGTCGAGCGCGGTGATGTCATGGTCACGGTCGTAACGGACGACGTGTCGCGCGAGCACCTGCGCTCGGAGCTCGAACAGCTTGGTGGCCGGACGTACGGCAAGCCGGTGCGCGGCCCCAGTGAGGTCGACCTCCGGCGAGAGTTGTAGCCGGTCGTCAGGCGGTAACCGCCCGGACTCGAGACTGGGATCGGGTCCGGGCGAAGCGCGTTTAGGTGACCAAAGCGGACTGATGCACTGACCAGCGAGCGCGAGCAATCCGGGTCACACCCACGAGCGCTGGTTCGGCGTATCCATTGCGGAGCAGTGGAGGTCGCAACCCACGGTGAATGTTTCGCCGTGGTATCGGCCCCTATTGTTTGGCTGTGGCTTCCTCTTTCCTCCGCCGTTAGGCGATGACCCCCGCATTGACATTCCGGACCGCATCGGGCGCGCTCCTGGCAGGAGCGGTCGCTTTCGTGCCGCTGCCCAGCCAGGCGCAGCTGGCGATCAAGCGCGCCCCGACCGGATTCAACCTGTTTTCGGTTGACCAGGACATCGAGGTGGGGCGTCGGGCCGCCGCGGAGCTCCGTCGTCAGCTGCCGCTGGTTGTGAACGCCCGTACCGAGGTCTTCCTCGCCGGCGTGACGTCGCTGCTGGCGGCGCAGGTGCGAACGCCCACCTACCAGTTCCAGGTCACACCGGTCAACGCCGCCGAGCTCAATGCCTGGGTGCTGCCCGACGGTTCGGTTTACCTGAGCCGTGGCCTGCTCAACCTGGCGCGGCAGGAGGCTGAAGTGGCGGGAGTCCTGGCCCACGCGATGGCGCACGTGGTGCTGCGTCACGGCACCGCGCGCGTGTCGAAGGCGTACCTGGCCAACGCCGGCCTCACCGCGTTAGGTGGACTGGTGGGCGGACGCCGCCCCCTCGACGGCATCGTGAACGCGGTCGGCGGCTACGGACTCGAGGGCGCTTTTCTCGACTTCGGCCTCTCCGACGAATACGAGGCGGACGCGTTAGGCGCTGAGCTGATGTCCCGGGCCGGCTATGATCCGGTGGCGATGGCGAGCATGTTCGCGACCATGCGCCGGGAGCGGGGCCTGAAACCGGGACTGGCCGAGTTCTTCAGGAGCCATCCCTCGCCTCCGGACCGGGAGAGCAGGATCCGGAACCTGTCCAACGTGTTGAGTCAGGACGGATCGATGGAGGTGGTTGGGGGCTTGAGCAGCGTTCGATGGAGTGGCCGCGGATCGGTGGCTCGGCCAGTGTCGGTGCAGAAGACGTCGACCGGCACCGTTGCGGTCGCGTCGAAACCGGTCGCCCTGGATGTGCCGAAGCCGTCACGCACGTACACACGCTTCACGCATCCGGGTTCGCAGCTCTCCATTGACCATCCGTCGAACTGGGATGCAATCAGGTCCGGGGTTGCCATCTCGTTCGCGCCGGCGGGCGGAGTCATCGAACACGGCGACGGTCGGCCACACCTCGTGTACGGCGTCATCGTGAACTACTACGCACCGTTCGAGAACGACGTCGAACGGTGGAACAACAGCCTGACTCGGCACTACGCGCCGTTCGAAGATCGGACGCGACCGCGTGGTGTTCTCGAAGACGCCACCGACGATCTCGTCAGGCAGATCCTCAGCTCGAATTCCTACCTGTCGACGCCGACCGGCTCAGCTCGCGCCAGTGGCTCGGACGGATATCGCGTCAGGCTGAGCGGACGGTCACCGGTGACCGGTCAGACCGAGCGCGTGACACTGCTCACGCGGGCGCTTCAAAATGACCAGGTGGTCTACCTCGCCTGCGTATCACCTGCTCGCGGCGCGAGTGCCATGGAGCGGGCCTGCGGAATCATGGCTCGGTCGCTGCGGGTGAACGACGCGGTGGCGAATCGACCGTAGGTCGATCGCTGCCAGGCTACACTTCGCCAAAACGCCTGGAGTAGCGCTTCGCGGTCCCGGCGTATTCGACAGCCAGGATCGACATGTACAGGATCGGTACCATGCTTTCCAGCACGCGCCCTGCCGCCATTTGCTGCGCCAGGAGCATCACCGCGCCAATTCCGTAGATCACGGCCAGGATCCTGAGCGTCGACGCTCCCAGAGATGAGAGGAGCCAGAATCGGGCAGACCAAAGCACAGCGGCCAGCGCTATCAGGAGAATACCGACCAGTCGGATGACGCCGATGGTCGCGAGGGAGGAGTCCGGGACTCCCAGTCCTCGGAGCAGCACCGACGGCACGACGAGGGCGGCGATGGCGCAGGCCCCAAGACCAACCGCGCTCGCGTGAATGACATTCAACCGATTCACCTGCTACCTCCGACGAAGCTCGTCAAGAGACGAGCGGGCTGCAACAAAGTCTCTGTAGAGACGGCCAGCAACTTAATCGGGCCGACTGCGTGGCGTGCAACCGCGTCCGTCCGAAACCTGGCCGGACCCGGAACCCAGCCTACTCCTGACGGAACCCGCCTTCGCCCGTTACGTCTGGAACGGTCGCGCAACGCTCAGCGAACGCCCTCTTGGTTGATTCAACCCTGGCTAGCAAGTTCTCGGCACGACGCGACTCCACGCGCCCTGGCCGATGCCCGCAGCAAATCGGGTCAGTGTTGAATGGAGGTTTTATGCGCGCCAGTGCAGTCTCGTTAGGGTCGACCAGGCGCTCCGCGGGGTTGGTCACCGCGTTCATCCTGATCGCTGCTGGTTGCTCCGATCCGGGCGAACCACAGCATCGGATTCTTCACTTGGAAGCTGTGAGTGACACCAGCCTGACCGGCATTGTCGGCACCTCTGTAACGCCCATCCCTACCGTCCGAGTGACCGATGAGGACGGTCAGCCAGTCGCAGGCGTCCAGATCAGCTTCATTCTCGTCGGAAACGGCGCGACAAGGAATCACGCCGCCTTCAGCGACGCCGATGGCCGCGCATCGGTCGGGTACTGGATGCTTGGAGTCGTCGCGGGTACTCAGCGGCTCACTGCACATACCAACGGCGCGACTGACATTGGGTTCACGGCGATCGCTGCGCCGGGGACGATTGGCAGGGTCCTGACTATTGCCGGTGACTTCCAGAGCGCCACTGTCGGGGCGCCCCTTCAGCACCCGCTACGGGTGCGAGTCGCCGATCACTTCGACAACTCGATCCCTGGCGCAGCGGTGACGTTTACGGCAACCACCGGCAACGGCACGATCGATGGTGGGGCCGCGATCACAGATGCTGCCGGCATCGCGACTTCGGGAACGTGGACTCTGGGCCCGGTGCCGGGCCTTCAACTGGTCCACGCTAAAGCCGGTGCAGCTCAAGGCGTCTTCACTGCCACCGTGTGCCTGACTCCGTGCCAGGAGATTCAACTGCTCTTCGTACGCGATGGCCTGGTTTACCGGACGAACATTCTCGGCGGTGACGTCAGGGTTCTTTCAAATCGTCCCAGCGCCACGTCGCCTTCGTGGTCTCCCGACGGACAACGGATCGCCTTTGGAAGGTTTACTCAAGCTGGGCGCGACCTCTATGTCATGAACGCCGATGGGACCAATGAGGTCCTCCGTGCCCAACAGTTTCATTCGCCATCCTGGTCGCCGGACGGTACCAGGCTCGCGGTTGCAAAGGGCGACTGCTGGTATGACTGCACCGTGTCACTGCTGAATGTCGACGACACCACCACGGCTCCGGTTTTCTTCGCTGCGATGGCGGCTCAACCCGCCTGGTCCCCGGACGGAAAGAAGATCGCGTTTGTCTCTCTGAGCGGGGATGACGGTTATCACGAGCTCCAGGTCTTGAACACTGATGGTGCTGGGCTCACGGTGATTTCCCGTCGAGATCCAGGTGCGATCTACCATCCGGCGTGGTCGCCGGACGGCGGGCGGATCGCGTTCTCGAAATGCCAACTAGATGGATGCAACATCTACAGCACGAACGCGGATGGATCGGGCCTCACACGGCTGACCGCGATTGGGAATGCCGTCAATCCATCATGGTCGCCGGACGGCCTTTGGATCGCGTTTGAGATTTCTGACTTTTATGATGAATCGGCGGTCGCATACATCGCAGCGTCGGGAGGCGGCACTGTGATTCCGCTCATCAATGCCGGTTACCAGCCGGCGTGGCGGCCGTCGACAGCGGCGCAGCGGAGGTAGGTCTTGTTGGATCCTGCGAGGGGTGCTCCCGTTGCGGATGACACCTGCGCAGCGCGTGAGCGGATAACGGTCGCAATCCGAAGCCGTTCCAGTGCGACAACGGTCACCTAACCGTTACAACTTCGTCGATGGCTGCACGGCTTCCCCCATTCGAAATTCAATCGATTGTCCCGTCCCGGACGTCGTGTCCGTTTGGCTTGCGAGGGGGAAGACCAGACAGTGTCCATGAGTCGCCGATGGCAGCTGGCATTTGGTGGAATCGCAATCGGTTTGGTCTTGAGCCTCGGACCGAGCGTCCTGGACGCTCAGACAATCGCCCCGTCGATCCCCGGATTCGGGTGGACCCAGTGGCTCCAGGTCACCGTGAACATGATGAAGGTCGTCGAAATGGCGGTCTTCATTTTCAGCGGCTACCAGTTCTGGCAGGGTCGGCGCGAGCGAAAAGAAGCCGACGTCGAAGCTGCCGAACAGTCTCGCATCGATTCCATCTATCAAGCGTGGCAAGTCATCAACAGCGCGCAGGGCAAAGGTGGGAGCGGTGGTCGAGTCGAAGCGCTGGGTGACTTGCTGCGAAACGGAATCTCTCTCGCCGGCATCAACCTGGACGGTGCGTGGCTGGAAGGAGCTCAACTCCAGCGCGCCAACCTGGTCCGGAGCAGCCTGCAGCAGACGAATTTCACGCACGCTGATCTTTCTGGCGCGAACCTCGAAGGTGCCGACCTTCGAAACGCGATCCTGATCACGGCGAATCTCTCAGGTGTCAACCTGCGCGGGGCGAATCTCGCCGGCGCCCGCTTGTCCGCGGCGACGCTGGATCGCGCCGAGCTCACCGAACTGCGCGGCTGGAAGGAAGTAAGCTCGATCAGCTACGCGAGCATCGATGGAATTCGAAACGCTCCTGCCGGGTTCCTCGATTACGCGCACGAAAATGGCGCGGTCGACCAGGGCGCGCCGACGCAGCTCGAGAGCGACGAGGTTTCGTTTTCGCAGCACTTCCGGATTGTCTGAGTTCCGCGGAGGCGCGGAGCGAGCGGAGAAGCTGCCCTAACCAGACAGCGCGGACACGCAGGCCTTGCGAAGGATCAAGATCAGGACGCACCGTTGGCACATGAACAGTCAACGCGTCGCCCTGCTTTCGCTCGCCCTGGTCAACGCCTGCAGCCTCCCGGGCGCTCGATCGGAACCGCCGGTCGCGGGCCCTCGCCCGCGCGCCGATGCGCTCATCACGACGTACCGCGGCCGGGGCGTCACCTCCCTGCCCGATTCAGTGCGTGTCCGCTTCAACCTCGACACGACGTTCTACGCGAAGTTCGCCAGTGCCGACGGCATTCCCGTCATCGCATCGGCGCGAGTGCCTGACGAGGCGCTGCTCGTCACGCGCGACATCATCAGGCACATGCTGGTCAAGCGGCCGGACCTGCGTGCCGACATCATCCAGCGCGGCGGCCGGGTCGGCGTCATGGCCGTGACCGAAATGACGACCGACATCCCCGAGCAGCGGGACTGGAGGAAGCCGACGCTCGACGATCGGCGGCTGACCGACGGTGAACGGGCGCGCTACAACCAACCCGGCGGCATCGGCTCAATGACGGACCAGGAATACTGGAACCGGCGCGCGCGTGGCATGGGCGGCACGTTCACCACGTGCGCCGAGGAGAACGTGTTAGGCTATCCCGGGACGCGCTATTTCGGTGAGCACATCCTGGTCCATGAGTTCTCGCACAACATCCAGGGCTCAATGCGTCGCCTGGATACGGCGCTCCACGCGGAACTCGAGGCGGCGTACAAGGACGCGACCGACAAGCGCATGTACGTCAACGCCCGCGGCGCGCGCCACTACGCCGTGAACACGCTGGCCGAATACTGGGCGGAGGGAACGCAGTGGTGGTTCTGGAGCAACTATCCCGAGGTCTTCGTCACCGATAGTGTCGAGCACTCCGTGTGGTCACCGGAAGACCTGCAGCGTTATGACCCGAAGCTGTTCGCGGTGCTCGCAAAGGTCTATCCCGATCATCACATCCCGATGGACGTCTACCACGGGAAGAAGCTGAGGCCAACCACGGGTCGCGCAGGGAGCGTCCCCGGAGTCAGTGCTCGTCGGTAGCAACCGGGTACAACGTGACCCGAATGCCGGCTTCTCCGGGCGAGCCAGTCCTTCCAAGCTGCCGCTTCGTCACGTGGCACCTCCGCTGGTCACCGGCTCATTGCTCACCAACCGCGGTTCGGGCATGCTCCTCCAGACAAACCTGAGAAGAGGGAATCCCGGCACTAACCCCTAACCACCCCGAGCCATGCTGCGTATCCAGTATCGCGCGATGATCCTGCCGGCATTTGCGCTTGCCCTTGCCGCTCCCAGGTTGATGCTTGCGCAAGCCGCCGCAGACAGCGCGGCCATTCGCGTCGCGGCACTCGATTACATCGAGGGCTGGTATGAAGGCAATGGCGAGCGCATGGAACGAGCACTGCACCCTGAACTGGCAAAGCGCATCGTCAACACCAACCCGAATGGCCGGAACAGCCTTGGGCAGCAAGGTGCGATGACGCTGGTCAACAACACCAAGTCGGGCGGCGGCAAGACCACGCCGATGGAACAACGCCGCAAGGACGTGCGCATTCTCGACATCTTCGGGAACACCGCCAGCGTGCGTATCGATGCGGCCACCTGGGTCGACTACCTCCACGTCGCGAAGTGGAATGGCCGCTGGGTGATCGTGAACGTGCTCTGGGAATTGCGACCACCTTCCCCATAACAAACGGGAGACCAGGCTCTCGCCCGATCTCCCGTCTGTTACGCGCGCGGCGAGTCGAGATCGCCGCTCAGGCGCGCGTCAGCTCTTTCTATAGTAGAGCTGTACTTTCCCGTCAGCGAGTATTTCGGCGGCGATGACTTCATTGATCGACGGGCTCGCCGATTCCTTCTTGAGGCGCGCCTCAACCGCGGGATGCTTGGCGAGGACTTCCTGCAGCGCCTTGATGGCGTCCTTGTTCTTGTCGAGCTGGATCTTCAGCATCTCGTCACCCTTGCCTTCGAGCAACGGCTTGGTGTCGACGACATTGATGTCGCCTTCCGCAATCGCCTGCTTCTTGGTCAACTCGTCAACGGTGCCAGATGTTTTTGTCATCGCCGTGATGAGCCCTTCGAAGGACGGCATCACTTTGGCGACGTCACCGCGAGAGACAACCGTGTCCTGGGCGGAAACGGGGACAACGAGGACCGCGAGGAGCAGCGCCGTCGCGGGGATGAGGAGCTTCTTCATGGGTCTACCTCTGCAGAAGGGTGATTGCACGAGTCCGCTCGCCTGAGTCGCGAGCCTCGGCACGACTGATCTGAGCAGCAGAGATTGCGCCGTGTCGCGCCCGATGGCTGCGACGCAGATCACGCGTTAGGCACAGCTGGGCTTGTTTCAGCGTCGTTTCGGAACGGCTCAGCACGTTCGCACCACATGGGTTGGCTGGCCCGTGGCCCTTGCGTATCGAATAACGGCGTCACGCGGGGCCGCCGAGATCGGAGTTCGCAGACGATCGCTCAGCACATTTCCGTAACAACTTCGGCACACCGTGCGAACCGCACGATTGGCGCCGCCGATACTTTCGTGTGCACCTGAATGAGAGCAGCCTGATCGGCTGATGCCTTGAGGAGAATGTGATGCATTTGGTGCGATACGGGTTGCTTCTACTCGTTGCTCACGATGTGATGGCTCAGTCGCCGTCGGCCGCTGTCCAATTGTCGCGGCGTATCGAGTTCTGGAACCCGGCCTGGTCGCCGGATGGGCAATCGCTTTTGTTCGAGTCGTCGTTGCACGGGAAGGTGGGGATCTACTCGATCAACCGCGATGGCTCCGGGCTGCGCCGACTGACCACCGACTCCTCCGGGAATTATCAGCCGAACTGGTCCCCTGACGGACGGCGTATCGTTTTCTCGTCAGACCGAAACGGACACGGCGACTTGTACCTCATGAATGCCGATGGCACGGCGCTGACTCGCCTAACGACGATGCCATCCGGCGGACATTACCAATCCTCTTTCTCACCAGACGGACGCCGGATTGTGTTTCAAGGGCGGCCTGACAATGCCCTCACGCGGGATCGCGTGTACGTCATCGCGGTGGACGGTTCCGGCCTTCGGCAGGTCAGTGACTCCGCGTACGGTGCCGAAGGGCCACGGTGGTCGCCTGATGGCCAGACGATCCGATTCCTGCAGGTGCCCTACCCCAAGCGGTTGTGGCGCGAGATGGAAGAGCGCGACATGCAAGCCGCAAAGTCAGCGCAGCGAATGATGAGCATCCGACCCGACGGTTCCGGCCTGGCGCCTCTCGCTCAGGTTCCAGCGGCTTTGCCCAAGGGTATCCCTTCCGATGTTGTGCCGTCGGACGCCGAGGCTTCGCCTGACGGGAAACTTCTCGCGTACTCGAAGCTCGTCGGCGGCTATGCTGGTCTCTACGTCTACGACGTCGCGTCGCGCAACGAACGGCGACTCGCCGGTGGACCGGGAGCTGGACCAATCGGCTACCTGCGTTCGGCGTCCCTGACCGCGTCCAGCGACACGTTCGACACATTCACCAGTCCGAAAACCGGCGGCGAGCGGACCATCGGTGGGTCATCCTTCGTCCGGACGCTTCGGCGGGTCGGCACCGAACGATGGGAGCTCTCCGATAACTGGATCGACTCGTCGGGCCGTGTGAATACCCGTCAGACGGTGCGCACATTTCAGGGGACGCTCGCGACCGAAGTCGAGACCGTTCGCGCCGATCGTGACTCGGCTTCGCTCCTGGTGTCGCCGAACCGCGTAACCGCCTGGGTGGTGCCCGAAGGCGCAGCGGCGCGCTTGTTCGACGGTCCGCCGGCCGGGGAACGTTATGCGTCGACGATCGTGGTCGCCGCCATCGCGAAGTCGAAGCCCGTTACCGGGATGGTTTTCCTGGCTCCGGTGGTTGGATTGTACTCCACGAATCCGCTCGCACCTGTCATCGATTCGCTCCGTGTGGTGGCGCGTGACACGGTCACAGGTCCCGGCGGTGGCACCATTCCCGTTCTCGTCATCGAGCGTGGCTCGGGCACTCGGGTCTGGGTCGACGAGACAACCGGGACGCAAGTCGCGGCGAGGGGAAACGCCGGGCCTGAGCGCTGGTGGTGGCACATTCGCCGGGGAATCCGGCTTCCCGCTCCTTAGCCGGCACGTTCACGGTCGACATCGTGGGTCCGTGATTGCCCGCCGGGAGGCCGTTCAGCCTTCCTTCAGGGCCCTCACAATTCGGTTTCAATTGCCGTCGCCTGACCGCGCGAGTAACCTCAGCGGGCGCGGACTTCCCGTGCCGCGCTACCACCGCCTCAAGGCATCGTCACTTGTCAGTTACGGGCGATCAAAAGCGTTCCGGCGACACATCCGTGCGACTCCATGTCCTCGGTGCGCTCGACCTCCGAGGACCAGGTGGTGATGAGATGCGGGCGGTGCTCGTCCAACCCAAGCGTCTCGCGCTTCTTGCGTACCTCGCACTGGCGAATCCGTCGCGCCTTCGCCGTCGTGACTCCCTTATCGCCCTCTTCTGGCCCGAGGCCGAGGTCGAACAGGCACGGCGATCGCTTCGACAGGGCCTGCATTTTCTCCGGCAGTCGCTCGGCGCTGATGTTCTCGTCACACGAGGCGCCGAGGAGGTTGGCATCGAGTCCGATGTACTCTGGTGTGACGCACGAGAGTTCGAACGCACACTCGATGCTGCCCGCCCCGATGACGCCCTGTCGCTGTACCGCGGGGATCTCCTCGAAGGATTCCACGTCACGGGCGTCGCACCCGAGTTCGAGCAGTGGCTGGACGATGAACGTTCACGTTTGCGGTCTCGCGCGGCGACGGCTGCCGCATCACTTCGCGACGTTGCCGAGCGCTCGGCGAACCTGCCGCTTGCCGTTCAACACGCGCGGGACGCGCTCCGACTCGACTCCGCTTCCGAGGGCGCGTTACGGCGCCTGATGACTCTGCTCGACCGCTCCGGCGATCGTGCGGCCGCTATCCGTTCCTATGACGAATTCATCAGGCGGCTCGCGTCGGAGCTCGAGACCACGCCCTCCCCTGAAACTGCCGGCCTGGCCGAACGTCTCCGTCAGGAACGACCTCGCGCTTCCGGTGGTGAGGAAGCGCCCGCGCCGCACATGGCTCGCGCAGCGCCTAACGCTGATTACACGAAGCCGGTGGAGACAATCGTACCACGACCACGGCGAAGGCGCGCTATGACGGCCGTGATTGCCGTCGCAGGCCTGCTCCTGACGAGCGTGGCGGCGTACCTCTCGTGGTGGACCCGTGACGAACAGGCAATGGTGCCGGTGTATCGCCAACTCACGTTCAACGGCAATGTCCTGCTTTCGGCGATCTCACCCGATGGCAATTCCATTGCCTACATCACTGGGCGCCGCTACATGGTACCAAGACCGGATACGGCCGTGTTGTTCGTTCAGGACGTGAGGGGCGGCCCCGCACTCGAGATTGCAAAGCTGGACGGATCCGCTTTCTCAATGTCCTGGTTCCCCGATGGCGCCAGCGTGGTGGTGAACACATTGAAAGGGGTGCGACGGTTTTCCCGGCTGGGTGGTGCGCCGGAACGGCTTCCAGGCACCGTGGTCTCGGCGATTTCGCCAGATGGTGCCCGGAGTGCGTCACGGTACATGAAAGACCGGGTCCTGGTCCTGGATTTGCGCTCGAGCGATACGACATCGGTGCACATTCCAGGCGACCCCAAGTCTGTTTTTGGCATCGCGTGGTCGCCGAGAGGTGACCGACTCGCCGTAGTGATTCCATCATCGGTGAATTCGTCGCTGTGGACTTTCTCGGTCGACGGTCGCGACTCGGCGCTCACGCTGCCCCCAACGTTGGGAAGAGTCGACTCATGGACGTGGGCTGCTTCCGGCGATGCCATCTATTATGTCGTCAAGGAACAGCTCTGGCGCGTTGACGTCGACGTGTCGACCGGTGCGCGATCAGGTCCGCCGCGCCTTCTCCTCAGCAACCTCCCGATCTACGCCCATGATGTGCGGAACGTGATTTCGGTGAGCGCCACAGGCGACCGGCTGGCGTATAACAAAGTGGCGGGCTACGGGAACGTCTGGCTCGCGGACGCCAAGGCGCTCGAGCAGCAGGGCGAGCCTGCGATGACGAGGCAAGTCACGGCAGGAACGTCCTTGAAGGAAGGCTTCGCAATTTCTCCGGATGGCCAACGCGTTGCTTTTGCCGAACTGGCAGGAGATGGTGGCACCGACATCTACATGAAACAGGTGTCGAGCGACTCAGTTCATCGGCTGACGTTCACAGGAGCCGTAAGCGCCGGTCCGGTCTGGTCGCCAACGGGAGCGTCAATCGGCTTTCTGACAACCGTGGACGGGAGGAACCGGGTTGCCGTGGTGGATACCGGCGCCGGCCACGCGCCGCGCATCTTCGATCATGAGGCCGGAAATCAGATCGCCTGGTCGCCCGATGGGCGTGTGGTCTACCAGGTTCCCGGAAACCGGAACTTCAGTTTTCTGGACCTAACGAACGGAGCCCGGAAGCTTCTCGTATTGAATGACTCGGTGGGGCACATGTTCTCCCCGGTTTTCAGCCCCGATGGCAGGCAGGTTGCGGTCCGTTGGAACCGTGGCGAGGACAGCGGCATCTGGATCGTGGCGGCGGACGGCAGTTCGCAACGGCGCCTGCCTGGTTCGTCGTTGGTCGACAACGCCCGGGTATGGGCACGAGACGGCCGACACGTCTTTGTCGAGGGCGCCGACGGAATGTTGCGCAGTGTGTCGGTGGTGAACGGAGCGGCCACCAAAGTGGCGCAATTGCCAACCGGGTCAGACTGCCAACCCGTCGAGAGCCCAAACGGCGCGCTCGAACTGTTCTGCATGCGTGGCGAGTCCACCTACGACGTGTGGATTGTCGATCACTTCGATCCCAGGGTGCGCGTTCGCCGGAAGTAGCTCCAGGTCGGGACGACCTGGCAACTTTTGCAACTTCGTTGCGCCTCGACCGCCCAGGTAACGGCCAGAGAACGGCTGGGTGACTCCGCCGGAATATCGTAGCGACGTTGAGTGGTGGCAGGCGACACACCCGCTCTCGGACCGCTGCCCTGTTCCGGTCCGTCTCGAGTCGCCGTGTGCGGAGGTGCAGCGTGTTATACCGTGCGGGTAACCGGATGGCTGGAGCGGGATCGCTCCGGCTCATTGTCGTCGCCGCAGTTCTTGTCTCCTGCAGTACAACGGAGTCGCCGTTTTCGCCTCCGGGGCCGCCGGCTTACATCTTCATATCCCCGGCCGACATGGGCCTGATTGTCGGCAGGTCCGACCAGTTCATCGCGAATGCCCATGACGCGAACGGCCGCGTCAGGTCCGCGCCGTTCGAATGGTCCTCTTCTGACCCCACGATTGTTGCTATCGGGAAGACCGACGGGCGAGTCACTGCAATCGCAAAAGGGACTGCCACGGTGACCGTGACCTCCGGATCGATCAGCGCCTCGGCGCGGGTGACGATCGTCGAAATGTCCGGCACGCTGTCATTCACTCGTGTGGATTTCAACAACGGCAGTTACTCCTCTGATGTCTTTTCCTACTCGGCGTCCGACGGTGCCCTTCGTCCGTTGCCACGCGACTCGAGGTTCCAGGACATCGCGGCACCGACGTGGTCGCCTGACGGGGCATTGATCGCGCTCGAGGGGATCACGGGTCCCATGCTATATGACCCCAATTCTGACATGATCGCGTACCCAAGCGACGTCTTTGTCGCCAACGCGGCAGCGCCGTCGCTGCCCTGGCGGACGCTTACAACCAGCGGCGCCAGTCGCTCGCCAAGCTGGTCTCCTGACGGGAATCGAATCGCCTACGTTGAGGGGCTTCCGCCGTCCCGGTCTCACATCTTCATCATCCATGTCAGTGGCGGCGCGCCAACGCGCCTAACGTCAGCCGAGGGGGTGTATGACACACCACGCTGGTCCCCCGATGGCACGCGTCTCGCCTTCGCGAACCAAGGCAGTGTTTTCATCATCAACGCTGACGGAACCGGATTGGTCCGGGTGAGCCGGAGTACGGCGGAGTGGGATTGGGATCCAAGCTGGTCGCCGGACGGCCTGCAACTCGCCTTTGTGAGATCGAAGAATGACATCGGCAACCTGATGGTGGCTCGGCTCGCGGACCTGGACCAGCCTTTCAGCGCACTCGTCGCTTCGCCGCGTACCTGGGCCTCAGCACCGGTCTGGTCGCCCGACGGCCGCTGGATCGCCCTGTCGTTGAATGGCGAACATGACCGCGGCATCTACGCTGTCAGCGTCGATGGGTCTGCGAAGGTTCGCCTCACCAAGTCGTCGGACCACGACTACGACCGGCCTTCTGCCTGGACGCGTTAGCACCGCCCAGGACCCGTGGTCGCCGCCTCAATCATAGCATCCGGGAGGTTTCGTGCCGCACACTTCGAAATGCATTCTGACCATTGGCATCACGTCGCTGTTCGTCGGTGCCTGTGATCCCGCAACGTCTCCGCCGACCGCCACCCTACCCAAGGTACAAGGGCCGAACCTCACCGCTGCCTCCGGCAGCGTCACCACACTGCTCGCCCTCGCCAACGCCGGCGAGCTTCACTGGCAGTCGAACCTGGACCACTTCACCATCCAGCTGATGACGCACGACGACACGGACGTCGCGGTCGCCACTCAGGTGACGAGCGTTGGTGGAAGCAGCGGCTGGCACTATCACCCGGGCCCAGTTCTCGTGCTGGTAAAGACGGGAGTTGTGACTACGTACCGGGGGGACGATCCGACATGTCAAGGCACGACGTATTCCGCGGGCAAAGTGTTCATTGAGGGCACCGAACCGCATTTCCTCCGCAACGAAGGCGCGGTCACTGCCGAGCTTCTTCTCGTTATGCTCGTGCCGGCTGGAAGGCCACGGCGAATCGACGCTCCTGCTCCTGGCCACTGCGCTTTCTGACAGGAACTCCCTGTGCTCGCGGAAGCGTTAGGCGGCGCGGCGAGCTCACAGCACCCGCCGCTTCCAGCGAAACCGCTGCAGTGAGATCCGCCCACGGTCATCGAACACGACGCCCTCGCGTTCGAGCAGTGTCCGTTGAACCTTCTCGGACCCGGGAACGGTACGCGGGCTGATCTCGCCCTTCGCGTTGATGACCCGGTGCCACGGAAGCGAGCGTCCTGGAGGCAACGCGTTGAGCGCGTACCCGACCTGTCGGGCGTGACCGCGCAAGCCGGCGGCGATGGCGACTTGTCCGTACGTCGCCACGCGGCCGCGCGGAATCTTCCTGACCACCGCGTAAATGCGGTCGTAACTGCTCATGGGTTCAGGCCACTACCGATAGTCCATGCCCAATGTCGGGTTTTTGTCACGGCTTCCGTGGTAATGGATGATGGAGTCGGCTCGGCGTATCTGCCGCGCCGAAACTTCACCTCTGTTGACATGCAGGGCCTGACGAACATACTCGATGGGCCCTCAGTGAGGTTGATGCCCTATGTCGAGTTCACCCGCCCTGCCGCGCGGTCGACTCATGATCGCGATCACGGCTCTCTTCCCCTGCATCTCCGGCTCCTCGAGCGCGGGCGCGCAAGGGTGTATGCCGATCCGTTATACCTCGCCGGCGTTAGGCAGCCAGGCAGCGTCGGCACCAATGACTCACGTCTGGCGCCTGGCTGTCTCCTACCGATGGCTCTATGCCGACCAGTTCTTCGTTGGTCGAGACTATCGACCCGCGTCCGCGCCGGGTGGACAACCATCGAGAATCAACGTCAACACCATCGGCTTGAACCTTTCGTATTCGCCAACCAGCCGCCTGAACCTGAGTCTCGGCGTACCGGTGTCCGTCGGAACGCATTCTCGCCTGCAGGGGGATAGCATCCGTCGCCAACTGAAGACTGGCGGTCTGGGAGACGTGAGTCTCGTCGGTACGATGTGGCTGTTCGAGCCAAACGATCATCCAAAGGGCAACCTCGCGTTTGGCCTTGGCGTCAAGGCTCCTACAGGTCAAAGCCACGCCGACGGCGTGTGGCACACCTCGTCGGGGGCTGAGCGACGGCCGATCGATCCATCCATCCAGCTCGGCGACGGCGGTTGGGCCGGGATTGTCCGCCTTGAGGCGTTCCGCCAGGTAATGAAACGCACCGCGGTCTATGTCGCGGGGTCCTACCTGGCCAACCCCCGTGAGAACATTGACGCCACATTTACGACACCGTACGGCGTCGTCGCACCTGTCGCGGTCACCGATGAATACTCGGCCCACGGGGGGCTGACTTTCGATGCGATTCCTAGGCGAGGTCTGGCGCTGAGCATTGGTGGCCGGATCGACGGAGTGCCCGTTCGTGATCTCATTGGAGGTGGTGATGACAGTTTCCGTCGGCCCGGGTATGTGGTGTACGTGGAACCCGCCGTTGCGCTCCGGCTCAGTCGCAGTCCGGTGTCACCGAACGGAAACTCGTTGAGCCTCAGTATCCCGATCAGGATCGCCCAGAATCGCCTGCCCAGTGCCCTCGAAATTGCCAATGACAGGGCCGGAGGAGGAGACTTCGCGAAGTTCCTGATCTTCCTGGGCTACACCATCCGGCTGTAACTCCAGTTGTATACTCGTTAGGCTGCCATGACGCGACGGCGCCCGGCGTGATGTGCCATCAGCGTCAACGCTTTGCGCCCGGCACCGGCAAATTCAGCCTGGCCACGAGTCGAATGTACCGTGGATCGGCGCGAATCGAATCAAACGTGGGATCCATCAGGTACGGACGAAGCGAGCGATCGGCAAACGACTTGTCCAGCCACTCGAACGTCTTGTCAACGCGACCGAGCCCGGCATACGCCACCGCGAAATCGAAGGCGGGGACATACGCGTTGCGAGCGCGCTGGTGAAGCACGCCGAGTTCTCTCATCGATTCGCGCTGTCGTCCTGCTCTCCCGTACATGTGCGCCAGAAACGCGGTGACGCGGGAGCTGTTCGGAGCGAGTCGCCTGGCCGCTTGCAGTTCTACCTCAGCCGAGTCGTATTGGCCAGTCAGCCCAAGCGCCTCCCCCAACAACAGGTGCGCGCGAAACGAGAGTGAATCGCGTTCGAGGACCCTTCTGAACTGGTTCTTCGCCCGTTCATACTGTCGGCCGAAGATCGCGGCGCGGCCGTATTCGATGTTGGCGTACATGCTCTGGGGATCGCCGTCCATCGCGGCGCGGGACTCCCGCATAGCGTCCTCAAAGCGGCCCTGAAACTCGAGCAGGATGGTTGCCCAGGTGCGTGCATTCGTGTTCTTGTCGTCGAGCCGCAGCGCCAGCGAAAGCTCCTTTTGCGCGCCTGACCAGTCGAACTCATAGAGGAGTTTCACCGCCCCAAGGAGCGCGTGCGCATCGGCTGATGTACTGTCGAGAGCGACTGCGCGCAGGGCAGCCTCTCGCGCCATCGGGTAGTACTGCCTTGGGCGGTAGTCACCCATGTTGCCGTTGCCGTAACTGAGGTAGACCTCCGACAGCCCAGCGTGTGCCTGCGCCAGGTTGGAGTCGCGGGCAATCGCATGCTCGAAGTACTCCCGTGCCTTCTGTAGTCCCGGTGTCCGCTTGTCGAGGAAGAACCGACCTTGCAGGTACAGGTCGAGCGCCACCAGGTCTTCGGTACGCGGATGCGACGGTGCGACGGGCCCAGTCCCAGCGAGCGCGACGCGGAGCTGGCTCGCGATGTCGTTGACGATGTCATCCTGCAGCGTGAACAAGTCGGTGGCGCGCTGAATCCCGCGCCGGTACGTGTTGGACCAGACTGTCCCTCCCGACTGCGCGCTCACGAGGCCGATCACGACCTGAAGCTGGTCTCCGGCACGAAGTACACTTCCATACAACAGCGTGGCGACAGCAAGCCGCTGTCCCAGAGCCTTGAATTCCGCGTCGGATTGCCCTCCGGATGTGGTGCCGGTGCTCCGGCTCGGGACCACCCCGATTCCCGGAATCTGGGCCAGCGCAGTCCCCAGGAACTCCGCCATCCCCGCCGCGAAGTAACTGTTCGACGTGTCGTTGCCGGCGACGGCGAACGGCAGGACCGCGATCCTGCTGGTCCCCTCCGTCGCGGGCGCGGAATTGGTTCGGTTCCCAGCCTTTGCGATGATAGCGGCGCCGCTGATCACGAGCGCAATCAACGCCGCGCCAACCAGCGGCCGGACGACAAGCGGTAACCCGCGGGTGCTGCCAGGCCCTCCGGCTGCTGCGCCATCGACGTGCGCCTTGTTCAGTGCGTCCGCGAACGCGCCGGCCGTGCGATACCGATCCGCGGGCTCCCGAGCGAGTGCCCGCGACACGACCGTCTCGATCGCGGGAGGTATGGCTGCTCGCAGGATCCGCACCGACGGCGCCGGCGCCGCGGCCCGCTTTGCGATGATGGCCGTGGCCGACGTGCCGGTGAACGGGGCTTCGCCAGCGAGCATCTCGTAGCACATGGTGCCTAACGCGTATACGTCAGCGCGACTGTCGATCGCGCCCGCGCCCGTCGCCTGTTCGGGGCTCATGTACTGGGGTGTGCCGAGCGCCAGCCCCGGATTGGTCACCCGGGGCGACGCCTCGCTCATCGCCAACGCAATCCCGAAGTCCGCCACGAGCGCGGTGCCTTCACGGAGGAGGATGTTCTCCGGCTTGATGTCCCGATGCACTACGCCACGGTGATGGGCCGCTTCGAGGGCGCTCGCTACTTCGCAAGTGATACGCACCGCGTCGTCAACGGACAGCTGCCGCTCCCGCTCCAGGCGCGAGCGAAGCGACTCGCCCTCGACGTACGGCATCACGAAGAACAGGAAGCCATCCACGCTGCCGGAGTCGTGCAGCGGCAGGATATGCGGATGCTGGAACTGGGCGGTGACCCTGATCTCGGCCAGGAAGCGTTCCGCGCCCAGCGACGCCGCGACCTCGGGACGAAGCACTTTGATGGCGACCTGACGCGCGTGCCGAAGGTCCTGGGCCAGATACACGGTGGCCATACCACCACGACCGAGTTCGCGCTCGATGCGATACCGGTCGTCAAGCATGCGCGGAATGCTGACAGGTGTCTCTTCCAGCAGCGCGGAAAACCGCTCCGCCGCCGGATGGTCCAGGAGCGGATCGTGCTCGGTGAGCTCGTTCAGCAGCTCCATCAGGTCGGCACGCAACACCGCGTTGCCAGCGCATGTGTCATTCACGAACGCGACGCGACGTTCCGGCGTGAGCTCGAGGATCGCGTCGAGCAACGGCTCGAGCGTCTTCCACCGGTCGGGCGACATGCGATGTGCCATGGCGTCTGCGGTCGGATCCGCGCTCAGGGCGCCAGCGCACGGCGCAGCAGCAGCTTCGCCTTTGCCCAGTCCCGTTCAATCGTGCGGACCGTCACGCCGAGTGCTTCGGCAGTCTCCTCCTCGGAGAGGCCGCCGTAGAACCGGCACTCGACCACTCGAGCGAGGCGCGGGGATACCTCAGCCAGGGCGTCGAGCGCCTCATCGATCGCCAGGAGTGAGTCGGCCTGCTCGTCAATCGCAACGGTGTCGTCTTCAAGCGTGACCCGTTGTCGCACGCCACCACGCTTCAGGGATGCGCGCTCCCTGGCCCGATCAATGAGAATGTGCCGCATGGCGACTGAGGCCAGGGCGACGAAATGTGCGCGATCCCGCCATTGCGAGTTGGATTGATCGACGAGCTTGAGATACGCTTCGTGCACCAGGGCGGTAGTCACCAGGGTGCCGGCGCGGCCGGGATGGGCCAGGTGTCGGTGCGCGATCACGCGTAACTCCTGGTAGACAATCGGCAACAGCTGGTCAAGCGCTTCGCGCCTGCCGTCTCGGAGAATCTCCAGGACGTCGGTACGAGTGGTCACGTGGACCGCGCTTCTCGAATTACCGGCACTGTGCCCTCCGCAGCTCGCGTCGACGCGATTGTCGGGTACTCGGGCTCGTTTCCGTGATACGTAATGAGGGCCCACCTCGCGCTTCGGTTGACGCTGCGATCGCAGCGCAGCATCGCGGATGAGGGCCGGCGATGAGGCCTCCGCAGTGTACGGCCGCGGCAATCGCGGAGCAAGCAGACCGGCGCTGCGCCGGCCTGCCCGGGGACGAGTTCAACTTCGAAAGACATGCACGTTGCGCTGGCGGCGACCTCACGCGCTCCACGCACACATCCAAAAAGGAGTGAAGTCATGCCATCAGGACTGAAATCCGAATTCCTCGGCGTCGGCGTCGCGATTGTGACGCTTCTGGCAACTGCGTGCAGCGAAGCGCCCAATGCCCCGGTATCGCAGAACACCCAATCGCCGCGGAGCACAAGCGCGAGTCTGGGGGTCCGTGAAGGACCTTCCACACTGCAGTGGAATGCAAAGGCGATCGAGCTCGCCGGCAGGCGCTCGATCCGCAATCCGCTCGCGAATCGAGCATATATGCTGCTCAGTGTTGCCGAAGCGCGGGCTCTGGATGCGCTCAGCATCGAGGCTCGCACGTCACCTGACATCGACCTCGGCGTGACGTCTCGAGCAGCTGCCCTCGGCGGCGCCGCCGCCAGCGTGCTGGCCTACCTGTTTCCCGCCGACATAGCGGAAGTAGAGGCGATCATCGACGCCATGCGCGGCTCGGCGCCTAACGCCGGTCGCTTCGACGCGGCGCTCGCCAGCGGCCGTGCCGCGGGCCAGGGCGTCGTGGCGGCCGCGTTGACGGATGGTTCCAGCGCCGTCGTCGTTCCGGTGGTCCCCGTCGGTCCCGGGTTCTGGATTCCCACCCCGGTCATTGTGACACCGCAGTGGCCGTTAGTCCGGCCAATGCTCATGTCGTCGGGGAGTCAGTTCCGGCCAGGACCACCTCCCGCGTTCAACTCGCCCGTTTTTCTCGCAGCCCTCCAGCGCGTGCGCGACTTCAGCGACAACCGCACCGCTGAGCAACTGGCGATTCTCAACTTCTGGAACGATCCAATCCCAGTTGGCGGCCATGGCGCGCACTGGAACCGTATCGCCGTCGAGCTGATCCTCGCCGAACACCTGACCGAGTCGCGAGCCGTACATGTTCTCGAGAGCCTGAACCTGGCGATCTCCGACGCAACGATCGCCTGCTTCGACGCCAAGTACACCTACTGGTACGTCAGGCCGTATCAGGTCGACCCCCTGATCACGACACCGCTTGGCCAGCCTGGACATGCCGCGTATCCGTCACAGCACTCGTGCCAGGGTGGAGCCGCAGTCGGCGTGCTGCAGCACGAGTTTCCACACTCGGCCGCGAGCCTCGAGGCGATGCTGTCCGAAATGAATCTGTCCCGTGAATGGGCTGGACTGCACTACTGGTTCGATACGGAGGTCGGTGCCAACATGGGAAGGCAGGTGGCCGGACTCGCCAACGCACCCAGATAGTGTGCCTGGACCAGTCGGACGATCTGTTTGCACGCGTTATGCACGGGAGGCCAGGCGTCGCTCGGCCTCCCGTGCTCGTCATTCACTACTCTGGCGGCAACTGCGGCATCCGGCCGGCGGTCCACGGAATCCCCGCTGCTTCGGCCGCCGCCTCAACCGACCTCACGTCGACATCCGACAGCTGCCTGATCTCGGTGAAAATGCCGGCGATCGCGGCTCGGACGATATCGAGCTGGGCCAGCTGCGCCGCGGTAGGCGCTTCCAGCGTTGCCCCTCGCTGTTGCGCGAGGGCGTTTTGCAATCGTCCCAGCAGACCGGTGGGAGAACTTTCGTTCCTCCGTCCGCGGGTCGGATCGCCGTTCAAGCGCTCCTGCACGTCCAACAACTTCGTTTGCAGTGCCCGGACCTGCCGAACGAGTGCGCTGTCGGCACGGGCCGACTCGTCGATCGCCCGCTTCAGAAAGCGCAAACGACCGTCGAGATCGTTGAGGTATGCACCGGCGCCTAACGCCGTCCGTTCCAGTTCGGCGTTGCGCAGCTCGGCCGCGAGCACCGCTGCGGTCCGCGGCGCGCGTCGCGATCCTGGCGGGTCCGCATCAACCACGGCAAACGTCACCGGGGCACCAATTGGCGACAGCGCGCCATCCACACGCGTGAACAAGCGCGCGGTGTATTGCCCGGCCAGCACGAACGGACCGATGGGCGCTCCGCCAAACGGGAAATCCGGGTCGGGCGTGAACGGCGGTCCGTTCACCGGGACGGCCGGCTGGTACTGCAGATCCCACGTGACGCGATGCATCCCTGAGGTGGTCGGGCCCGTCAGGCGCCTGACGCGGTTGCCCGAGGCGTCGCTGACATCGATGATGACCGTGGGATCCTCCTCGCGATCCTCTGCCTTGAGGTCAGCCCACGTCGGGATGGTGGCATCCGCGTTCTTCTTCGCGGCCGAATCGTCCACTGCCCGGCGCTTCGCCTTGCGCGACTTGAGTTCGTCGCGCAGGTAGTACGTCAGCGTCGCGCCAAACGGCGGGTTGTCGGTGAAGTAGTGGCCCGCGCCCTGGAACGACGCCCCCGGCAGGCCTAACGGCGCCGACTGCGCGTAGAGTAGCGCAGGGCGAGCCGCAAACAGGTGAGCGGCAGACGCGATCGTCTCCGGCGTCAGCGTGCGGAGTGGCGAGTAGTCGTCGAGGACGTAGAAACCTCGCCCGAACGTCGCGATCACCAGGTCGTTCATCCGCGCCTGGATCGCGATGTCTCGCACCTGGATGGTGGGCAGGCCTCCCTTCAGTGGCAGCCATCGTCCACCACCATCAACGCTGGTGAACACGCCGAAGTCGGTCCCAACAAACAGCAGCTGCCGGTTTCGCGGATCTTCGGCAATCGTCCACGCCGAGCCGCGCGCCGGCAGGTTGCCCGTGATGTTGGTCCACGTCCGGCCGAGGTCTGCGCTCTTGAGGACGTACGGCTTGTAGTCGCCTGTCCAGTGGTTGTTGAACGTGGCGTAGATGGTGCGCGCATCGTGGTTCGACGTCTTGACGCTCGTGACATAGGTGGTTTCCGGCACCGATGCGAAGCGGTCGATGCTGCGCCACGTCGTGCCACCGTCTTCGGTGACGGAGATGCGGCCATCGTTCGTGCCGGTGATGAGCAACCCCTCCTGTAAGGGCGACTCGGCGATTGTCGTTATGTTGCCGTACAGCGTCGTCGACACGTTGCGGCCCACCGCATCGACGCTCTGCACCCGGTCCATCATCTTGAGCTGCGTCCGGTCGATGTTACGCGAGAGATCGGGCGAAATGATTCGCCACGAGTTCCCACGATCGTCGCTGCGCAGGAGCCGTTCAGCGGCGAAATACAGCCGGCTCGCAGAGTGCGGACTGACCATGAGGGGCGAGTCCCAATTCCACCGGAGCCCAGGGCCGTTGGCCGCGTCTTCGGGCTGGATGCCCATCGCGTCGCCCGTCGCAAGGTTGAAGCGCGATAACACGCCGAACTGCGCCTGCGCGTATACGATGTTCGGATCAGAAGGATCGAACGCGCTGCCGAAGCCGTCTCCACCCTGCGTGATGATCCAGTCCGCGTTACGGATGCCATTGACGGTGCGCGTCCGACTCGGCCCAACCAGCGAGAAATTGTCCTGGGTGCCGCCAGCTACGCGGTAGAAGGGCTGGACGTCGTCGAGGTTGACACGGTAGAACTGCGTCACCGGGATGTTGGCGGCAAAGCGCCAGTTTCGGCCACGGTCATACGTGTCGTACACGCCGCCGTCGTTGCCGACAATGAGGTGATCCGCGTCGTCCGGGTCGATCCACACCGAATGGTTGTCGACGTGTTTCTTCTGCTCGCCAACCCGCCGGAAGTTGCGACCGCCATCTTCCGTGACCTGGAGAATGACATCGACGGCGTAGACGCGATCCACGTTATGCGGATCGGCAAAGATCTCGTTGTAGTAGTTCCCGCCGGTCTGGTACCCGCTCATGCGCTCCCAGCTCACGCCACCGTTAGTCGAGCGGAAGAACCCGCCGCGACCCTGCGCGGCGTCGGCGATGGCGTAGACGACGTCAGGATCGGCTGGCGACATGGCGAGCCCGATGCGTCCCAGGTCACCGGCCGGAAAACCAGTCTGGGATTTCGTCCATGTCTTTCCGCCGTCGGTCGAACGATGCACACCGGAGCCCGGCCCACCCGCGACGAAGCAGCACGTGCGACGCTGGCGTTGCCACGTCGTTGCGACGAGGACGTCGGGATTGCGTGGGTCCATCTGCACGTCGTTGGCGCCGGTCCAGTCGTCTACGTGGAGTATTCGCGTCCACGTGGTTCCGCCGTCGGTGGTCTTGTAGAGGCCACGCTCGCCGCCCTTGCTCCAGACCGGACCCTGCGACGCCACATAGACCACGTCGGAGTTGCGCGGGTCGATCAGGATGCGGCCGATATGTTCGCTTTCCTTGAGGCCGACGTTTTTCCACGACCGGCCGCCGTCGATCGACTTGTAGACGCCGTCGCCGTAAGCGACGACACGCTGGGCATTGTTTTCGCCCGAGCCGACCCAGATGACGTTAGGGTTTTTTGGGTCGATCGTGATGGCGCCGGTCGAAAACGATCCCTCGCCATCGAAGATCGGGCCGAAGGACAAGCCGGCGTTGACCGACTTCCACACCCCGCCGGCGGCGGTGGCGACGTACCAGATCTTCTTGTTGGTCGGGTCGACGGCGACGTCGGAGATGCGACCGGAGGTGAGCGCCGGCCCGATGGACCGGAACCGCAGGCTACCGACCAATGAACCAAGCTTCGTGGTATCGGCGGCAGGTGAGGCGGCAGTCGACGTGGTCGCCGCAGTGGGACGGGCGGTCGATTGTGCCAGGGCCGGCGCCGAAAGGGCGGCGGCGCACACAAAGAAGGGGAGGATTCGCATGCGCCGAATCTACCGATCCCCGCCGCCAGCAGAAGCCGGGTATGACGAAGCGTTATAGCCACGTTGCGACTCGTGTCACCCGACGAGTAGCGCTGGATTCGCCGGTCGGCTACTCTCGAACAGACCCTGGCCTGAGTTCACCATTCCGACGGTTATTCTATTCGAAGCATTGGGCGGCGCAGATGGTGTTCGCGCGCTCGTGAACCGTTTCTACGACCTGGTGGAGTCCGCGCCGGACGCGCAGAACCTTCGTCGCGTTCACGGGCCGAACCTGGACAGCGCCCGGGAGAAGCTGACGCTGTACCTGACGGGATGGACGGGCGGGCCGCCGGTTTATGTGGAACGGTTCGGACACCCGATGCTTCGCGCCCGTCACCTCCCGTTTTCGATCGGGATCAAGGAGCGCGACGAATGGCTCTGGTGCATGCAGCGCGCGCTGCGGGAGCACGACCTGCCTGACGAGATCCGCGAGTTCCTGTTGACGAAGCTTCGCCCACTGGCCGATCACATGCGCAATCGCGTCGAAGACGCCGTCGACTGACAGGCAGCTTTAACGGCGTGCTCTGACGTCGTGCTCTGACGTCGTGCTCTAACGACGTGCTCTAATGCCGTGCTCTAACGCCGTGCTCAAGCGTTCGCTCTTCGAGGACGCTCTAAGAGGACGCACTCAGAGGACGCTCTCAGAGGACGCTCTCAGAGGACGCTCTCAGAGGACGCTCTCAGAGGACGCTCTCAGAGGCCGCAATTAGAGAACCCTCCCAGTGAGCTTGACTCAGCGCCATTAACACTCTCATTTCGCCGTGACCGGTTCCGCCATTGCCGCGAACCGCACAACCCTCCGACACCCAATGCCCCAGCGTCCTTTGATTCAACGTACGGCGATAGCCATCACCGGCATCGTTCTTGTCGCCCAGACCGCGACCGCACAACGCAATCGGCCAGCCGCGGAGCCGCCTCGTGCGGCGGCCATCGACTCGACCGCGTTTGCCGGAATGCGGTGGCGGCACATCGGACCCGAGGGGAACCGCGTCTCCTCGGTGGCGGGCGTCGACGGAGACCGGACCACGTATTACGCCGGCGCGGCGTCGGGTGGCCTTTGGAAGACAACTGACGGCGGTCTTCACTGGAAGCCGATCTTCGACGACCAACCGGTTTCATCCATCGGATCCCTCGCCGTCGCACCGTCCGACGCGAACGTCGTGTGGGTTGGCACCGGTGAGCCGTTCATCCGCAGCAACATTTCCGTTGGATGGGGCGTGTGGCGATCGACCGATGCGGGCAAGTCGTGGACGAAGATGGGACTCGAGAACACGGGCCGAATCGCCCGCATCATCGTCCACCCGACCAATCCGGACATTGTCTACGTGGCCGCGTTAGGCCACGCGTATGGCCCTCAACCCGAACGCGGAATCTACCGGACAACAGACGCCGGCAAGACGTGGGAACGTGTCTTGTTCGTGAACGACAGCACCGGCGCGTCGGATCTCGTCATGGATCCCAACAACCCGCGCATCCTGTTTGCGGGGACATGGCAGATCGAGATCCACACATGGGGACGGACCAGCGGTGGTGCGGGGAGCGGCCTATGGACTTCGCGTGACGGTGGCACCACGTGGAAACGCGTGACCGGCAGCGGTCTTCCGTCGAAAATGATCGGCAAGGTCGGGCTGGCGACGTCGAAAGCGAACTCGAACCGGATCTATGCCCTGATCGAAACCGGCGACGGTGTACCGGCGGTCAACCTCGCGGAGCCAGACAAAGGACGGCTCTGGCGATCGGATGACGGCGGCTCCAGCTGGACGATGGTCAGCATCGACCGGCAGGTCGCGGGACGGACGCACTACTACAACCGCATGGCTGCCATGCCGGACAACGCCGACGAGGCGTACTTCCTGACCGCCGCCTGGGCCAAGACGCTGGACGGCGGCAAGACGATCATCGATCCGCCGTTCGCCGAGACGCCGTACGGCGATCATCACGACATCTGGATCGACGGCACGAACGGGAATCGCCTGATCGTGAGCCACGACGGCGGTGTATCGATCAGCGAAAACCGTGGCAAGACCTGGAACCGGATCGCGCTGCCGATCGCGCAGATGTACCACGTCGAAGTGGACAATCGCGTTCCCTACTACGTCTACGGCAACCGTCAGGACGGGCCCTCGGCCCGCGGACCGTCCAACAGCAAGCTCGGCCCGTTAGGCGATTTTGGTGGCGGGATTCCCCGCGGCCTCTGGTATTCCGTCGGCGGCGGCGAGAGCGGTTGGGCGACACCCGATCCCGCCGACTCGAACATCGTCTGGTCGAGTGCGTCAGGTTTCGGCAGCGTCGGAGGGATCGTGGTCAAGCACGACCTGCGCACCGGCGTCTCGCAGAACATCGAGATCTGGCCTGAAGCGACCATCGGACATGCGGCGGAAAGCGTGAAGTACCGGTTCGTGTGGACCTTCCCGCTGACGATTTCCCCGCATGATCACAATCGCGTGTACGTGGGTAGCCAGTTCGTCCATCAGACGTCAGACGGTGGAAAGACCTGGCAGGTGATCAGCCCTGATCTCTCGCGGAATGACCGCACCCGGCTGGTCGCGTCAGGCGGCCTGACGCCGGACAACATCGGCGTCGAATACTCCGGCGTCGTGTTCGCGATCACGGAGTCGAGGCTCAAGGCCGGGGTGATCTGGGCGGGAACCAACGACGGGAAGGTGCACCTCACGCAGGACGGTGGTCGAAACTGGACGGACCTGACGGCGAACCTCCCTGGCCTGCTCCACTGGGGGACGATCAGCAACATCGAACCATCGCGTTATGACGCCGCCACCGCGTATCTGAGCGTTGATGGCCACCAGGTGAACAATCGCGATCCGTGGATCTTCAAGACCACTGACTACGGCAAGACGTGGACGTTGATGGTAAACGGTATCCCGAAGACGCCCCTGAGTTACGTGCACGTCGTGCGCGAGGACCCGGTGCGACGTGGGCTTCTCTACGCCGGCACGGAAAATGGCGTGTACGTCTCGTTCAGCGATGGCGAGACGTGGCAGCCGTTGAAGAACAACCTGCCCGCCGCCCCGGTGTACTGGATCACCGTCCAGGAGAACTTCCGCGACCTCGTGATCGGCACGTACGGCCGCGGGTTTTGGATCCTCGATGACATCACTCGCCTACGCGAACTGTCCTCTGAGGTAACAACGAAGGGGGCCCATTTCTTCGCGCCCCGCCCGACGTATCGGTTCCGTGGCGTCGAAGCGCTGTGGGCCAGGCTCGATGATCCCGTCGACGGCGAAAACCCGCCTAACGGCGCCGCCCTCGACTTCTGGTTGGCGACCGCGCCCAAGGACAGCATCGCCATCCGTATCTCGGACGCGTCGGGCAAGCTCGTGCGGACCATGAAGGCGTCCGGAAAGAGCGGCGGCAATCGCACCTGGTGGGACCTGAACTACGACCTTACCAAGGAAGCAAAACTGCGGACCATGCCGCTGTTCACGCCCGAGCTGCGATTCACTCCGGAAGGGAAATCGGCGCCGGGCCTCGGGCGCATGGCGATTCTGGCGCCGCCGGGGGTCTACTCCGTGGAGCTGGCCGTCGGCGATCAGGTTCTGCGGCAGCAACTGACAATCCTCAAGGACCCGAACTCCGGCGGCTCGGCGGAGGAAATCGCCGCGCAGACCACCTTCATGTCTGATGTGACGACGGATCTCAACAATGCGGTGGACATGATCAACGCCCTCGAGATCGTGCGGACCCAGGTCGCGGTGATCAAGGCGTCGCTCTCCAGCGACACGACTCGTAAGGACGTGACCGCCGCGTCGGACTCGCTCGACCGGAAGATGCTCGACGTCGAGGAGCAGTTGCTGCAGATGCGCATAACGGGACGCGGGCAGGATATCGTCCGCTGGCCGATGAAGGTGGCCGAGCAACTCACGTATTTGGCCGGTTCGGCGACGGGTTCTGATCACGCGCCAGCCGCACAACATCGCGAGGTACAGCAACTGTTGCGCACGCGGGTTCGTGAGATCAAGTCGCAATTCGACCAGGTCATGAGCCGCGAGCTGGAGGCCTACAAAGCCCTCTTGAGGCAGCGCAACATCCAGAACGTGATCATCTCCCCATGACACAGAAATAGGGGTCAGATCCCAATTAACCTTGGCTGGAGCAGCTTGATCGGCCCGCCGCGTTCGGTTAATTGGGCTCTGACCCCTATTCGTTGACATGCTCACCACACGATCACTCGGTACCCAGGGCCTCACCGTCTCGGCGCTCGGCCTTGGCTGCATGGGCATGAGCCAGTCGTACGGCACGGCCGAAGAACGCGATGAACAGGAGTCCATCGCGACCATTCACCGTGCCCTCGACCTCGGCGTCACGTTCTTCGACACGGCAGAAGTGTATGGACCGTTCACGAACGAAGAACTGGTGGCCCGCGCACTCGGGCCCCGGCGCAGGGACGTCATCCTCGCGACGAAGGTCGGATTCGAGATCGAAAACGGCGCGCTGACCGGAGGGCTGAACAGTCGGCCCAAACACGTCCGCGAAGCCGTCGAAGGTTCGCTGCGCCGGCTCCGCACTGACCATATCGATCTGCTGTACCAACATCGCGTGGACCCGACGGTGCCTATTGAGGAAGTCGTCGGCTCCATGGCGCGGCTCGTAGCCGACGGGAAGGTCCGCTTCCTTGGCCTCTCCGAGGCGGGGGAGCAGACGATTCGCCGCGCCCACGCGGAGCACCCGATCTCGGCGCTCCAGAGCGAGTATTCGCTGTGGGAGCGCAATCTCGAGCCGCAGATCTTCCCGCTGCTTCGCGAGCTTGGCATCGGCCTGGTTCCATTCGCGCCGCTTGGACGTGGCTTTCTTGCCGGCCCGGTCAAGCGCGCCGAGGAGTATCCCGAGAGCGACTTCCGACACGGCGATCCTCGCTACCAAGGCGAGAACTTCGACGCAAACGTTCGCGCCGCGTCGGCTGTTCGCGATTTGGCTGCGCGACGAGGAGCAACGCCAGGACAGGTCGCGCTGGCCTGGCTGCTCCATCAAGGCCCCGACGTTGTTCCCATTCCCGGCACCAAGCGACGGAGCTACCTCGAGGAGAACGTCGGGGCGGCCGCTGTGTCGTTAGGTGACGACGAGATGGCCGAGCTTGATGAAGCGCTCGCGCCGGAACGCGTGGCCGGCCCGCGCTACAACAAGGAGCGAATGGCGCAGGTGGATCGATGACCTTCGGTGCAGCTGGGTGAGCGCCGCCAGCGATGTCACCATTCGCCCTGCAACGCACGCGGACGTTCCAGTAATCGGCCGGCTCGGTGCGTTGCTGGTGCGGACGCATTACGAGTTCGACCCGAAACGGTTCATTGCGGCGACGCCGAGGACGGAGCAAGGGTACGGCTCGTTTCTCGGCTCGCAACTCGAGGAGCGGGACGTGATCATCCTGGTGGCGGACCAGCAGGGCGTGGCCGTCGGCTACACCTACGCCAGTGTCGAGGGCTACGACTATATGTCGCTGCGCGGCCCGGCGGGTGTGCTGCACGACATCGTGGTTGATCCCTCACATCAGGGGCGCGGCATCGGGCGGATGCTGCTCGAGGCTACGGTCGCGGCGCTCCACAAGCGGGACGTACCCCGAGTCGTGCTGGCGACGGCAACGCACAACGCGCCAGCGCAGCGGCTGTTCGCGAGTGCCGGGTTCCGCCCGACGATGATCGAGATGACACGAGAGTTGAACGGCGACGCCGGTTGATGGACAGGTTTACCGTCGATACTCCTCAGGCCCATCATCCAGCCCGTTAGTGAACTCGCTGCTCGTCAGGGACGCTGCAGACGTTGCCGGGCAGGCCGATCCGTCAAGGTGCCGAAACGAACCTCGCGCTCCATCGCCGCGAGGCGGCGACGTTGCGGAGCGTCGGCCTGAGCCCAGGCGTCGCGCACACGCGATAGATAAACCTCGGCGCTGTCGGGCTGGTGCGTGACGAGAAATGCTTCGGCGATCGCGGCGGCAATCTCCGTCCGCGGTGCGTAACGTCCCATACCGCCTAACGTACCAAAGCGCGAATCCTGCAGAGTCGCAACGGCGTCGTGGGGACGTCCCTGCGCCATCTGGACCCGAGCGAGCTCGATGTTTGTTCGCGTCCACCCGCCGCGTCCCCACCGCGCACGTTCGAAGGCACGCTCGGCATCGGTCCACCGGCCGCCGATTTCGGCGACGAGCCCCCGCACGTGGAAATGAAGACGCACGTCTCGTCCGAACCCGCTGCGCCGACCCACGATTTCGATCGAGTCCGCCAGCGCGATGAGTTTCAGCGTATCGCGCGATCCGGCCAGAAAGAGCGCGTCGGCCAGCAGCGCGTGCGGCCATGCAAACGCCCGCGCCTCCGTTGCCGGGGAGAATCCCACCTGCTTTCGCCGCTGCGCGTCGTCCAGGTGCAGCGCGGCCTGTTCGAACACGCGGGTCGCCGCAACCAGATCGCGACCGCGCGCGAGGGAACTGGCGTAGACCAGGCGTAGCGACGCGGTATCGCCAGCTCCCGGTGCGCGATCGATGGCGTTGGCATACGCTCGGGCGGCGGCATCGTATTGACCGCGCTCGCGCAGGAGCGCCCCGTGCAGATCGAGCGCCATCATCATGAATTCGCTGCCCGGCCGCCCCCAATCGCGGATGAGTGAGTCGGCCATCGACAGCCGACCAGTCTCGAGGAGCAACCACCCGAGTCCTTCGGCGATGGCCTCTTCGCGCGGAGCGAGTTGCAGGGCGCGCGTCGCGGCGTCGATGGCTTCCGCCGGACGACCAGCCGCCAGCAACGCACGCGCCAGCAAACCCCATGGTGCTGGCTCAGCCGGATTCAACGCGACCCCCCGGCGCGCTGCCGTGGTCGCGCCTGGTGCGTCGCCGATCGCCAACGCGGCGTACGCGATCGTGGTGTAGATCGCGCAGCTCGCGCATGGACCATCCTCATTGGATCGCGCAGTGGAGTCGAGCACGAGTGCTCGAGTCGCGACCTCCCGCGCTTCCGCGAAACTTCCTTCCGTCCATAACGCCGAAAGGAGCAACGCATAGGCGCGCGGATCGCGGGGATATCGCGTCGTGAGCTCGCGGGCAAGTTGGGCGGATCGTGGCGAAACACCCTGCTGCATCGCATTCGTAACCGCCAAGGCACGACGATCGAAGTCCGACTCCGCCCCGCGCACGCGCGATTGCGCGTCCTTCAAGCGGCGCAAACTGTCCTGCGCGGTGGCCGTGATCGACGTGATCAGTTGCATGCGTTTGTGCAGCGCGGCAGCGAACGTCGAGTCGGCCGCGACAGCAACATCGAGCAGCTGAACCGCCTCGGCCGCGCGACCAGCTTCCAGCCGTTCGAGCGCGCGAACGTATGCGCGATATGCATCGACGCTCGTCGTCTCGACGTCCTCGAAGTGAAAGCCCAGACCCGGCCGATTCACGGCCGCCAACAGGCGAGCCGTCGCCTGATCCACCAGCCCGAAGAGGCTCGTATCCCCCACCGTCAGGCGATGACGGATCCGGCCGCTCACCACGTCCCGGATGGAGAGATCGAGCAGGTATCGTCCGTCGCCGCGTGTGATCTCACCGGACACCAGGGTTGCCGCGCCGAGTCGTCGGGCGATCGTCATCGATTCCGCGCCCTTGGTGCGGCCATTGGAATCACCGATTCGCGCGGCACGCGCCTCCGCGCGAACCCGCGACGGATCGACGACGCCCGGCACCTGCTCCCGAATCAATGATGACGCCAGCAAACGAGGCAGGCCGTCCTCGAGCCACTTGTCGTCGGCCGACGGCGATGGGCTCTCAATCCCGGCGACGATGAGCTCACCGGTGCCTAACGTCGAGTCGTCACGCCTCATCAGGGACAGCGCCGTGGTGGTCAGGAGCACGCCAATTCCAGTGACGGCGGCGACCATAACGAGTCGTGACATGCGCACCGGGCCGCGGGAAGGCGCGACCGCTCGTCGCGTTGGCGCCATCGGCGACTCGGGTCGGGCCGTGACTGCTTCGACTCGACCGCTGGCGGCGTCCCCGCCATTGATCACGATGGATTCGGCCATCCCGGAAAGACGGGCCGTGAATTGCTCGCTCAGGAGTCGTGCCGCAGGCGTCGGGGTCTCATCGTCCCTGGCGAGCAAGGCATCATGGCGCTGATACTCGGCGATCGCTCCGCGCAGCGCCGCCGGTGTGTCGGGCGCGCTGAGCGCGCGCAGACGCCACTCCAACGCGGCGGCATCCAGCGGATCGGCGTCGAGCCAACGGCGCGCGAGCGTCGCACAGTCGTCCCACTCCCTTGCCAGCGCGAGCCGCGCGCACTCGGCGCTGCAGGCCATGACGAACAATCGTTCAGCCGCGGCGCGCTCGGCAGCGATCCAGTCGGTGACCTCATGAGCGTCATTGACATACACACCATCGAGGAACGCGCCTCGATAGAGCTCCGCGACGCGAGCGTGATCAGCGGCGCGCGCCGCGGCCTGGAGTTCCAGCAGATCGACGTCGAGAGGTGCATCTGGCGCGAGCGCGATCATCTCTCGTCGCGAAGGAATCGCCGAACCTAACGCCTGACGAAGGACGGACAGCGCGTCGCGCAGCGAGTGTCGCGCGCGCTCGTCGTCACGATGACCCCAGAGGAACGTCACCAGCCGGTCGCGCGGTACCGGACGGCGCGACAGGGCAAGGTAGGCAAGGAGAACGAGCTTTCGCCCGCGCGAGCCGAGGGTGGGATCCTCGGTGCCGTCGGGGCGGAGGAGGGTCAGTCCACCGAGCATCTGAAGGCGGAAGCGGCTGCCTTCGTGTTTGGACGCGGAACTCACGTTCGGCTCCCCGCCCCTCTGGTTCCCCGACCGTGCATGCGCACCCACCTGTGGAATGACCGCGCCGCGCCGATCGGCCAGGGCAGACGACTGAAAGCTACGGCTCAGCCCGTCGCCAGGCCAGTTTTCGGGCCACGACGCGATGTACCGCGCGCGTAACGCTCAGCGGCAGAAGGGGTTGACGATTTCTGACATTCGTCTGCCGGCAGCCTGACGACGCACCTCCAGGTTGCTCGCCAATTAGCGGGCACTTACCCGATTCCCGGCGCAAAGCCGTGAATGACTTCAGGAGGTCGTTTAGATGCGTCGTTTGCTTTCAGCTGCACTCACCGGCGTGCTCGCTATTGGATGCGCCACTCAGGATGTAACCGGTCCTCCCGCGGACCCGATGCCCGTTGTTGGCGACGTGGTGCTCGCGCGCGCGAAACCGCCCGCGGACGCGCTGGCCACCTGGCTTGGCGCCGTCGATGACGCGATCGCGCGACTCGTCCCCGCGCTTGGTTCGGCGGGAGCGGCGCTCGCCACACCGTTTCAAGGGCTTCGGGACTCGTCAGGCGGAACCCTGAATTCGCAGCTCCTGGCGACCATCAGGAAACAGTTCGATGCGATCGCCGCGAAACTTCCGGCCGATCTCGCCCCCGACGCCGATGCCCTCCGCCTCACGCTCGATGCGTTAGGCGCCCTTGCCGGCTAATAGCCGAAATCCGGGGTGTGATTCGTTCACGCCCTCCCTCCACTCTCTTCCTCAGGCCTCTCACCATGACTTCGACCAGCTTGTTCGAGCGTCCGGCGCGCGCTGTTGCGTTGGCCGGCGCGCTGTTGATTGTGATTTCCACGTCGGCGCTGACGCAGGGCACTCCCGCGCCAACGGCGTCCAGCGTGACACCAGCCACCACACCGGTTCTGCTATACGCGTGCTACGTGCCGACGTCGGGGACGGTGTATCGCATCAAAGAAACCAATCTGAAACAGACGTGCGTATCGACTAATCACATAGAGTTCTTCTGGAACCAGGAGGGGCCACAGGGACCGCAAGGAATCCAGGGGATCCAGGGTATCCAGGGGATCCAGGGCGTGGCGGGACCGACAGGTGCAACCGGGGCGACCGGCCCGGCGGGGCCGACTGGAGCGACGGGTCCCGCGGGTGCGTCCGGTGTTGGCGACCTGCACCAGGCAAGTCAGAATTTTGGATACGCCGAGGTCAGTCAGATCTCCGTTTCGGTGCCGGCAGGCATGTACCTCGTGATAGCCTCAGCGAAGATTCAGAACTACGACGACGATGAACAGATCGGAGCGTGCTCGATTCAGGGTGTCACCATTGTCAGCAAATACGTCGCGGGTGGCGCTGGCGGCGGTGATCACGGCAACTCGTCAGCCATGTTCCCGATAGAGGGTGCTGTAACACTTGCCGCGCCGGGCACCATCACGGTCCGATGTGGCGGTTTCGAACTCAACGCGGCTACCCTGCGGATGCACGTGATCAAGGTGGGAGCAATCATCAACGGCTGACCGGTGAATCGTTGGGTCAGACTCCATTCATCAATGGGGTCTGACCCCACCGGCTTCAACGCGACGCAGATTGACCGCCGCGTTCATCAATGGGGGCTGACCCTCACTCCGTTCCTTTGCGAAGTGTAGACCGGCGATCAGAAACGCCCGGCGTCCACATCCTGCAGGAACCGGATGAGGCCATCGACGTAGACCTTCTGATCATCATACATGGCCAGGTGGCTTCCATCCGGGCAAAAGAGGTAGCGCCCTTTTTGCACCTTGCCCGCCATCATCTCCATGTGTGCCGGGTCCATCGTGTCGTGGCGGGCACCAATCACCAGCGTGGGCACGGTGATCTGTCCCAGGTCTGCGGTTCGATCCCAGTTGACGAGCTTCCCACTCGCCCCCAGTTCGCTCGGACCCTGCATCGGGACGTAGATCGCGCGATTCAGGCGCGCAAACGCGCGGTTGACCGGGTCCGGCCACTCGGCCACCGGCATTCGCAGCAGGTGTTTCTCGTAATGATGCGGGAGCAACAGCTCCATGTAGCGCGGCTCCTCGGTCTTTCCTGTTGCTTCGAGCTGCTGAACCTCCGCCAGCACGCCCTGATCCATCGCCGGCATCAGTACGGTCCGGGCGTACTCGTTATAAGCCGGGATGCTGGCCATCATGTTGGAGATGATGAGCCCTTTCAGGTGCTGCTGGTACTTGAGCGCGTATTCCATCGCCAGAATGCCGCCCCAGGAGTGCCCGAGCAGATAGAAGTTGCTCTGGTCGAGTCCGAGAGCCTGTCGCACCTGCTCGACTTCCTCCACGAACCTCGGCAAGTCCCACAGCTCAGGCTCGTTAGGTTGATCGCTGTACGCCGAGCCGAGCTGGTCATAGTAGTAGTACTCGATGCCGGCGGCCGGGAAGTAACTGTCGAACGCTTCGAAGTACTCGTGGGTCGCCGCCGGGCCGCCGTGCAGCAGCAGAACCTTGACCGTGGGATTGTTCCCGACCCGCTTTGTCCAGACGCGGAATTGCCCTTTGGGCGTCTCGATTGGAATCATCCGGACGCCGCCGCTGAGCAGATCGCTCCGTCCAGCATTGTCTAAGTAGCTCGACGAGCCTGCCGCCGATGCACCATTGCGGTCGCTGCACGCCGCCAGCGAGGTCAGGCAAAGAGCCACCGCCAATTGTCGCTTCACATGACCTCCTGGTTGGAGCGGATTCCGGCCAACGTGCTGCATGCGTTCAGTCAGTGTCAAGACACAGAGAGACGGCCCAGGAGGCCCTCCGTCCAGTCGACGACTACTCCGTTCATCAATGGGGTCCGATCCTCCCGCGATCTTCGAAAAACTGACGCAGGGTGCCTTCGGACGCGGGTGCCGTCAACCGACTCACCGCAAACATCATCCCGGCGCTCACCAGCACACCGGCTTCGGCCGAATCGAGGCCGAGGTAGTACGGTGAGCCGAGGAAAGACCAGGCCAGGCACGTCGTCATGCCGCCTAACATTGACGCGATAGCGCCGGCCTTCGTCGCACGTCGCCAGTTCAGCCCGACCACAACCGGTATGAACAGGAAGCTCACCATGAGCTTCGCGGCCCAGATGACGATGAAGTTCACCAGGTCGAACTGACGTAGCGCCAGCGCGACCGGGACCGCGCTGAACGTCAGCACGGCCAGCCTGCTCGCGAGAACTTTGGTTCGCTCCGTTGCGCCAGGGCGAAACAACTTCACGTAGATGTCGTGTGACACCGCCGACGCCACGGTGAGGAGGATCGCGCCGCCGGTTCGCGTGAACGTGACCACCGCCGCGAGCAGCACGAGAAGCCCCATCCACGGCGGCAGGATGCTCATACCCAGCACCGGCGTCGCCAGGTCGGGTGCCGGCAACTCCGGCATCGCCACGCGCATCGACAAGCCGAAGAGCAGCACGCCGATCCCGATACAGGCCTGGAAGAGGAACGAGTAGCCGATGGCTAATCGCGTCGTTCGTCTGCTCTGCATTGAATAAATGGCCGAGATCTCGTAAGGCGCCACGGCGAGTCCAAGGCCGATCGCCATCGAGATGGCAATCAGCTGGCGCCACCCGAACCAGTTGCCCGTCAGGCGGGGGTCGATCGCTGTGAGCGCTTCACCGATGTCGCGCACCGTTCCGACGTGGTCGAGCATCCAGGGAACCGCGATCGCGTAACTCGCAAGGAGCAGGACCGCCTTGAGCATACCGACGTAGGCGTTGCTGTACATCCCACCGAGCACCGTGTAAGCAGTCGTTATGCCCGCGACCAGCAGAACGGCGCGCGAATACTCCATCCCGCCGACCAGGCCGAAAAGGAGACCGCCGGCCTGGTATTGCGCCGAGAGCATCACGGCGTAAACGACCAGGATGAACAGCGCGGCAATTCCGCGCGCCCAATTGCTTTCGAAGCGAGCCGCGAAGAAGTCCGGTAGCGTCAGGCCGGGAACGCGCCGGATTTTCGGCGCCACGAACAGCGCCGCCACCACCCAGCCGATCCAGACCAGCGGCCACGTCCACGCGTAGCTGATGCCGGAAAAATAGTGGAAGCCCACCATCCCGATCGTGGCGCCGGCGCTGACCTGGTTGGCCATCAGCGTCGCGCCTCCGATGATGGGGCCGAGGCTGCGACCGGCGGCGAGAAAGCCTTCTTCCGTTGAAGCGCGACGATAGTTGTAGAGCCCTATCCCGCAGACCAGCACCAGGTAGGCGCCTACAATTACGTAGAATGCCGTGAGATACGCGCCGGTCATGCGCTGTCCCCTGTCCGGCGGGCCCACGCCAGGTACAGCGGTACCCAGGCGACCATGATTCCGACCAGCAAAGCGAAGCGCCAGACCAGGCCACCATTATCACCCGGGGCACGAGACACGACGTCACACCCCGGGTTGGCCTCGCGAACTATCACGAACGACGGCGTCGCCACATATCGCGCGGACCATTCGTTAGGCGACTGATGAGTCATGTGCGGGAACTCAACTCGGCCCTCGCGCTCGAACCGCACGGCAACCGTGACTGCGCCCTGTCGAGAGGCGTCGTTCCTGGCCAGTGGTGCAGCGAGGTGCACGATCGGGAGAGCCCCGGATCCGCCGAGCCACGCATCGTACCGCACGACCAGGCGAATTGAGTCTCCGCCGGTGGGAGTGCTATCACGCCACGTGATCCAGCGCCCTTTGCGCGCTTCCGCAACGGCCAGGGCGACGCCGTCGCGCTCGATTCGGATGTTCTCGATAAACACGCACGGCCGCGTCAGCGCCTGTAGTTCGATCGGCGCAGTAGAAGGGGCGAGTGTGTAACGCTCCTCCACGTGCAGCGAGTTCGACGATCGCTGCGTGGCCGTTATGTCGACCGTCCCCGCAAGCGCTTGAGCGCGTACATCACCGGCGACACACGTGATGAGCGTCGCGAGCAGCAGCTCCCGCCGTCGTACGATCAGTCGGTGTACGTCGTCGCCGACGCCCGGTTCGCAATCATGAAGCCGTAGTCGCCCGGGTGAATTCGGGTGACGAAGTTCCGACAGAGGACGACGATGTTGTCCTCGAACGGAGTCGTCATCGTCTCGAGGACCTCGAACGTGTACGGGCTGACGATGTCCGCCAGCGCCGTCCCGGCGGAAAGCACTTGCCCCGGCGACAATGGCGCTCGGGGCACGCAAATACCGCCGGAGCGTGGCCGCATGACCTTCATATCGCGCATCAGCACCTGACCCGAGCGCCGCTCGACCGGTCCTTCGAGTACTCCCACCTGGCGAAGCTGGTTCATCACACCGCGCACGCCGTTCGCGACGTGCAACGGCTGGTCGTGGTACCCGCCCCCGATCTCCACGACCGTGCACCTAACGCCGCGCTGCTCGGCGTATGTCGCGGTCGTGCCCGAGTAGATGGACGCAGGCTTGTAGAGGAGCGCCGGCAGGAATGCGCGCGACAGCGCCTCGTCATTCACAACGTAGCAGTAGTCGACCCACGGGAAGGTACCGCCGCAGTGAAGGTCGACGAGCACCTCGATGTGGTCGATGAATTCGTGCGCGATCGCGTATGCCTGCTGTTCACTCAACCAGCCATCGGGCGAGCCGGGGAAGAGCCGGTTCATGTCGAGCATGTCGATCGGCGTGTTCCGGGTGATCCCTTCCATCGCCAGCGGATTCGCGACGCCGAGTATCCGGACGGATCCGTTGATCGCGGACGGTTCCAAGGTGCGCACCAACTCACGCGCGATCAGGAGCCCGTCGAGCTCATCGCCGTGGATCATGGCGGAGATTCCAACGGAAGGCCCCGGCCTGGTTCCCTGAATGACGTGGATCGTCAGGCCGAGCTCGAATCCGCTCGCCAGCGTGGTGATCGGAGCAAAGTGGCGCGACTTGCCTGGGCCGGTGCCGGCCTCGAATGCGCTCATTTTCGTAGATCGATCAGGACGATGTCCGAGTTCTCACGCAATCGGTCGAAGACAATCTGTTTGCCGTCGGGGCTGATGTCGAACGAGCGGATCACCGCAGTGGTCGTCAGGCGACTCAGTCGACGCGTCGTGCGCGACACCAGGTCGAGCATCCAGAAGTTCTGTGGCGGCCAAAATTCCCGGGTGTAGACCAGGCCCTTGCCGTTGGGAAGAAAGCGGAACGACTCACCATTGAGAGCCGTCGCGACTCGGATAGTCGGCAGGGTTATCGAGTCGCCTTCGGCACTGACGGCCCGGAGTGGCGCGCTGCCGGCGACGTTCTCGCCGTTATAGACAATCAACCGTCCGTCGGGGGACCAGACTGGATTCACCGCGGTGCCGGTGACAAGTCGTACAGGCGGGCCGCCTTCGACCGGGATCTTGAACAATCCTGGGCCTCTTCCGTCGCTACCGCCTGTGACAATCCATCTGCCGTCCGGCGACCAGGCGGAGGAACCTCGTACGTTGATCGAGTCTGTCAGAGGCTGTTGTTGGGAACCATCTGCCGACACCACGTTGAGCACGACTTTCCCTTGCCTTCTGACTACGATGGTGAGTCGCCGTCCGTCAGGCGAAACGCCTGGCGCTTCCAGCAGTGCGCCTTCGGAGCCCTTCCAGATCTCGAAGGCCTGGCCATCCTGGAAGCGCCATAGTCCATCCCGGGACAGATAGAACAGCGCTTCTTTGCTAAACCGTGGCGCGAGCGCTCGCACGGTCGGCAAGGGGTACGCCTTCACGTCGCGCTCGTCGGCGATGCGATCCAGAAGTGGAATGCTCCACAGACTGGCCGTGGGGTTCGCTAATGTGGCCACAATGCGGCGACCGTCGACGGTGGCCGCGAGCGATGTGTATTGCTCGAGGCCGACGCTGACACGACGCGTCGTCTTTCGCGGCACGTCGAGTGCCCAGAGCCACGGCCCCGAACGGTCCTCGTCGCGCGCGACGTAGAGCACTGTTCGGGAATCGATCGGCGTGGGATACGAGACGTCGCCGTTGTGCTGCGTCAACCGCTCCGGCTTCCCTCCGGAAACCGCGATCCGGTAAAGATCCATCTCGAACGTGTTCGGAGTGCCATGGACGAAGTAGATCCATTGGTCGTCCAACGACCATACCGGAAAGTGATTGTGCTCTCCTGGCTGGGACACGAGGATCTGGCGCGGATTCGCACCGTTTCGGTCGGCGACGAACATCGGATCCCCATCGGCACGCGAGTGGTACACGAGGCGAGCGCCATCCGGCGACCACGCGATGTTGACGATGCTGTCGGCGAGAAAAGCGCGCGGCGCGCCGCCCGTGAGCGGCAGGAGCCGAAGTCGCCGATCCGGACCGCCACCGAGCCAGATCTCCGAGCCCTCGGCTGTAAATCCCACGCCGCGCACGGGAGCGATCGGCTTCTGATCTGCAGTATCCGGTGTCAGGTCGACGAAACGTCCGCTGCCTATCTGGCCCAGCCACACATGGAAGGGGCCATCGCGGTCGGAGAGAAAGGTGACGAACTTGCCGTCGGGTGAAACGGCTGCATCCAGTTCCGCTCCCTCGAAATCGGTCAGGCGTGTGAACTGGGCAGCATCGAGTGGATTCCCGACCGCCACAACGTTGCCGCGGCGCGCGAGCCAGGCGGTCAGGGCGATCATCGAGCCCAGTGCAACCGCGGCAAGCCACCACCACGGGCGGGCGGGCCTCACAGGCGTCGACGCGGCCGCGCCGTCGATCATCCGTTGGCGCGTTAGGCGCCGTAAATCCACTGCCAGCTCGCGGAGCGATTGATAGCGCTCGGCTACATCCTTTTCCAGCGCCTTGTCCACCGCCATTCGCAGGCCAATGGGGAACGCCTCATCGAGTGGAGCCGGCGCCTGAGTCGCGATCGTCTGCAGGAGGTGCAGGTCTGTCGTGCCGGTGAACGGTCGGCGCCTGGCCAATAACTCGTAGAGCACCACGCCGAAGGAGAAAATGTCGCTGCGCGCGTCGAGTGGCTCTCCCGTTACCTGCTCGGGCGACATGTAGGCCACGGTGCCTACAATGACGCCCGACCTGGTTCGCATGTCTGTGTCGGTGGTGGCAACGCCGCTCTCCGTGGGAGCTGCGAGCTTGGCCAAGCCGAAATCGGCGAGTTTCGCGTAGCCGTTTTTTGCTACCAGGATGTTCTGGGGTTTGATGTCCCGGTGCAGGATGCCGGCCGCGTGCGCCGCGGCGAGACCGTCCGCGACACCGGCAAGAAGCTCCACGACTTGTCGCCACGTGCGTTTCTCTGCGTGCGCCCAGTCCTCAAGTGTCCCACCATCGACAAACTCGGTCACGAGGTACTGACGGCCGTCCCACTCGCCGGCTTCAAAGACCGTGAGGATGTGCGGATGGTTCAGCGAGGAAGCCGTCTGCGCCTCGTGTTGAAACCGTCGGCGCGCGACCGCGTCGCCTATGTCGGTCGCGAGGAACTTGATGGCGACGGTGCGGTTCAGGCGCGTGTCGCGAGCGCGATAGACCTCGCCCATCGCACCGCGTCCGAGCGGCGCGAGAATCTCGTAGGGCCCCAGGGACGTTCCGCTCAGCAAGTCCGAGTCGCTCATTCTGGCAAATCTGTGCCCAATACACCGTCGCCGGAATCAGCGACTTCTCAACGTTGACGAGTGAACTTATCGAGCGAATCGACGAATCGCGTCGATCACCAGTTCCGGCTCACTGTTGTGAATCATGTGACCTGAATGAGTAGCCACGATGAGTTGGCCAGGCGCCCTAACCCACGTGCGAAGGCTGCGAAGTCGAGCCTCGTAAGACGCTTCCGCAAATCGCGCGACATCGAACGATAGCCCGGCTTGGGGCAATACGGTCTGCTTGCCGGCCACAAGCACCGTTGTCGGAACCCGTGGAACGGTCGGGAGATTTCGTTCGGCGAGATCCTGTTTGAAAATCGCCATCGTCACCGCCCCTTCGGACCGAAGCGCTGGGGGGGCGTTGCTCATCGCGCGTTCCATCATTGTATAGAAGGAGTCGCGCGTTGCGGCACTGGATCCGATTGACTCGAAAACCGCGATCTCTTCGGCGCGCGATTGCGTCAGGTCAGTCGGATCGATGTAGACCAGACCGACGACATCGGCTGGATACGTTCCACCGAAGTAGCGAATCAGGGCTCCGCCCCACGAGTGGCCAACGAGCAGATACGGTGGCGCCGCGCCGAGCGTCGTGAGGAGCTGGCGGAGACGCGCGACGATGCGTTCCGGCGTCTGCGGCAATGAGTCCCACGGCGATTCGCCCGTTCCCACGCGATCGTATGCAACGAGCGGTGCGAACGTCGCTACAGCAGGCAGAATCGAGTCCCACGTTTCGAGCGGGGCGCTGCCCCCGCTCTCGAAAACGACGATTGGTTGGCGACCCGAACGTGACTCGAGTCCCGAGGTGCGCACGCGTACCTGACGTCCGTCGACGTCGACCATCCTCGTCACGAGCGCGGAGGTGGATGGTTGGCTCAGGCCCACACGCGCCTCACCGAGAAAGAGGACAGCCCCGACTACGCTGAACACGGTGATCGTTGTCGTCATTCTACCTCCCTGGGCAACCGAACCTTCGCGGTCTGCATATTCGGATTCGACGGATGTAACAGCAAGGCGCCGGAACCCTTCTGTAGTCGCCGAATCAGCGACTTCTCAACGCTCGCGTGATCGCCCGGTCGAGCGCGTTGGCGAATGCCTGCTTCTCGCGCGCCCCGTACACACCGTGCCCGCCAGTGTCGACACCGCTTGTCCGTAGCCCATCCATGAAGTTCCGCACCGAGAGCCGCTCACCGATGCTCTCCTCGGAAAACACTTCGCCGCGCGGATCGATTACGGCGACACCTTTCGGCACCAGGAGCGCCGCCAACGGGATGTCCTGCGTCACCGCGACATCTCCGGCCTCGGCGTGTTCAGCGATGTAGCGGTCGGCGGCGTCAGGCGACCCGTCGACGCGAATGGCCGTCAGGTGGCGGTATCCCGCGGGGATCGTTATCCGGACGTTGGCCACCAGGATGGTGGGGAGCCTCAGGCGATCCGACGTGCGGAAACAGATCTCCTTAACGACCTGCGGGGCCGCGTCAGAATCGATCCAGAGTTTCATTGCCAACGAAGGTAATCTGGACGCCGCGCCCACGGGTCACGACAGGGCGCACGGAGACCACCATAGTTGAGCTCAGCGGCGCGCGTGCGTCTCAGGCAGGTCCAAATCGAGCTCCCGCATGGCCGCCTGATAGTACGGATCAACGGAGCCCAGCTGCGGAGTTGCCTTCGATTTGGCGCGCGGGGCAGGACCACGTATCAGGCGAGCGACGAGCTTGAACGCGCCGAACGCCAGCAAGCCAATTAGTGCTACCCGCAGCAACACGATGGCCAGCCCTAACACGGCGCCAAACACGCCCAGCATGAGCAGGCTCACCGGGATCACCAGCACCAGTGCAGCGGCAACCTTCAGAAGCGTCCAGAGCACCTTCATGGTCGTCCTCCAGCAATGTACGAAAGCGTACGACCTTTACTACGTGACCACGTCGTGGAATGATTCAAGACGCTTGCAGCCTTCGCTGACCATCGGCGCCATGCGCTGCTACGTGTAAGGTCTGTTCGGAGAACTTCATGGACGTCCGACATCTTCTCATCGCCCTGGCAGTGCCGGTCCTGCTCTCCGGGAGCACGCAAGCTCGTGTCGAGCGAATTACACCGAACGACAATCGCACCGCGAGCGGCGTGATGCGCGAGGGCCGCCTCGAGCTTCGCCTCGATACTCGCCTCGCAATGTGGCATCCCAATGCCGACGATGGGCCCGGCGCGCCAATCCCTGCCTTCGCGGCGGACGATGCGGCGCCCAGCATTCCCGGGCCTCTCGTGCGGGTCCGCGCCGGTACGACCGTGCACGTGATGCTGCGGAATTCGCTCCGCGACACGTTGCGCGTGCAGGGGCTGCACGATCGTACCTCGACCCCTGCGAACGACGTGCCTCTCGTCCTCGCACCCGGCGCTGCGCACGAGGTGACGCTGCGCCTCGACGAGCCGGGGACCTACCTCTACTGGGGAACGACGACACGCCGCGCGCTGAACTTCCGCACGCTCGAGGATGCACAACTCACCGGCGTGATCGTCGTCGACCGGGCCGACGAACCGCAGACCGACCGTATCCTCGTGCTGGGGATGTGGACCGACACCGTCGCCCGCGCCGCACTACCCCGGCGACGCGTGCTGGCGGTGATAAATGGCCGGTCGTGGCCGCACACCGAACGCTTCGAGCACACCGTCGGCGACACCGTCCGCTGGCGCGTCATCAATGGTTCGGCCGACGCGCATCCGATGCACCTTCACGGATTCTACTTCCGCGTGGACGCACGCGGCGATGGTCGCAGAGATACCGTCTACGCACCTGCGGCTCGACCGATGGCGGTGACGGAGATGATGGGCGCCGGTGCCACGTTACGACTGACGTGGATCCCGGAGCGCGCCGGAAACTGGCTTTTCCATTGCCATATCCCCGAACACTTCGGTGCGCGCGGACCGCTGGGGATGGAGCCCGCGCCCGGAGAGCATCACGACCACGCGAAAGAAGGCATGAGTGGACTCGTCATCGGAGTGCACGTGCGTGCAGCGCCTAACGCTCGGCCGACTTCGACGTCCGCTCCGGAGCGGCGCATTCGGCTGCTCGTGCGCGAGGGAACGGCCAGCACGCCCGGCGAGCCGTCCTTCACCTACTCGCTGCACGAAGGCGGCGACGAGCCGCCGCTCTCTGGGCGCGGCATCGGGCCCACGCTTGACCTCGTGCGCGGCGAACCGGTGCGCATCACCGTGGTGAACCGCCTGAAGGAGACGACGGCGGTCCACTGGCACGGCATCGAGCTCGAGAGCTACTTCGACGGCGTTCCGGGGTTTAGCGGCGCAGGCGCGCGCGTCACTCCTTTGATTGCGGCGGGGGATTCGTTCGCGGTTCGCTTCACGCCGCCGCGGGCGGGGACGTTCATCTATCACACCCACACCGACGAAACGCGGCAACAGTATGCCGGGCTCGCCGGGGCGCTCGTCGTGAGCGAGCGGAGTCGGCCTCGCGATCCCGCTCGCGACATTCCGCTCGTGATCACCGAATCCCGCTCGGCTGACGGAAAGTTGACGACGCTGGTGAACGGCAGCGCCGCTCCTCAGCTCGTGCTGCGCGTGGGCACGACTTATCGATTGCGCATTGTGCAGATGGGCGTTACGCGCGCGATAGACCGGGTGGAACTGTGGCGCGACAGTGTGCAAGCCCGCTGGGTGCCCGTTGCGAAGGACGGCGCCGACCTTCCCGTGTCCGCACGTGTGAGCACCGTGGCGCGGCTGCGGTTCGGGATCGGGGAGACCTACGACTTCGAGTTCACGCCGGATGTGGCAGGTCCGATGCGGTTCGAAGTGCGACAGGGGCTGCTCACTCCGTCGCCGCCCCTGTACGTGACCATGCCGATCAACGTCCTGGCGGCGGAGGGGACAGCGCGGACTCCGTGAGGCCGCGCCGGTGGAGGCGACCAGGGCAACGTCGCCGGAAACGCCAGGGACGGAAAACGCGTACGTTTACGCGTTCCTCAGATCGAGAGACCACATGAAATCACACGCGACTGTCCTGGCGCTCCTCGCCATAGCGTTGCCTGCAGCGATGCCGGCCCAGACCCGCTCCGCCGCCGACTACATGGCCGCGATCGAGGGGGCGCAGCCGACTGCCGGACCTAACGATCTGAGCACGTTGACGATCACCGCGCTGATGGCGCGCTTCAACGTGCCAGGGGTCAGCATCGCCGTGATCCGTGACCATCAAATCCACTGGGCAAAGGGCTACGGGATCGCGGACGTTGCGACGGGAGCGCCGGTGAACACCGAGACGATGTTCCAGGCGGCGTCGATCAGCAAACCGGTCGCCGCGATGGCCGTGTTGCGTGCGGTGCAGGACGGCCTGTTCACGCTCGACACCGACATCAACAAGATCCTTACGTCGTGGAAGCTCGATGGTGGCGAGTTCACGAAGGATGGTCCGGTGACGCCGCGCACGCTCACCAGCCACACCTCCGGACTCGGCGACGGGTTCGGGTTCCCGGGATACGATCCGAAGGATTCGGTGCCGACGGTCGTGCAGTTCCTGCAGGGGAGTAAGCTCTCGAACGTGGGTGTCATCTTCATGGAGCGCCCACCCATGACGCTCATGGAGTATTCCGGCGGTGGCGTCACGCTCATGCAGCAGGCGCTGACCGATGCACGCAAGCGACCATTCGCCGACATCATGCGCGACGATGTGCTGCGGCCCATCGGCATGACGCGCAGCACGTACGAACAGCCGTTGCCGGAGTCGTTCGACCGCAACGCGGCACGGGCGCACTCCGGCGAAGGCAAGGCGATGGGCGCGAAGTGGCACGTCTACCCGGAGCAGGCCGCGGCGGGCCTGTGGACGACTCCCAGCGATCTCGCGCGGTTCGTGATCGAGGTCGAGCGTTCCGCGTCAGGCCAGTCGAACCGCGTTCTGTCGCGAGCGATCGTCCAGGAGATGCTCTCGCCCGTCGGCGTCGGCGATTACGCGGTCGGGTTTGCGATCCAGAAAATGGGTCAGGGGTGGTACTTCGCGCATGGCGGTTCCAACTGGGGATTCCGCGGGACGGTGCTTGCGCACAAGGTCAAGGGATACGGCCTCGCCATCCTGACGAACGCGGACCAGGGTGGCGCGGTCGCTAACGAATTGAGTCGGCGTATCCAGCGCGTGTATGAATGGGACTCGTTCGCGGAACCAGCGCCTCGTGGGTACCGCCCACCGGTCGCACGGACGGAGATCACCGTCGCCGAGTCGGTCCTGCAGACCTACGTCGGTGAGTATCAGCTGTCGCCGCAGCTGTCGATCACGATTACGCTCGAGGAGGGTCGCTTGCAGGCGCTGCCCACGGGCCAGTCGAAGGCACCGTTGTTCGCGGAGGCGGCAGACAAATTCTTTCTGCGCGTCGCGAACGTGCAGGTCACGTTCACGAGAGCGCCGTCAGGTGAAGTGACTGGTTTGATCCTTCATCAAGGTGGCAGGGATCAGACGGGGCGGAAGTTGCGGTAGGTCGGTGTGAATCCGGGCAAAGCGGTTACGATGGGGATCAATGGCCATGCATATCACCGCTGCTCATGCGATCAGGTCAACCAGTTCTCAGCGGAATGAGGGAGCGCATATGACCTCGAAATGGATTCGGGCTCTCGGTCTCTTGATCGTCGCTGCGGCGGCCTTAGCTGTCGGTACGGCCCGCGCCGACGTTTTGCAGACCCCTGTCGCGACGGCATGTCCTTCCGGTTTCGAGCGCCTGAGCGTCGCCTCGCTCGAGGCAATAGGGCCGTACACTCTACCTCGCCGCGTCGACGCGGCCGGAAACAACAACGGCTACGTCTGCGGAATCCCGCGTCCCAACAGCGTTCGGGACGCATTCTGCAAGCAAGGCGGCCTGGGCGCGTGCGCCCTCGCGGCACTCGGGCTGCCGATCTATCTCGTCAAAGACGACGACAACCCGGCAAGCAAGTAAGCAGCGAGTATTCGCCTTCATCTAGCCTTCTTTCCCGATTCCGCGGGAGTCTGCAGAGCTCCGGCGACCGTTCAGCCATCGCCGCGAGTCCATCATGTCGCCGCGAGCGTGCCGGGTTGTACACGCGCGGGGTCGAGCGAGAAAAGCGCCGCTCTGCCTAACGCCTCATCGGGCCAGTTGTTATGTCTTCCTGGGCGGGACCTCACTACCAATGTCGCGGAAGAGGCGCCACATCGCATCGGCGTCTTTGCGCCAGACCACCATGTAACGACCAGCGCCCGAGCGCGGCGTCTTGTCGGTCTTGCTCGTGCCCTGGAAGCTGTAATGACCGATCTCGATGACGTAGTCGCCCGCCATGGTGACTTCTTCGGTGATGTCTTCCCGGCCGTGATGGCCACCGTATCGAATTGCGCCTGATACCACGTTGCGATCCCATCGCGGCCGGTGGGCGAATCGCCGCTGGACTGCACCGTGACGGCGTCCGACGCGTGCCGCAAGTAGACACGAGACGCGCGTGCGTAGATTCGATGAGCTCTCGCACTTGGCCTCGGCCAGAATCGGGACCTCAGCACCGCATCTCCCACGATGCAGACGGACGTAGATCTTCTTCCGCTAACGGCGAGCCGACTTCATGATTCACCGACCGTCATTCGGAGACCCTTTGCGTCCGCACAGCGTCATTCGTTCGATGGGCAGCGTTAGCGCCGTGTCGCTCACGCTCCTGCTGTCGATGGTCCCACACGGGGCGTTCGCGCAGCGGGGTCCGCGCGACTACACGTGGACCCGCGTCGTCGAGGCCGCGCCGTATCCCGGCTCCTACAACTTTCCCGTGTTCGTGGTGCGTGGTGAGATGTGGGCGTTCCACACCTCGGGTCGTTGGTCATCGCGCGATGGAATAACGTGGACGCGTTCGACACTCCCGGCGTCGGGTCTCAACTCCGCCTATCAGAAGTACATTCAACTGGGCGACGCCGTGTATGCGCTCGGCACGATGACCGGCAACTACATCGATCTGCATCTCACGTCGCGAATTGCGCGCACGCGCGACTTCAAGCAGTGGGAAGTGGTGGCGGAGCAATCCAATCTGCCCATGCGCGTGTTCTACGGCGCGCAGGCCTTCCAGGGAAAGATCTGGCTCATCGGCGGCTACGATGGCAACAAGTACTACGACGACGTCTGGAGCTCCCCCGATGCGGTGCACTGGACCCGTATGGTGGAGCACGCGGGGTGGAGCCCGCGCAACGTCGACGTGTCAGCCATGTTCAAGGACCGGATGTGGATCATCGGCGGCGGCGTCATCGATGGGTCACCGAACCCGACGCCCAATTCCACGCGCGAAACGTGGTCGTCGGTGGACGGCAGCCATTGGGTGCGCGCTCCTGATCGCACGGGGCGCGTGTGGGGGGGCACGCCGATAGTCTACGATAACAGGCTCTGGATGATCGGAGCCAACCGCAACGAGACGTTCGCGCCGGCAGTGTTGGTGAGTGACGACGGCATTGCGTGGCGCGAGAGCCTGGCGCCCTGGTCGCCGCGCGGCGCGCCCGCCGTCTGGGTGTTCGGCGACAAGCTGTTCATCACCGGCGGCAAGTATTCGGTGAACGAGAACGGCACCCAGCGGTTCATCTACCGCAACGATGTCTGGACGATGTCCCGCGGTCGCTGAGGGAAACGACTGGTCAGATCGCCTTCAAGAATCCTCCCGACGCGGCGGAATTCTTTGACGGGATTCTCGGGAAAGGCGATGAAGCTTGGTTCATAGCCATCAGCGATCTTCTCGATTTTTGCTTCGACAGCGGTCTCACGTACGACGGATTCGTGTCGTCGAGTCCGTGGAAGAACTCGCGCCAGAAGGACCATTGGCGCTCCAACTTGGTGCGACGCTTCAGTGATCGCTTTTGATCAGCGCGCGGGCTCGTACCGACAGACCTCCACACCCGTACCTGTAGTGCTGGCCGAGATGCGAGTTCCCAGGGGCTCCCGAAAGCGGGCCACGAACTCAGCGTTCGCGATACTGATCGGCACGCAGATGACCAACAGAAACGGATGGCGTTTAGCTGCGGCGAATCTACAAAACCGCGCGCTGGACGTGAGCGCAAGCGAACGCCTGCGCGCGTACCACAGCTTCGCGGTCTGCTGCAACGCCCCTCTGAGAGCCTAACGGTCAAGAGGCAATTCCTTCCCGACGACTGGTTGCCCAGTCGATAGTGAATCCGGCAGTATGACCCGACGAACAAACCTGCTCTCCTTCCTGACGCTCCGCAGCGCTCGCGTGCGGCCGGAGCCGACTTCACGCGCCTCTACGTCCGCGATCGGGACAGGAGCTCTCTACGAAGGAGGTGGCCCATTCGTGTTAACGGGGACGCCGCTTACGCGGCGGAGCCCAGCGGTTGCACCGGGCGCACCTCCGGTCGGTCATGTTGGCGAAGCCATTCGGTGTAGCTCCACTCCTCCTTCAGCATCCAGTACAAGTATGTGCAGAACTTCCGCGCTGCGGCGACGGTGGCCTTCGGCTTGCCCTTCGCGCGCAGCAACTTTCTATAGTGATTCCCGACGGGGCCGGGCGCCAGCTTCAGTGTCTGGAGCGCTTCGACCAGCAACCACTTGAGCCACGGATTCCCACGCCCAACGTGGCCGTGCCGCGTCTTATCCCCTGAACTGCGCGTGCTCGGCGCCAGACCGGCATACGCGGCGAGTTCCTGCGCCGAGCCGAAGCGCGTGATCGGACCGATCTCTGCTTCGAGCAAGAGCGCTCCGAACGGGCCAATCCCCGGGATCGTCTGCAAGCGCCGCGCGGTCTCGTCGCGTCGGACGGTGGCCTTGATGTGGTGATCGAGCGCCTGGATCTGCGTGGTGAGCAGCGCGTGATTCGCCAACACAAGGCCAACCTGCCCGCGGACCACCGAGGGCAGGTCGACGGTGGCCAGCCAGGCCTGGCCGGCTTTGCTATACAGATCCAGTTCCGGGCAGCGTAGGTTCTCCGCCGTCAGATAGGCGTGAATGCGGTTGCGCATGACGGTCCGCTGCCTGACGAGGAAGACCCGGCCACGGAGCAGCTGGCGCAATGCGCGCGTCGCGGGATCGGGAATCCAAATCGCCGGCAACAACTTCGCCCGCGCGAGCTCCGCCAGCTTCCGGGCATCGATCGGGTCCGTCTTGGTCCGCGCCTGCCAGATCAGCTTGACCTGGTACGGATGGGCGACCATCACGTTGAAGCCCCGCGCCGTCAGCTGTCGCTCGAGCCAGTGCCAGTAAAGCGTCGCTTCCATCGCCACTAGCACCGGCGCCGCCAATCCGCCGAGCCAGCGGCCTAACGCGTCCAAGCTGGGCTCGAGCCGCCGGTGCTCCGAGAGTACCGTGCCGGCATCGTCGAGCGCGCAGGCCGTGATATAGCGCTTATGAAGGTCGAGTCCGACAGTGATCATGAGTCCTCCCGAGCGTGATTCGGGAAGGTGCCCTACGCGTCGCGATCACGCGACGCACCAGGCTCTCATAAGATCGTGTTAGGCCGCGCCCTCATCCGCATATCAAGTTCAGGACCCATTGTCAGCGATCGGCAATGACATTGGCGTGACGTGCATAGAGACGCCAAGTGTCTCCTTCCCTCTTCCAAACATGGGTGAAGCGGCGCCGGGTCGGCTGGCCAGCTACGAGTCGCACGCGGGGGGCATCCGTGACTGCTATGAGCGTCTCGAGCCCCATGATGAAAGCAAAGTCACCGTCGACACGAACGAACTCAATTTGTCGGACGTAGGACGAGCGCGGCACAAGCGCATTCAGAAGTGCTCGCTTGTCAGCAACGACCTTGTTGTTCGGCCCGTTTACCACAAACTGATCAGACCATAGGCGCTCGAGTGCTGTCGTATCTCTCTTCAGCGCGGCGATACGCTCCTCATCGTCCAACGAGCGCACCTTGGCTTCCGCAGAGCTCTGTCCTTGCGCCGGTCCGCCACCGTCCAGAACTATCAACAATGGAAGTACGAGCAGCGCCATTGTCTTCACATGAACCTCCTGGATCGCAGATCGAAAGTTGGCGAGGGTTGGTGAGACGCGGCCTAACGGATACCGTTCAGCTGCGGTGGATCCAATAAGACCGCGCGGTGGACACGAGCGAGGCGAGTGCCTCGGCGCGTTCCACAGCTCCACCGCGAGCGGCAATGCCAGTTAGCCGACGCGCGGACCTCACCACACCCTCACGCCTGTGCCGCGACTGTTCGAGTACGCCTGAACAACACGCCCGCTCGCGGACCAGGACATCGGACGCTCACCCGGTGGGGCCTCTCCCCTTGCGACAAGACCTGACCACCCGAGCGACACCAGCAATACCGGCGCTTGGCCCAGCCGCGCAGGGATTGTTCGCGACGATTCTTGCGGCGGAATGCTCACGAGCTGAAGACCCGCCTCCTTTCCATGGACAAACGCGACGACCGAGCGCGCTCCACCAGACGACACTTTGAGATCCCAGGCCGGAACCACCGCCATCACATCATGTGTCGATGACGCGAGACTCACCAACGCAGTGAGTGCGAGTACCGATGCGCCCAGAACGAGAGTACGGATGCGTTTCCGGCGCCCGCGGGATCGCTCCGTTAGCTGTGGAACCGTGACGCGTTCCAAGGCAGCCGCCGAGCGTGGCTCCCAGTGCTCGTTCGGTCGGCTTCGGTTCGTTGTGTCAAACCGATCACGGCTCTCGTTCATTGAATCACCGCATTAGTCGTTTGCGTTCGGCTAACGCTAGGTTGTGCTGTGGACGCTCAAAATGAAGGCGCGAGCGCAGCGAGCGCCATCCTTAACGCGGCCATCAGCACCAACCATCGTTAGCTCGCCAGCGAAACGCGGGGATTCGGCATCAGCTTGGTCGCACGGCCTTCCTGCTCGACCTACACGACTCGGTCCGCCTGCACACCAGTCCGCCCCGGTCTGACCTTCCGAAGTGCCCCGCCAAGCGTGCCGCGTCCCGGCGTGCAGCGCACGACGTATTGCCGCTGGAACGAGCGAATCCTGCTTCGAACGAAGCCGTTCAAACGATTGCGGCCTCCCATCTGTCCGACCCTTCGAAGCTCGGGTCGTCCCCACAGGAGCGCATACGGATGTCGAAGGCCCACCACGCGCCGCGCTTCGAGCGCCGCCGCTTCCTCGCACTCGCCGGTGCGACCGCAATCTCCGGCTGCCTGCCCGTGTCGCCTACCACGGACGGCGAATCCGCGCGCGCACCCAGCGCACCTCGTACTGGCGCCTGGATCCCCGACGCCGAGCTCCTCGCCGAGCTGCCTGGGCTGATGCGCCTCGCGTCCGTGCCGGGCTTGTCCATCGCCGTCGTTGAGCGCGGTGACGTCGCCTGGGTGCGCTCCCTTGGTGTCCTCAGCGCGAGCACGCAGCAGCCCGTGCGCGATGACACGCTCTTCGAGGCCGCGTCGATGAGCAAGCCGGTCTTCGCCTATGGCGTGCTGCAGCTGGTCGAACAGCAGCGGCTCGACTTGGATCGCCCGCTCGTCACCTACCACCGGCCATCTTACCTGCCGAGTGACCCGCGCATCGATCACATGACCGCACGTCATGTGCTCTCGCACACAAGTGGCCTCCCCAACTGGGGCGATGACGCGAAGCCGGAGACGTTGCGGCCCGCGTTCGACCCCGGAGCGCGCTTCAGGTATTCCGGTGAAGGGTTCTTCTGGCTACAACTCGTCGTGGAACGCATCACAGGGCTCGGACTCGACGCCTTTATGCGCACGACCTTGTTCGAACCGGCAGGGATGCGTCACAGCGCCTTCGCCTGGGACGAGTCCCTCCTGCCCGCCGTGTCGTTCGGCCATCGCGACGGCGAGCCGGTTGCCGGCCACGGCACCCGGCCGGTAATGGACCTCATTATCCCGCGTGCGCAGCGCTGGGGCAAGCCAGTCCGCGACTGGCTACACGAGGACTGGCTCCGTGTCGCCGCAGAACTCGACCCGGCCAATCCTGCGCGGCGCGTCCGATTCGTGAACGCGGCCGGCAGCCTCCTGACCACCGCGACCGACTACGCGCGCTTCCTCGGCTTCGTCGTGAAGCACACGCCCCGTGCCGCGTGGGAGCTAACGGAGCCGACGCGCACCGCAATGCTCTCCCCGCAGGTTGCCGTACGCCCCGATGATCCGCTCTGGTGGGGACTAGGATGGACGATTGAGCGGAGCGGCGCTGGGTGGCGGTGTGGGCACGAGGGAAACAATGAGAATCTCTTCACGAGCTATGCGGGCGCTGACCCGACGCGCGGGCGCGCGCTCGTGATCCTCACCAACGCCGCCGGCGGATTCGGGCTCTATCAGCGCATCGTGCGCCGCCTGACCGGTTACGACCAACTCTCGTTCATCGCGACTGTTTGAGCCGAGCCAGCTCCGGTCGAGCTAACGCCAAAGTTCAGCTGCGAACGAGCCAAATAAGAGCGCATGCGCAGCATGCGCAATCCTTCGATCGTTCGTCAGCTGCAACGTTCGTTAGGCCGCCGGCGAGATATCGACTGATTCCGGGCGCCGTGTCTCCGATGTCGGCGCCGAGGAGGGTCGCTCTCGTCACTGCTCAGAGCGTGTCCTGAAGCGAAGTTCCCACGCCTGCAGCGGATAGCCGTCCTTGTCAGCAAACGAGCCGGGTCCAAAGGGCAACCAGTACGAGTGGTTGGGCGCGAGACGGACGCCAAGGGTAAGCACCGTTCCCGTCGAGTCGAACCTACCACTCGTGATACTCGGCACCTCGCCGCCGTACTCGCCAACCATGCTTCCGAACCCGTGCACGGGACGGTCGAATCGGACCACGACCTCCCTCAGGTTGGGATCGATGCCCGTCGCGCGATTCTCGATGGATGCGCTCAACACACGGGGACGATGACTCTCGTAGTCGGCCCGCAGGCCGGCCACCTGTGGCGCGATACCGTCGTAGAACGCGGCTACTCTCGGCATGAACGACGCAAACGTCGGGTAGAGCGAACGATGCGACTCGTAATCATCGAGCAGGCTGACGAGTTGGTCCATCCAGACGAAGCCACGGCCTTGCTGCGATCGGGTCTCACGGAGCGCTGCTTCGCGCCCGTCAGTTGCGAGCAAATACCGAATCACGGCAGCGCGCACGAGTGACTCGTAGCACATCGTCAGCCAACTCCCATAGCCGATCTCATTCATCGGTCCTTGGACGGCGGCAAAAATCACTTGTCCAGAGCCGCGAAATCTCATGCTGTCGGGAACGAGGACATGATTCACAAACGAGTGGCTGATCTCATGCGCGATCTGTTCAATGACGTCGGGCGGCGGCACGGGAAACCCCTTCTCGTCGCCGCGTTGGAACGAAACGAAGGCGTACCGCTCGTGAGTGCCGCCACTCTCGAAATCGGCGCTAAAGTTGCCTGCCCCAGAAATGAGAAGCGGCGAGACGATGATCTGACCCGCCGGTTCCCCGTAGAATTCACTGAACCAACTCATTCGCGCCTTGGTCTCAAGCAACCGCGCGAGGCGTGCACTTGCCGAGTCAAAGGTCGGTTGCTGGAAGCGCAGAAAATCGGCGAGATGCGCGACGCGCGCGAAATCGCGCGCGTGAGTCAGAAAGTCGCGTGCCGCGGCACCGTGCCACTGCCTGCCGAGCGACGAGGTCGGTGAGTCGAACGGCACGCGCTCGCGCAGCGTGATCGGATCGGAGAGTTGCGGCGCGATTCCGATGACTGCGCTGAGGGCCAAGCCCCGATCGGCCGCACGCAGCTTTCTGATCTCGGCGAATACCGGATGAGAGGTGAACGGTGCGAACGCCGAGTCGACTTGATGAATGAAAGGTTGGACCGTGCCTGCGCGGAAATCGGAGGCACCAGCGATCCGAAAGAGAATCCCGATCGTCTCCGCGCGAAGATCGTCGGCCACGCGCACCGACTGGCCCGGCGACCCGGACGACGCAGTGGCCACCATAGTCAGGACAAGCAGTCCAAGTCGAAGAAACATGGGTCGGCAGCGGTGGGACCAAATGGAACTGT
>Ga0070698_100000088_pt1 | contig 72328 bp, 73 predicted proteins | sample KBSK1502metaG_FD_65477 | JGI IMG/M metagenome (GOLD analysis project Ga0070698, IMG submission 65477) | Corn, switchgrass and miscanthus rhizosphere microbial communities from Kellogg Biological Station, Michigan, USA - KBS K1-50-2 metaG | ecosystem: Host-associated > Plants > Roots >... | reverse complement strand
GGAAACAGGGTAAACTGGCTACCGCCTCCGCGGGGAGGTGGCAGAGTGGTCGAATGCGAGCGCCTGCTAAGCGCTTGAGCGGGTGTTTCCGCTCCCCGGGTTCGAATCCCGGCCTTCCCGTACCTCAACCCCATGCCACGGCCGAAAAGCGATCGAAAGTACGACGACGCGAGTTGGCATGCTGGCGGCGATTTCCCCGCGGACGTACCGTATTCCCAGGGCGGCGTCCATATCGCCATCTTCCTTGCCTGGATCATCCGCCGAGGCTTGTACAACCCGGAACTCCTTGAAACCGCTGATGTCGAGGTGGTTGAGCGGCGAACCATTTCGATCCTCGGCCTCCTCGACAGGTTTGACGAAAAGCTGGTCGGTGAAGAGCTGAGCGCCGAAGGAAACGCTTTCGCAACGTATTACTACGGCTTACCCGAGGAAGGAGTCGTCCCCCCTTACCTGAATGACTACGAGCGCACGCTGGGCGCCGGCCTGCCGAGTCTGTACCACGTCGCTCCCACCTGGGAGAACTACGCGAAACTCGAACCGGTTATCGACCAGCGGTATCGGGAGTGGATCGCGAGTGGCCGACCGGCTGCGCCTGCCCGCGCCGACATATCCGTGCCAGCGAGCACGCTACGGAATATCCTCGCCTGGATCGTGGGTATCGTTCTCTTCGCCCTTGGTGCGGTAATCGTAGTGGCATGGTTCCTCGCGCGGCTCCATCGCTAAGACGCGACTGAGGAGGGAGGGACCATGGCCACATTGGCACCGACTGTCGAAGCCACGTTGATCGACGATTACGACGCGATCGCGGGGGTCATCCAACTGTACATCGATGGCTCGGCCAAAGGCGACCGCACGAAACTCGAACGAGCCTTTCACGCGGATGCCCGGATGTACGGCGCGCTCGCCGGTCACCGGTACGACGTTCCGATCGAGGAGCTGTTCAAGATGGCGGCCGAGGGGCCAATGGACACCGACGGCCATTATCGGGCGCGGATCACATCAGTCGACCAGGTCGGCGATGTCGCCGTGGCGACCCTGGTCGAGGAAGGTTGCTGGGGAACCGTTTCCTTTATCGACTACTTTTCCCTCGCCCGCATCGATGGGTCGTGGACGATCGTGAACAAGGTCTTCGCCCACACCGGCGGTACGCCGCCCTTTTAACTCGATGAAGGCGTCAGGACGCGGCTGGTCCAGATGTAGATCTCCGGCAGCCCATTCACGCCAAGCGTCTGCGTGATCTCGCCGATGTGATAGGCGTCGTGGGTGAGGAGGCGCATCAGCACGCCCTGGCGAGTGTGGATCTGGACCTGGCCGCCATTGATCTCTCGACGGAACTCATCCTGGAGCATCTCGGGGGTCCAGCGCGTAAGACAATCCTCGACGATCGTCCATGTTGATTCGAGGGCGGGGACGAGCTCGCTCGGCCCTCGCGGGTGGGTGAGGTCGTCCTCCCAGCCTTCATCGGCGAGACCTTTGAACGGCGTGCGCTCGGCACCAGCCTCTTTGAAGATCTGGCATAGCCAGTAAACGCGAGTCCCAGCGGTGTGGGCGGCGATCGCCCAGATCGGCCAGTGGTCCGGTGAGGCTCGGAGCGCGAGCTGCTCCGGCGAAAGTGTGCCGATCCTCTCCATGAGGCGCTCGTTCGCGTATCGCCATCCCTGGTAAAACGGTGCGACGTTCATGCCCCACCTACTTTACCGTCGATGAGTGCCATGAGCGTCTGCGCATCTTTGATTGCGTGGCCCTCCGCGTCGTTGTTGAAATACACGAAGACGTCCAGGCCGCCGCGGCGCCAATCGATGACGCGATCGGCCCACGCCTGTAGCGCTCGCCGGCCATAGCCGAGGCCTTCAGGGGGCAGATGCATCCTTATATATGTGAAGTCGCTCGTGATCTCGAGCGACTTGGGCATCTTGGGATGGTCAGGAATGGCGAGCGCGATATGGTGGGCGCGGAGCAGTTCGAAGACCACCGGAACGAGCCATGAGTCGTGCCGAAACTCGAGCGTGAAGCGCACCTCCTTCGGCAGCATGCCGACGAAGCGCTCGAGGCGCTTCAAGTCGAGGTGGAAGTTCGCCTGCAGTTGGAAGAGGATGGGTCCCAGCTTGTCGCCCAGCCCGAGTGCCGCGTCGACGATCAGGTCGATCGACTTCTTTTCGACCGCGAGTCGCTTGATGTGGGTGACGTAGCGGCTGCCTTTGACCGCAAACAGGAAGCCCGGTGGCGCCTGCTCTCGCCAGGCCTCGAAGCGCTCCCGCGGCGGCTGTCGATAGAAGGAGTTGTTGAGCTCGACCGTGTTGAAGTGCTGCGCGTAGAACGCGAAGTGCTCTCGGGCCGGCATCTTCTCTGGATAGAACACGTTCCGCCAGTGCGGATATGACCAGCCCGAACAGCCGATGCGAATATCGCCTACCACTGATGACCATTCTGGGGAAGCGCGTCGAGGTCAGGCGGCGGGGATGGTGTCCGGCGCGCGGACCCGATAGTAGTCGTAGACCGGTGGGATCGCGAGTAGCCGGCCATCATCTGCACGGGCCAGTTTCCACGCACCTTCGTGCGCCATCCAGTGGTGTCGGTGACAGAGCAGAACCAGATTCGATAGGTCGGTCGCTCCACCCTGAACCCAGTGGACGAGGTGATGAGCCGCGCTCCAGGATGCTGTGCGTTCGCATCCTGGCCACTGGCAGTGCTGGTCGCGGGCATTCAGTGCGCGGCGGGCAGCGCCGGAGACCACGCGAACCGCTCGGCCGACGTCGACCACCACGGAGCCCGGACCGAACACGACCCGCGCGATATTTCCGTCGCACGCAAGGCGCTGCACGGTCGTAGACGAGATCGGCGTCGAGAACTCCATGTCGGCGGCCGGGGATCCCGGCAATCCCTGCAAGGTTTCGAGGGTCGTGGTGACCTGGAGATGCGGGCGCTGGCTCGCGTGCTGCGGCACGAGCCCGGCATCGAGCGAATGAAGCGACAGTTCGACGAGCGCATCGCCCTGGCGACGATCAAGGGGGCGATCGTCGCCCTCGCCCATCGGCTGCGCGAGCGGCTCGAGGGCCGTCCGCAGCGCCGCGCCGCCGACCGGGTCGAGCTGGCCGCTGATGAGTACCGAGCCGTCTTCCCAAACACTGAGCTGGAGGCGGCGCTGTTCCACCGCGACGCGATGATCCTGCTCCACGCTCTCCCGGTCGAGCGCGTGGCGCAGGCGCTGGCAGTAATGCCATAGCTTTCCGGCTGAGAAGTCGCGAGCCTGCGCGAGGATGTCATCTTCCTGGAAGACCGACTCCGGCGTGGTCGTCGAAAGCGCGCTTGCCGTGCGCGCAATCACTGAGAGGTGGGCGAAGCCAAGCTCACCGTCGACCATCGCCTGCGCGCATTTCGCAATCCGGTGCAGCTGCTCGCCGACACTGATGGAGTCGTAGGCTGCGCCGCTCTTCATCTTGCAGTTGTGCCGGATCCATTCGCCGGCTGTGGGTGCGTCGAGTCGATCCGCGGCCTCATCCTGACGAAATTCTGCTGACAGCCGTGCCGCGTCTTTCGAGAACGCCAGGCTGAGGCGATCGCGTGCGTAGCTGAGTCGCTTGAGCCTGCCGGTGATATCGCCGTTGGGGAGGGCGCCAACGATCAAGTCCAGGAATTCATCGACGTTGCTACGGAGCGGCGCGTCAACGCGATTGCGGTGGCTCGAAGCAGCGACGACGCTCATCGAGTCTTGCAAAAGCGCGGCGACGTCTTCCACATCTGAAGCTCCAGCTGTTGTCGCGCATGCCGGAGCCGGCTGACCCGGGCGAGCTCGTCGCCAATCCGCTCGTTGGTGCGACGGATGTGGAAGTCAAGGGCTACGGCCAGATCTTCGAGCCGCACGTTGGCCTTCGCCGAGACTCCCCCTACCCCCATCTTCACGAGAACATTATACGAACATATGTTCGTATTGTCAAGGACTTTGAGGTCTGCCGAAGGAGGTGAGAGAATCCCCTTCGTGGTCACCGCCATTGTGCTGATCGAGGCGGAGCGGTCTGCGATCGCCAAGCTCGGTCCGGCCCTCGCCGATGTCCCAGGCGTCGCGGAGGCGTACTCGGTGACCGGCGAGTTCGATTTCGTGGCGGTACTTCGGGTCAAGAATCACGAAGAGATCGCCGACGTGGTGACCTCGCGGCTGTCGCAGGTGCCAGGGATCGTCAAGACCCATACGCACGTCGCCTTCAAGGTCTTCTCGAAGCACGACCTCGAGGCGATGTTCAGCGTGGGGCTGCAGGAAGCGCGCTAAGCGGCTCCTGCGCCGGCTTGACGAACGAACATTTGTTCGATAAGATCTGACCAGCCTCAGCGTCTGGTCTTGCGTCCCCGGGGAGGCCTGATGTCACGCGGTTCTCGTCATCTCTCCTTTGGGGCGTGCTCAGATGCCAGATCGGCTGCAACAAGCTATTACGGTGCTCCAGACCCGCTTCGGGAGCGCCGCGCCGCGCCCGGCGGCACCTCCATGTCCGGCACGGTCCTCCGGGATCCCCGAGCTCGATGCGCTGACCGGCATCGGCGGGTGGCCGGTCGGCCGGCTGAGTTTGCTGGCCGGGCCCAGGGGCTCGGGCAAGCGAACGCTGGCGCAGCGCAGCATCGCCGCCGCCAGCCGGGAGGGACCGGTCGCCTACGTCGACATTCCGGGCCGTCTCGACCCTGAATTTTTGAGCCACTTCGATGCGCGGCTCGACCACCTGCTGGTGGTCCGACCGAAGTCCATGAAAGAAGCGATGGCCAGCGCGCGGGTGTTGGCGCGCGCCGGGGTCGACCTCATCGCGATCGACCTGCCGCGCACCCGATCGTCGGGGCTCGATGCCGAGCTGCCGCACCTGCTGCACCGCGCGGCCGAAGCCGACTGCACGCTCTTGCTGATCCACGACGCTGACGCCGAGGACGCGATCCGCTATTACGCCAGCCTGATCCTGAGCTTCCAGCGCAGCGCCTGGGTCTTCCGCCGCGACGGCGATCTCGAGGGCTTGCAAGTCGATGCCGCCGTCGTCAAGAACCGGCTGGCGCCGCCTGGCCGCACCGCCCGGTGGGTCATTCCATACCCGATCCCATGATTTGCTGTGTTCGCACGCCCCACCCATCGCTGGTCGCCGCCTGGTTGACGGCGCCCGAGCTGCGTGGTCGTTCGCTGGTTCTCGGCGGTCTCGCGCACGAGCGTGCTTCGGTGAGGAGCGCATCCGCCGAAGCGCGGGCGCAGGGCGTGGTCGAGGGGATGAGTCTCAACCAGGCTCAACAGTTTGCGCCGGACGCTACCTTTCAACCGGTCGACGAGGAGGCCACAGCCAGGGTCCGCCAGTCCATGCTCCTGACCCTGCACCACTTCACCCCCGACGTGGCTGCCGGTGAGGATCCTGGCTGTGCCTTCCTCCGTCTCGACCGGCTGGCCCTGCGCTGGCCCGACCGTTCGCAATTGCTGGCCGCCATCAGCCGTGCCATCGACGCCGCCATCCGCGTCAAACCGGCGCTTGGCGTAGCGTCGTCAATGTTCGTCAGTACGGTCGCGGCCGCCCACGCGACGGCCGCGGCCTCCGTGATCGTCGAGAAAGAAAAGACGCGAGCTTTTCTCGCGCGCTATCCGATCGATGTCCTGCCACTCGATGACGACCTGCGCGAATACCTCGAGCTCCTCGGGATCAAGACGATCGGCCGTCTGCAGGCGATCTCTCGCCCCGCGTTTCGCCGCCAGTTCGGCCAGAAAGCTCTCGAGATCTATGACCTGGCCACTGGTGATGATCGACGCCGGTTGCGACCCTGGCGGCCGGCCGTCCGGATCGAGGAAAGCGAGCCACTCGAGCCACCGGTCGACAACACCCAGGCGCTGCAATTCATCGCCCGCGCGCTGGCCGACCGGGTGAGCGCTTCGCTGCTGTCGCAAGGACTCGGGACACGCGCGGTCCGCATCACCCTCAACCAGGAGTCGGCACCGGCGTTGGTGATCGAGGCGCGCTTTGCCTACCCGATGACGACCGCGGGCGAACTTTTCGACGGGATCCGTCCGCGCCTGCTGCGCGCATCGATCGTCGCGCCGCTGGAACGGATCACGCTGCGCGCGGGCCGGCTGGAGGCGGCCTATGTTCGTCAACCCGGGCTGCTGATCCGTCGCGACGGCTTCAAGGAAGGGATCGCCGATGCGGTCGCGCGCCTGCAAGAGGAGTACGGTCCGTCGTTGGTCCAGCGTGCCGAGGTCCGCAGCGATGCCGCGCCGCTCCCGGACCACCGGATCCTATGGAAACCCGCGTGACGGAACTGCTGGCGCCGGCACGGCCGGTCCGGGTGCGCATCGATGCGGATGGGGTGCCGACGCACCTCGAGTCGGCGGCAGGGTGGCAGCCGGTGACCCGCGTGCTCAACCGCTGGCGGATCGACTGCGACTGGTGGCGCAGCCCGGTCTCCCGCGAGTACTGGCGGCTGCTGATCGACGATGACCTCGCGCTGGAGTGCTACTGCAACCGGGCCAGTGCGGAATGGTTTGTCGAGCGCGTCTATGACTAGCGCCTACGCCGAGTTGCACTGCCACTCCAACTACTCCTTCCTCGAGGGCGCATCGCACCCGGACGAGCTGGTGGCGCGAGCCCGCGACCTGGAAATGCCGGCGCTTGCCATCACCGACCGCAACGGCTTTTACGGCGCGGTCAAGTTCTTCGGCGCGGCGCAGCGTGCGGGTATCCAGCCGATCATCGGCACTGAGTTGACGATCGACGACGGGACCACGCCGCCGAAAGACCGAGTGGATTACGACCGCTGGGGGGACAGGCTGCTGCTGCTCGTCGAAGACAAGCTCGGATACATGAACCTCTGCCGGCTGATCAGCAAGGCGCAGATGCCCAATGCGAAAGGCATGGCACGGCTAGCTCCCGACAAATTGGCGGGGTTGAGCAAGCATCTGATCGCGCTGGTCGCCGATCCCAAAGAGCGGCTGCCCTTCTACCAGGAGATCTTCGGCCGCGACGGCGTCTTTATCGAGCTGCGCGACCACCTGGCCCCGGACGACCGCTCGCGAAACCAGCGGCTGCTCGATCTGGCGGAGCAGCACGACGCGCCGCTGGTCATCACCAACGAGGTCTTTTATGCGACACCGGACCGGCACAAGCTTCACGACGTCCTCACCGCCATCCGCCATCGCACCACGCTCGACGAGGCGCAACGCTACCTGCATCCGAACGCCGAGCACTACCTGAAGTCAGGTGGCGAGCTTCGCCAGGTCTTCAGCCGGTATCCGCGGCAGGTCGTCGACGAAGGCCTGGCGCACGCCGCGGAAATTGCGCAGTGCTGCCGCTTCAGCTTCGACCTGGTGAGCGCGCGCTTTCCGGGGTTCCCGGTCCCGGCGGGGGAGACGCCGTACTCGTTCCTCTACCGACTGTGCCAGGACGCGGTCCGGGAAAAATATCGTCCGGTCACCTCCGAGGTCGCGGCCCGTCTGCAGAAAGAGCTCGACGTCATCAACAAGACCGGCTTCAGCGAGTTCTTCCTGATCAACTGGGACCTGATGCGGTTCGCGCAGTCGCGCGGCATCCCGGGCCAGGGGCGCGGCTCGGCGGCGGACAGCATCGTCGCCTACCTGCTCGGGATCACTCGGGTCGATCCGATCGAGCACAACCTGCTCTTCGAGCGCTTCCTGCACGAGGAGATGACGACGACGCCGGACATCGACATCGACTTCTCCACCGCCCATCGGGAGCAGGTCATCCAGTACGTCTACGAAAAATATGGACCGGAGCGGACCGGGATGGTCTGCAACGTCGTGACCTACCGTCAGCGGTCCGCGATCCGCGAGGTGGGAAAGGCGCTCGGCTTCAAGGAGGAGACGATCGACCACCTGGCGAAGTCGGCATCCGCCTGGCATCAGGAAAGCCCGGAGACGATCGCGCAGGCGGCCGGCTATTCGACGGCGAACGTCACCCAGCCCTGGCAGCAATTGTTCGATTTCGCCACCCAGATCCTCGATTTCCCGCGTCACCTTTCGATCCATGTCGGCGGGATGCTGGTCACCGGCGAGCCGCTGATCGACATCGTGCCGGTCGAGCGCGCGACCATGCCGGGCCGCATGGTGGTGCAGTTCAACAAGGACGACGTCGAGGAGCTGGGGCTGATCAAGATGGACATGCTCGGCCTGCGCATGCTCTCGGTGGTGGCCGAGGCCCTGGACCTGATCGAGGCCGATACCGGTGTGCGACCCGACCTCGACGCGCTCGACCTGAAAGACCCGGAGGTCTATGAGCTGTGCACGCAGGCCGACACGATCGGTGTCTTTCAGATCGAGAGCCGGGCGCAGATGCAGACGCTGCCGCGCTCGCGTCCGGAGACGTTCAACGATTTAGTCGTGGAGGTTGCCATCATCCGCCCGGGACCGATCCAGGGCGATGCGGTGCATCCCTACCTCCGGCGGAAGCAGGGCAAGGAGCCGGTCATGTACATCCACCCGCGCCTGAAGCCGATCCTCGAGGAGACGCTCGGCGTTGTGCTCTACCAGGAACAGATCCTGAAGATCTCGATGGAGTGCGCCAGCTTCTCGAGCGCCGAAGCCGACCGCTTTCGGCGGGCGATGAGCAGCCATCGCTCGCACGACCTGATGGCGGCGATCCGCGAGCGGTTCCTCAGCGGCTGCGTGCAGAACGAGATCCCGCAGCCGATCGCCGAGGAGATCTTCACCAAGCTGGCCGCGTTCGCCGAGTTCGGGTTCACGAAGTCGCACGCCGCCGCCTTCGCCCGCACCTGCTATGAGACGGCCTGGCTGAAGCTGCATCACGCGCCCGCGCTGTATGCGGGGCTGCTCAACCACCAGCCGATGGGCTTCTATCACCCGCACGTGCTCGTGGAGGATGCCAAGCGGCACGGCGTCAAGATCCTGCCGGTCGACATCAACAAGAGCTACGTGCGATGCACCGCCGAAGGGGGTGCGTTGCGGCTGGGCTTCAACTACGTGCATGGCGTTGGCGACAAGGCCCTCGAGGTCCTCGAGGAGGCGCAGCTCAAAGGTCCGGTCGCGTCTCTCGAAGAGTTCTGCCGCCGCATCCGCCTGACGACGCAATCCCGGAACGGCCTGACCCGGGCGCAAGTGCAGAACCTGGTGCTGGCCGGTGCTTTTGACGCTCTGGAGCCGAACCGGCGGGAGGCGGTCTGGCGCTTCAACGAACATGCCGACGACTGGCAGCGCTCGCCGATGCTCGCCGAGCCATCGGAGTCAGTGAGCCTGGCACCGATGACGCACCGCGAGCGGGTCGCGACCGACTACCGGCTGCTCTCGCTGTCGACCACCGATCACCTGATTCATTTCTACCGGCCGCAGTTCAACGAATTGCACGTGATCGACTCGAAGACGATACAGTCGAGCGTCCGCGATGGCGCCAAAGTGCGCGTCGGTGGCCTGGTGATCACGCGCCAGTCACCGTCGACCGGCAAGGAGTTCAAGTTCTTCACGCTGGCCGATGAGTTCGGCCACGTCGACGTCATCCTGCGGCCGCCGATCTATCAGCGCTACCGGCAGGTGGCGAACCTGGAACCGATCCTGATCATGGACGGGAGGCTGCAGAAGCAAGACGGGGTTCTGAGCGTGCTCGTCGATCACGTCGAAGCCGCGCCCTCACTCCCTGACGAAGACGTCTTCCCGACATCGCGGAACTATCGCTAGAGACCTACCCGGTTACTTTCGAGCTGGCCGCGGTCTTCGAATGAGCGAGTGGATGTTTTGGTTGGTAGAGCCCGATCCGTCCGCCGCCTGGCAGGGTGATCTCGGTGACGCGTCCCCAACGCGCCTCGTCGAATGGGCGCTTTAGGGGGACCCCTTTTTGTTCCAGCTCCACGGCAGTCGCCTCAATGTCCTCGCAGAGCAGGTACAGCTCGTGATGATCCTTCTCCTCGGTCGGATGGATCGCGACCTCCGCGGGAGGAAGCGCGAAGATGAGCCAGCCGCCGCCTGAATCCACCGAGTCGAGACCGAGCACGTCTCTGAAGAAGGCACGGTCGGCCTCGGCGTTGCGGCTGAAGATCATCACGTGTCCACCCGAGATGAGCGGCTTCATCTGGCAAGTCTATCGGGGCGTAGGTTATGGGTGCTGATGCGATCAGGCGATGCGCCGGCGGAGTGTCGTGGCGCCGGCGAGGATGACCAGGACGCAGAAACCGAGCACGACGCCGACGTCGATCTGGAGTGATGACCAGGTCAGATCAGCCCCCTTGATCATGATGTTCCGCAGTCCCTCGACGGCGTACGTCAATGGCAGAACATGGGAGAGAACCTGAAGGGGGCCGGGCTCGGTGCTGACCGGGAAGATGATGCCGGCGAGCAGTACCTGAGGCACGATCACCAGGGGGATGAACTGCACCGCCTGGAATTCTGTGCGGGCGAACATGCTGAGGAAGATGCCGAGGTTGACGGCCGCGATCGCCATCAACGCTTCGAGCAGGAAGATCAGGGCGACGTTGCCGACATTGTGGACGTGCAGGACGAGCAGACTGAACGCGAGCACCTCGGCTGACTGCACCAACGCCAGCACCGTGAAGCCCAGCATGTAGCCGAGCACGATCTCCGCCCACCGCAGCGGGCTCGCCATCAAGCGTTCGAGGGTTCCCTGGCCGCGCTCACGGAGAAACGCCACCGCGGTGATGACGAACACAAGGAAGAAAACCACCAGGCCGATAAAGGCGGCGCCAAAGTAGTCGAGCGTGTCGAAGTTCGGCCCACCGTAGAGGAAGGTGATCCTGGGTGTGAACCGAACGCCGCCGGCCTGGCTGGCGAGGGTGACGAACGATTGACTGACCGACTGCACGATGCTCTGCGAGAGCCCCGGCTGGCTTCCCTCCAGGTGCACCTCCGGGGTGATGATCCGACGCTGCTGCGCCTGCACCGAGAGGTCGGGTGGAAGCAATACGTATCCGGCAAGGTCGCCCGATCGCAACCTGGCATCGGCGTCGGCCTGGGACATGCTGGAGGCCGCCACGGTCTTCGAGCTTTCGAGCGTCGAGGCGATGATGCTCCCCAGCGGGCCGCCGTCGATGTTGACGACGCCCATCTTCGGCACCTCACCCCCACCACGAAGCAGGTAGCCGAGGAGTCCGAGGATGACGAGTGGGGCACCGAACAGGAGCGCCAGCGTGCGACGATCCCGCCGGAACTGGTGTAGGAGCCGTTGCGTGATGGCCCGGACACGCATAGCGCTCACTGCGCAGAAACCTCCGACAGCTTGAGGAAGGCATCCTCCAACCGCTCAACGCCGGCCTTCGCCTTGAGTTCGGCGACAGTCCCTTCAGCCAACAGCGTGCCGAAGCGGATCAACCCCAGGCGGTCGCATCGCTCAGCCTCGTCCATGACGTGGCTCGAGACCAGGATGGAGGTACCGCCGGCCGCCATCTTGCGAAAGCGATCCCAGAGCTGGACGCGCAGCTGCGGGTCGACGCCAACCGTCGGCTCGTCGAGGAGCAGCAGATCCGGTTTGTGGACCAGGGCGCAGGCGAGCGAGCATCGCGTTCGCATCCCGCCGCTCAAGGTACTCACCACCGATTTCCGGCGATCCCACAGGTCGACGAGCTCGAGCGCCTCGCGAACGCCGTCGACGCGCCCATGGATCGCGCCGAAGAAGTGCACGTTCTCCTCGGCCGAGAGATCCGGATAGAGCGCGGCTTGCTGGGTCATGTAGCCGACGTGCGCCAGCACCTCGAGCTCAGGCATTCGGCGGCCGAGCACCGTCACCGTGCCCTTCTCGGGAGCGACCAGGCCGACCAGGCTGCGGATCAGCGTCGTCTTGCCGGCCCCGTTCGGGCCGAGCAGGCCGTAGACCTCGCCGCGCCGGACGCGCAAGCTGACGCCGTCGAGCGCCGTCTGCTTGCCGAACCGCTTGGCGACCCGATCGACGTCGATCGCAGAGATCTCAGTTGCCACGAGTCGTAGCCTCCGGGCGCATACCGCGCAGCCAGATATCGGCGAACTGGAGCACGGCGTCTTTACCGGCGGGAACGTCGACCGATGCCTGGCTCATCACCGGCGTGGCCAGCAAGTGAAACATCACGCCGCCCACCAGGCTCTGCACGGCAAGTAGCGGGTGCATACGCCGGAGTCGCCCAGCCGCCATCTGGCCGGCGAGATATTGAGCGAAGGTTGCGAAGGCGCGCAAACCCGTTTCGGCAAAGGCCTGGGCGAATTCGGGAGTCATCGACGTGACCTCGAGCAGCAGGGTCCGAACGATGCCGGTATGTCCCGCGACGGTTCGATACGCGGTGAGCACGATCTCGGGGATGACTTCTTCGGGCGGGTGGTCACCGGCGCGGGCGAAGACCGCCATGACCGGCTCGAACGGAGAGTATGCAAGGACGATGGCTTTGAACAGCGCCGACTTACCGGGAAACAGGCGATAGAGATTCGCGCGCGAGACGTCCGCTTCGGAAGCGAGCGCGTCCATGGAGAGCTCCTTGAGGGTTTGAGTGCGGAGCATTCGGATCGATGCCTCCAGCACGCGCTGTCGCGTATCTGGCTCTGGTTGCACTTCGAGCGCGTGCAGCAGTTGGGCGCGCGATGGGAACGCTCGGTAGAACGTGGTTCGAGAGACACCGGCCGCGATCGCGATTTCCTCGACGGACGTCTGTCGGTCGCTGGATAGCAGCCCCGTCGCCACCTTCATGATCCGCTCCCTGGGTCCTACCGGCGACATCTTCGTTTGTCACGAGACTAGACTGGACGTCCAGTCTTGTCAAGTACCAGATTTCCACGCCGTTCATGCGGTAGCCTGACCGCCAGTGCCTGAACTCCCGGAACTCGAAGTCCTGCGCGAATACCTTGGCCCCCGACTCGAGGGGAGGAAGATTGCCCAGGTCTGGACCTCGCCCAAGCTGAGCTTCCTCCTACGCACGCCGCCTGACGAGTACGCCCGGCAACTGGTGGGCGGGACTTTCGAGCGGGTCTGGCGCCGCGGCAAGTTCCTCATCTTCGATATCAGCGGGCAGCACCTCGTGATCAATCCGATGCTGGGTGGCCGGCTCCAGTGGACGAAGGCCTCCGAGAAAGTCGCGGCCGCGACCGTCTTTCGGATCACGCTCGAAGGTGGGGACGAGCTGCGTTTCCTGGACACGGTGAAGATGGGCCGCGTCTACTGGGTGGTCCCGGGTGCCCTGCCGACGATCCCCGGATGGGCAGAGCTCGGCCCGGATGCCTTAACGGTCGGATTCTCCGAATTCTCGCAGCGCATCCGGCGCCATCCCGGCGAGCTGAAGAACCTCTTGCGCAACCAGGCGTTCATCGCCGGAGTGGGCAACGCCTACTCCGACGAGATTCTCCACGAAGCCGCCCTGCTGCCGCTGCGCAAGCGAACGACGCTCAAGCCCGACGAGCTGGCGCGGCTCTATGCCGCGACCCACAAGGTGCTCAGCTCGGCCATCGAATCGATCAAGGCTCAGCCGGGGTACGAGCCGCACAAGCAGGATCGGAGTTTCATGGCCGTCCACGGCAAGGGAAAGGGAAAGTGCCCGCGCTGCGGACATCGCGTCTCGGAGCTCACCGCGCGTGGCGAGGCGACCGATTTCTGTCGTGGCTGCCAGCATTAACGCGTGCAGCTGAAGAACGCGCGTGTCATCGTGACCGGCGCGTCGAGCGGGATCGGCCGCGCCATCGCGCTCGAATTCGGGCGCCGCGGCGCACGGGTTGCGCTTGCGTCGCGAAATGGCCCAGCCCTGGAAGAGGTGGCCGCGTTGATCAAAGCGGGGGGCGGTTCAGCCGTCGTGATTCCGACGGACGTGACGGCGGAGGGCGCCGTCAAGCAGATGGCGGATGACGCGATCCGCGAGCTCGGCGGGATCGACATCCTGGTGAACAACGCGGGCCTGGGCCTGAGCGCCACCATCGGCGATGCGTCAAGCGCGGACGTCGAGGCGATGTTTGCGCTCAATGTGCTGGCCGCGGCGGCCGCCACCCGCGCGGTGCTGCCGATCATGCGAGCGCAACGCTCCGGCATGATTATCAACATCTCTTCGATGGCCGGCCGCGTCGTCATTCCGCGGATCGGCTATTACTCGGCGAGCAAGTTTGCCCTGACCGCGATCGGTGATGCGCTACGGATGGAGGAGTCGCATCGTGGCATCAAGGTGATGAATGTCTTCCCAGGGACGACGCGGTCCAGCTTCGGCGAGAACCGCCTCGGCTCCCGCGGTCGCCAGGCACACCAGGTGCTGCCGCCGGTGTCAGCCGAGAAAGTCGCGCGGCGCATCGCCCGAGCGGTCGCACGCAACCAGCGCTCGGTCTACATCTCCTGGTTTCCGGATCGTGTCGGTCTCGCGGCCAACTGGCTCGCCGGCTGGGCGGTCAGTGGGGTTCTGCGATGGTGGGCACGGCGTGCTGAAACCTGAGCAGATTTATCGATGACTGGCGGCGCCTTCGCCGGCGGCTGCGCGTGCCTTCTCGATATCTCGCGCCCCGATCACGACCCGGGTCTTCGTCGCCAGGTAGACAACGTTCAGGTTGACGCCGGCATCGGCGATCTTCCGGGTTAGCTTCCCGAGTGATCCGGGCTTGTCCTCGATGTCCAGCACCAGAGCGTCCTGCTCGCCCGTCACTCGAGCACCGGCGCTTTGCAGCGCTTGACGTGCCTTCCCGGTATCCTCGACCAGAACGTGGCCGACGCCCTTGCCGCCCACGACGAATCCGCAGATCCCCTCGATGTTGACGCCGGCCTTGCCCAGCGCTTCAGCCGCGGCCGCCACGCTACCGACCTTTTCGTCCAGCTCGATTGTCAGATCTTTCAGATGGTGCGCCATTTGCCGACCTCCTTGTCCCTCACGCTGCCGGATCAGGCGCCCATTCTAGGCGCATGTCGCCGCGCCCGGTTAGATGACCCGGCCTGGATCATAGAGCCAGTTGAGGCCGATGCCGAGGATGGCGACAGCAAAGGCCAGCGCCAGTACCAGGAGCAGGATCCGGCCGGCGACGCGAATCATCGGCCCATGTCGTTCGAATGGCCGTGATTTCTCGAACCACAGCGTCCAGATCGCGACCGGGAGCACGGGCAGGCTGCGCAGCACGATGCGGAGCAGCGGACTGGGGGACATAAACGCCTCGATGACGTAGAAACCTGCCAGGGCGATAAGGATGACGACGACCGCGACGAGAAGGGGACCGTGAAGCCGGCTAGTAAGCCTCGAGGTAGGCGTCGAGCTCCCACGCGGTGACCTGCTTCTCATAGCTCTGCCACTCCATCTCCTTCGCCTCGATGAAACGTTCGAGGAGGTGAACACCCAGCGCGTCGCGCATCACCTCGTCCTGGCGGAGGTCCTTGAGGGCCTCGGCGAGCGAGGCGGGGAGGTGGCCGAGCTGGTGGCGGGCGAGACGCTCGGGATCGAAGGCGTAGAGGTTCTCTTCGACCGGTGGCGGCAGTGGCAGCTTCTGGCGGATCCCGGAGAGGCCGGCATGGAGCATGGCGGCGAACGCGAGATAGGGATTGCAGGAGGGGTCCGGCGCCCGGAACTCGATCCGGATGGCCGCCCGATCGCCGCTGCCGGCCCGCGGCACGCGGATCAACGCCGAACGGTTCATCTGGGCCCAGCTGACCGCCACCGGTGCCTCGAAGCCGGGCACGAAGCGCTTGTAGGAGTTCACCAGCGGCGCCACCAGTGCGCACAGCGCGCGAGCGTGCGCCAGCTGGCCCGCGATGAAGTGCTTGGCAACTGTCGACAGCTGGTACTGGTCGGAGCGGTCATAAAACGCATTGGTGTCCTTGCCGGCGTCGGTCAAGACCTGGTGCGTGTGCATTCCGGAGCCTGCCGCGCCGAAGATCGGCTTGGGCATGAAGGTGGCCAGCAGTCCGCGGCGCTGGGCGACCGCCTTGACGGCATGCTTCAGGGTCACAAGCTGGTCCGCGCTCTTCAGCGCGTTGCTGAGGGCCAGGTCCAGTTCGTACTGTCCGGCCGCGACCTCGTGATGGCTGGCCTCCACCGTGATGCCCAGGCGGTCGAGGGCGTTGACGATCTCCTGGCGAACATCGCTGCCGACGTCAACCGGATGGTCGAAATAACTGGCGCGATCATGTCGCCCCGGTCGAACGCCGCCGGTGGCGGCGTCGGTATTGAGGAGGAAGAACTCCAGTTCCATCGCGACCGCGTAGTCGAACCCGAGGGCGGCCGCCTCGGCCAGTGCCCGGGCCAGCACGCCGCGAGGGTCGCCGGCGAACCGCTCGCCCTCAGGCGTCATCAGGTCGCAGATCACCTGCGCACTCGGCACGTCGTCTGTCTCGCCGATGGTCAAGGTGTCGAGATCCGGGCGAAGGAACATGTCGCTCTCGAAGACCCGGGCGAAGCCCTCCACCGACGAGCCGTCGAACCATTCGCCGTTGCGGACGGCATGCGGCAGCCGCTGCGCCGGGATCGTGATGCTCTTCACCGTCCCGAGCACGTCGACGAAGCGCAGATCCAGGAAGCGGATGGAGCGCTGAGAGAGCCGCTCCAGCGTGCGCTCGACGGTTTGCGAGGTCGCGCGGGCTGCGGCCGCTTCAGTCTTCGCCGTCGGGCACTCCTTGGGGCTTCGAGTCCTCGATGGGATCCATCTCGTCCCAGGACGGGCCCAGCGGCGGGTAGTCGCCGGGCCTCCAGGGCTTATCGCGCTGTATCGAATTGTCCTCCATGACGTTTGCTCCTCTTCCGGGGTCTAAAGGCGGCTGTCAGGGCGAGTGACAGCCGCCTCAACGGCGAACGCGCGAACGGATCGACTACGGCGAACTAGATGTCGTGATAGAGATAGAACTCCCACGGATGCGGCCGGAGCGCCACCTGGTCGACCTCGCGCACGCGCTTGTAGTCGATCCAGGTTTCGATCAGGTCCGTGGTGAAGACGCCGCCGCGGGTCAGGTATTCGTTGTCGATCTCCAGCGCGTCGAGCACTTCCGTCAGGGAGCCGGGCGTGCTCTTCACCTGGCGCTTCGTCTCGGGTTCGAGCTCGTACAGGTCTTCGTCGATCGGCTTGGGCGGCTCGATCTTGTTGATGACGCCGTCGAGACCGGCCATCAGGCAGGCGGCGAAGGACAGGTACGGGTTGCAGGAGGGGTCGGGGGTGCGGAACTCGAGCCGCTTCTGCTTGGGATCGTCGAAATACATCGGGATACGCACACAGGCGCTGCGGTTGCGCTTCGAATAGATAAGGTTGATGGGCGCCTCGTATCCGGGCACGAGCCGGCGATAGGAGTTGGTGGTCGGCGCGGCGAAGGCAAGCAGCGATGATGCGTGTTTCAGCAGCCCGCCGATGTACCAGCGGCACATCTCGCTGATGCCCGCGTAACCGGCCTTGTCGTAGAAGAGCGGCACGCCGTTCTTCCACAGGCTCTGGTGGGTGTGCATGCCAGACCCGTTGTCCATGAAGAGCGGCTTGGGCATGAACGTCGCGACGAACCCGTTCTGGGCGCAGACGTTCTTGACGACGTACTTGTACATCATCACCTTGTCGGCCATGTTGACCAGCGTGTCGAAGCGCATGTCGATCTCGGTCTGGCCGGCCGTGCCGACCTCATGGTGATGAACCTCGACGTCGACGCCCGCCTCGATCAGCTTGAGGACGATCTGCGAGCGAAGGTCCTGCAGCTTGTCGGTCGGCGGCACCGGGAAATACCCTTCTTTGTAGCGGGGGCGGTAGGCCTGGTTCGGCTCGGAGTTCTTGCCGGAGTTCCAGACGCCCTCCACCGAATCGATCTCGTACATGCCCGAGAACTGGTTCTGGTCGAACCGCATGCTGTTGAAGATGTAGAACTCACATTCCGGGCCAAAGAAGCTGGTGTCCGCAAGGCCGGTCGTTAGCAGGAAGGCTTCTGCCTTCTTGCCCACATAGCGTGGATCGCGGGAGTAGGGCTCGCGGGTGATCGGGTCGATGACGTCGCAGTTGACGCTGAGCGTCGGCACGCGCAGCACCGGGTCGACGATCGCCGTCGACGCGTCCGGGATCAGCAGCATGTCGCTCTCGTGGATGTGCTGGAACCCGCGAATGCTCGAGCCGTCGAAGCCGATGCCTTCGCTGAAGAGGCCCTTGGTCAGCTCCTGAACCGGGATGGAGAAGTGCTGCCACGTCCCGATCAAGTCGATGAATTTGAGATCGACGATCTTGAGCCCCTGCTTGTGGGCGAGGTCGATGACGGACTGGGCATCCGCCTTGGTTTCCTTTTTCGCGCGCACACCCTGGTCGATCGCCATAGACAAAATCCCTCCGTTGAATCCGGTAATCCGACGCTTTCGATGCTAGGGCCGCCAATCCGCCGAGTCATCGGGCCGAAGAGACGAGTTGGGGCGGCCCTTTTTGTGCGCGGCGCCTAATTGAGGCAGGGGCCCTTCGGGCGTGCGGGCCAACCTCAGGTCGGACTGGGGGACGGCGATTGCAGCAGAGTCGGGTTGATGTGGTCGACGGTCAGCGTGTAGCGGCTCGATGGCGGGGTGATTTCCAGGGCGAGGAGGAAGGCGTCTTTGGCAAAGCGGACGATGGGCGTCGTGACCGATGCTTTGTCCTCGACCCATCCGTCTTTGGTCAGGTGGGCCTCGTAATACGGGACGATGCTGTTCAAGTCCGTGGCGGTGAAGGTCTGGTAGATGGTTTCAGTGTCGGCGAGGCCCGGTCGCTCGTCGAGCAGCTTGGTGCCGGGTGGCCGGGGAAGCGATTCGATCACCGGGCGGGTGAGATGGGTGTCCGCCCCGCTGATCAGGGAGGCATTCTGGGCGCTCTCGACCAGGCTGAAGATTGCCAGCGTCGCGAGCACCGCCGGTACGGCCGCCCCACCGGCCCAGAGCAGGCCGCGGCGCTTCAAACCCTCCCGATGCCGCCGCAGACCGGCGCGAAGCAGCACGGCAATCGTCATCACCGAGAGTAGCAGCACGGCGGCGCCGAGGACCTCGAGCCAGGCCCCCGGCAGGGATTGCGCCAGTTGGTCGATCGCGAGCAGACCGGCTCCGATGGTCACGGCGTAGGCCACCGACACCACCGGCACGAGGAACCGGTGGTCGTCGCTCGCCACCGGGCTGAGCCGCGCGGCCGACCGGCTCGCATGCCGGTCTATTCGCCGGCGGCCTGCTCCCACTCCTGGTAGAGAGCTCGCAGACGGCGGGATGCGTCCTCGTGTGCCTGCGCGAGCTCGGCGACCCGGGCCGGGTCGTCATAGGTCTGATGGTCAGCCAGCCGCTCCTCGATGCGGCGGACCTCCGCTTCGAGCTCGTCGATGCGGTCCTCCACGCCATCGACGGAGGAGCCGGGTTTGGCCGTCGCGCCGGCGGTCGCCGGGCCGAGAGAACGACCGGACTTGCGTGGCTCCGGCGCGACGACCGGACGGGCCGCCCGCTGCCGGCGCCGCTCGAGGTCGCTGTAGTTGCCGAGGTGCATGGTCACCGCGCCGTCTTCGATGGACCAGAGCCTCGTCGCGATGGCATCGATGAAGTAGCGGTCGTGCGAGACGAAGACGATGGTGCCTTCGAAGTCCTGCAACGCCTCCTCGAGCATCTCCTGCGCCGGGATGTCGAGGTGGTTGGTGGGCTCGTCGAGCAGCAGCAAGCCGGCGTTGTCGAGCATCAACTTCGCCAGCGCGACGCGGCTCTTCTCCCCGCCGCTCAACGACCGAATCGTCTTGAAGGCGTCGTCGCCGTGGAACAGCAGCCGGCCGAGGAACGTGCGCAGCGTTTCCTCCGGCAGGCCGAACGCATCCTGCAGCTCGGTCAGCACCGTCTTGTTTGGGTCGAGATCGGCGAGGTGCTGATCGTAATAGCGCATGGCCACGCGTGGGCCGATCTTGACGCGGCCCGCAAGCGGCCGGAGCTCACCGAGCAACGCCTTTAGCAGGCTGGTCTTCCCAGACCCATTCGGTCCAACGATCGCAACCCGTTCGCCGGCGTTGATGGAAAAGGCCGGCATGATGAGCAGCTCGCGCTTGCCGTATCCAAGCCGCAGCCCGTCACTCTGAAAGATGAGGTCGCTGGTAACGGAGGCCCGCAGCCGGATCCGGATCTGCTGATCGTCGGCGGGCGGTGCGACGCGCGCCAGGCGGTCGAGCCTGGTCTGACGGCCGCGCGCCTCGCGCGCCCGCTGCCCGGCTTTGTAGCGGCGGATGAACTCCTCGGTTCGGGCGATGTACTCCTGCTGGGCCTCGTATTCCTTTTGCTGCACGGCTCGGCGCTCGCGGCGCAACCGAACGTACTGCCGGTAATTCCCGGGGTACCACTCGCCGGATCCAGCCTGGAGCTCGAGGATGTCGTCGGCGGTGCGCTCGAGGAAGCGGCGGTCATGGGAGACGATCAGCATGCCGGCCCGGGAGAGGCGTAGAAAGTCCTCCAACCACTCGATCGCTTCGAGGTCGAGGTGGTTGGTCGGTTCGTCGAGCAGCAGCAGGTCGGCGTCTTGCAGGAGCAGCCGGGCGAGCGCCAAGCGGCGGCGCTGCCCCCCGCTGAGCGCGTTGGGCGCCAGTGCCTGGTCGGCTTCGGTGAGCCCGACCCCGTGTAGGACTTCGGCGACCCGGTTGTCATAGGCGTAGCCGTCGAGCCGCTCATACTCGTGCTGGACCTCGCCGTAGTCCTCCACCAGGACCGCCTGCTCCGCGCCGCTCGCCCCCGCCATGGCGGCCTCCAGCCCCTCGAGGCGTCCGCGCAGGCTGAGGATGTCGGGCCGGCTGTGTAGCGCGTCGGCGTACACACTCTCGTGCGGACCGGCTTCCAGCTCCTGCGCCAGGTAGGCCGTACGAGTTCGCGGCGCCAGGGTCAGCGACCCGGCCGCCGGGATGACGTCGCCGGAGATCGCCTTGAGCAGGCTCGACTTCCCGCTGCCGTTGGCGCCTACGATCCCAAGGCGCTGCCGGGGTTCGACCTGGAACGTCAGGTCGCTCAGCACCTCGGTGGCGCCGTACATCAGTTTGAGCCGGTCGACGCGCAGCAGCGGCATGTCACGGAAAGTCTACGGCCGAGTCTGCGAAGAACGGCCCAAAAGAATATCTCGCCGCCCTTTCCACGCCGGGGGCGGCTATTTACTTGTCCGATTTCTGGGAATAAACCCGAAGCCGATTCGGTTTGCGAGCGTGTACGGCATTTCCACCGCGATGAAATGAGGGTTCGTTGATGACAGGATTGCTCGCCCAGACCAACGCTTATATCCGTGACGCCGAACAGCAACATCGTGAGCTCAAGGCTCGCCAGGATCAGGTTCGACGCCCGATCCAGCTGATCGATCGGCTGCTGCAAGAACTGGAGGAGATGAACCTCAAAGGCATGAAGCGCGTGCCGACCTCCTACGAGGGGCGCCTGGACGAGATCCTGGTTCTGGCAAGCCCGATCGCGTCGATGCCGGAGCAGATTGCCAATATCAAGGTCAAGGTGGGGATCACGAAGCTGATGGACGCCCTCTTCGCGGTCGAGGAGGCGCTGTTCAGCGAGCGCCACGGCCTTCCCGTCGAGCCGGAGGCCGAGAGCTTCGACGGCGGGCTCTTTACCGCCGCCTAAACACTTTCCGCCGCAACGACCCCGGCGCGGCAGTACCATAGCGCGGTGCCGAATGCGCTCGATCTCATGGTGCGCCTGCTGGTGGCGCTGGTCCTGGGCGCCGTGGTCGGCCTGGAGCGCGAGCGGCAGGAGCGTGCGGCCGGGCTACGGACGGTGACCATGGTGTCGCTGGGATCCTGCCTCTTCACGATCGTCGGCGCCTATGGCTTCAGCCAGACGGACCCCTCACGAGTCGCCGCGCAGATCGTCACCGGAATTGGCTTCCTCGGGGCCGGCACGATCTTTCTTCGCAAGGACCTGGTCCGCGGGCTGACGACCGCCGCCACCATCTGGGCGGTGGCCGCGATCGGGATGGCAGCGGCGACGGCGCAATATTTCGAGGCAGTCTTCACGACGCTGTTGATCCTGGCCGTCCTGATGGTGTTGAAACCAATTGAAAAGCGCTTCTTCAAGCGGCCAAACGAGGCGCAGGTCACCCTGATCGTTCCACGAGGCGAGGGTGAGATCGAGAGGGTGCGGGCGGCCCTGGCGGTGATCGGCGCGTTTCCGATGTCACTCCGGATACACGAGTTGAATGAGACCGACGACCGGCTGGAGATCGATGTCGGCCTGCCCCACAACCGAACCACGGCCGAGCTGCTGCGTCAGCTCCGTACGGTCGAAGGGGCGCGCCAGATCTTCATCTCCCGCGAGCTCATCGAGGACCGCGTCCGCGCCGGGAATTGATACAATGGCCCCCTAAGTAATGGGAGGTGGTGCCCATGGCATTAGTTGATTTAAGTGAGAGCGGCGGGTAACACCGCCGCTCTTTCTTTTCCCCCTTACCCGCCGAAGACCGGTTTTCGCTTGTCGAGGAAGGCGCGGATCGCCTCCAGGGCGTCCGGCGTCTTCGCGGCCACGGCCTGTAGCTGCGATTCGAGTTCCAGCGTCTGCTCGAGGTCGAGGTCGAGTGCGCGGTCCATGCCCCGCTTGATCAAGGCATAGGTCTGCCGGGGTCCATCCGCGAGCCGGCGGGCTCGCTCCAGCGCCGCCGCCATCAACTGGTCGGGTGGGACCACGGCGGCCAGGAGTCCGAGTCGGTGGGCGTCGTCGGCGCTCAAGGGATCACCGGTGATCGCCAGCTCGGTGGCCTTGCTCAAGCCGAGCATCCGCGTCAGGAAAAAGAGACTGCCCGCGTCGGGGACCAGCCCGACCCGCACGAACACCACGATCAGCTGCGTGCCCGCCGCCGCCAGCCGCAGGTCGCAGGCCAGCGCCAGGCTCAGGCCGGCGCCCGCGGCCGTGCCATTCAACGCGGCGATCACTGGTTTCGGACAGGCGCGGATGGCCCGGATCATCGGGGTGTAGTTCGCTCGAAGGTCGGCGCCGAGATCGCGGTCCCCGGCCTCATATCGCGCGCTCACGTCTTTGAGGTCGGCACCGGCGCAGAAGGCACGACCAGATCCGGTGATGATGATGGCACCCACGCCGGAGTCGCGACCCGCCGCCTCCAATCCGGTACCCACCGCCTGGGTCGTCTCCTGATTGAGAGCATTGAGCGCCTCCGGCCGGTTGAGGGTCAGCGTCAGCACGGCGTCATCGCGGGAGCTGAGAACGACGTCGCTCATCGCCCGGTGAACCGGCCCGGACGCTTTTCGAGGAAGGCTCGCATGCCCTCCCGTTTGTCCTCCGACGCAAACAGGAGGTAGAAGAGCTTGCGCTCGAACTCGAGGCCCGGCGCAAGGCCGACCTCCATCGCGTGGTTGACGGCCTCCTTCCCGAGGCGAACGGCGAGCGGCGGGCGGGTGGCGATTAGCTGCGCCAGGCGCCTGGCTTCTTCCAGCTGCGCGCCGGCAGGCACGACGCGATTGACCAGTCCCATCCGCTCGGCGTCGACGGCGCGCACCGGCTCGCCCGTGAGCACCGCCTCCATGGCGCGGACTTTTCCCGCGCTTCGGGCCCAGCGTTGCGTGCCCCCGGCCCCCGGAATGATCCCGATCTTCACCTCGGGCTGGCCGAACTGCGCCGTCTCCGACGCCACCACCAGGTCGCACATCAGCGCCAGCTCGCAGCCACCGCCGAGCGCGTAGCCACTGACCGCGGCGATCACCGGTTTATGGATCGCCCGAAAGCGGGCCCAACGCGCGAAGTTGTCATCGTTGACGACCTCGACCGCGCCGGCCTCGGCCATCTGCACGATGTCGGCACCGGCCGCGAACGCGCGGTCATCGCCGGTGAGAACCATGCAGCGAATGGCGTCGTCGCGGTCGAACGTCTCCAGCGCATCGACCAGCTCGGCGATGGTCTGATGGTTGAGCGCGTTGCGGACCTGCGGCCGGTGGATCGTCACGATGCCCACCGTACCGTCCACCTCGGTGAGGACGAACTCGTACGACATCACTCCCTCCTTGCCGGCCCAGTCTAGCCCGGAAGGCCGGCCAGGGACCGCGCCAGCCGAGGGCCGGATTGGCGTTATAGGATCGTGAACCGGCTCGCTCTGGTGTTCGTACCCGTGATCGCGATATTGCTTCTTCCTCTGACGGCCCAGGCCGAGGATCAGCCGTTCAAGACCGTTGTCGACAGCATCGTGCCGAAGACGGCGGGCCTCACGATCGAGGGAGCGACCGGCGGCTGCGACCTGTTGCTCCAGAACCAGACCGGTCAGGACGTGATCCTTTTGGACACGAGCAAGCCGCCGAAGCCCTTCCGATTCGCGGCCCAGCCCAAGGCCGCGACCCCTCGGCCCCCGATTCCTATTCATTTGCCGGCGGCCGGCGTCTGGCCGTGCGCCAGCCTTCCGGCCGTCAATGAGGACCAGCGCTGGAACCACGCGGAGGCCACGGTCGGCGCATGGAGCCTGAACGGGACCGTCGGAGCCCTCAGCTTCAAACTGATGGCGCGCACGGTCTACGATCCGGCGCTCGACCCCCCGTCGGACTGGACCCTGTACCTCCGGATTGGAGCGGGGGCCGCGGTCGCCGCCGGGGCGCTGATCGCCGTGCCTTTCCTGTTCAGAAAGCGGCGCGAGATCCTCGGCGGCACCAAGAAAACCTCCTGACGGAAGTCGCGAAACTTGGCTCTGGACGGAGCCGCATCCTGCCCATATAATCCGGGCAGTCTTTTCGAGGAGGCAAGCCGCGGAACTCAGAAAGCGCCAACTTGGGCGTTTGCTTTTCTGATAGCGGCTGTGTAAAGTCGATTCAATGATTGGGGAAGCGCGCGTCGCCGTCGCCCGCCGGGTCAAGGGCATGGGGAGGAAGGACGTCTCCACCGGGAAGAAGGCCTTCATCCTCACCGGGTTCTGCACCGCGCAGCTCCTCGACGTCACGACCACCCACATCGGCCTCTCGCAGGGACGGCAGGAGCTCAATGGTGTGGCCGCCTGGATCATCGCGCACAACGGGGAAATGGCGGTCTACGCGCTCAAGTTGTCACTGGTCGCTGGGCTCGTGGCGTTCCTTCTCTTGTTCGGGCGCCGCCGCCCCGGAATCTGGAACGCCTACCTGATCGCGGCCTGGATCACCACGTTTGCCGTGGTCAACAACCTCTACAGGATTCTCAGCTAAAAGCGCGGGTGCGGCCGGCGGCCGGAAGGCCGCCAGAGACTAGATTGTGCAGGTGGTGCCCGCGGCGACGACCTTTGGCCAGTTCCTGACGCCGGTCTTTTTCTATGTCGTCATCGCGTCATACATGGCTTTCGTGCTGGCATCGGCGTGGCAGTTCTCGCGGCGCCCGGAGCCGGGTCGAATCATGCGCGCGATCAACCTGACGCTGGTCCCGCTCGGTGTGCTGGTCGCGCTGGTCGGGGTGCTGGCCGCCAGTTTCAACGCCTTCGCGCAGCAAGAGGGGACCCCGAGCACGAACTGGGCGATCGTCATGGTGGCCCTCGGCCTCGGGGGAGCGTCGCTGCTGCTGGCGGTCGAAGGCTTCGTCCTGCGTAGCCGAGTCCGATCGTCGAGCGAGGACCGCCGCGCCATCGGGTTGCGCAGCCTCAGCCTGATCGCCACGACGGTTCCCCTCGTGGTCCTGGGGACGCTGTTCATCGCGATCGCCCTTCGCCTCCCGGTTTGACCAACCGTTAAGGCGGCGTGCGATATACTTGACCGGGTCGATCAACTTTTAAAGGGGCCCCGCTCCGGCGTGAAAAAGCGGGGAGAGGGTCAAGTGCCGTGCGAATGCGCTTTTCGATGAAGACCGAGTACGGCGTCCGAGCCGTCCTCGAGCTGGCCGGCCATGCCGGCCGGGGTGCGCTCCAGAGTAGCGAGATCGCCCGACGGCAGGGGATCCCGGGGCCGTTCCTCGACCAGGTGCTGATGATCCTCCGTCGCGCCGGCTTCATCACCTCCACGCGCGGGCCGCACGGTGGGCACGAACTGGCCCGACGGCCAGAGGAAATTCGCCTCGACCAGGTGATCGACTGCCTGGAGGGAAATGGCTCGAAGAGCCGTCAGCCGGACGGCGCGCAGCCTGGCGACAGCCGGGTGTTGGGGCATGTGACCGAACAGGCCGAGCAAGCGGCCCGTGAAGTCTTCGCCTCGCACACGCTGGCCGACTGCCTTCGCCTCCGCCAGCTCGAGCCGCGTGTCTTCCACGGCATCTTCCACGCGGTTCCGGCCAAGCCTAAAGGCGCCTGATGGGAGAGCGATCCCTGACGCCCGAGCAGCGACAGCGGTACGCTCGCCATCTCGCGCTCGCGGAGGTCGGCCCGGCAGGCCAGCAGCGGCTGCTGCGCTCGCGGGTGCTGATCGTCGGCGTGGGTGCGCTTGGCTCCCCGGTCGCGCTCTACCTGGCGGCCTCGGGTGTGGGCACGATCGGGCTCGCGGACCACGACCATGTCCGGCTCTCCAACCTTCAGCGCCAGATCATCCACTCAATGGACGGCTTGAACCGGTCGAAGGTCGCCGGCGCGGCACGGACGGTCAGCGCGTTGAATCCGGACGTCAAGGTAGAGACGGTCGAGGAGACCGTTGATGAGCACAATGCCATGGAGCTGCTCGGGCGGTACGACGTCGTCGTCGACGGCACCGACTCCTTTCGCGCCCGCTACCTGCTCAGCGACGCCGCCTACCTGCTCCGCAAACCACTGGTGCACGGCAGCATTTTTCGAATCGAAGGGCAGGTGACGGTGTTCGTCCCGGGCCGCGGCTGCTATCGCTGCCTCTATCCCGAGCCCCCGCCGGCGGGAGCCATCGAAGAATCCGAGAACGTCGGCGTGTTCGCGGCCCTGCCCGGCATCATCGGCACCATCCAGGCGGCCGAGACGATCAAGCTGATCACCGGCGTCGGTGACGGGCTGGTCAACCGCGTGCTGCTCCACGACACCATGGCGATGACATTCCGCGAAGTTCGCTACCGTCGCAACCGCGCCTGCCCGGTCTGCGGCGATCGCCCGACCGTGCACAACCTTGTCGACTACGACGCGTTCGTCGGCGTGGAGGCCCGCTCATGACCGATGCGCGCCATCACCGGCAACGGATCCTGACCGAGGTCGGCGAAGCCGGGCAGCGGCGACTGGCGGGCGCCGCTGTTGCGATCGTGGGTGTGGGCGGCCTCGGCTCACCGGTCGCGCTCTACCTCGCTGCCGCCGGCGTGGGCCGCCTTGGACTGGTCGACGATCAGGACGTAGAACTGTCCAATCTGAACCGTCAGATCATCTTCGAGGAGTGCGACGTCGGCCGGCCGAAGGTCGAGGCGGCCGCCGGCCGGTTGCTCCTGCTCGACGCCGGGCTCCGCGTCGACGCCCGCCGCGAGAACGTCCGAGCGTCCAACGTGGCCGAGCTGTTTGCTGAGTACGACCTGGTGGTCGACGGCACCGACGCCTTCGAGACGAAGTTCCTCCTCAACGACGCCGCCGTCCTCAAGCGCAAGCCGCTGGTTCACGGCGCGGTGCTGCGCTGGGGCGGCCAGGTAACAACGGTCCTGCCGGACGCTCCCTGCCTGCGATGCCTCTTTCGTGAGCCGCCCGAGCCGGGCGACGTGCAGACCTGCGAGGAGGCCGGCATCATCGGGGCGGCCACGGGTGTCGTCGGCAGCGTGCAGGTGGAGGAAGCCCTGAAGCTGATCCTCGGAGTGGGGACGCCCCTGAGTGGCCGCATCTTCCAGCATGACGGACTCACCGGCGAGACGCGCGTCACGCCGTTTCCACGCGATCCCGACTGCCCAGTTTGCTCGTCGCGGGCGAGCATCACCGACCTGGCACGCTACGAGGAGCAGGTCTCACCGCGCGGACACGTCCCGGTCTGATGCCGACAGCGGCGGAGATCGGCGTCTTCGGCGGATCGGGATTTTACGAATGGTTCGCCGACGCGGAGACCATCACGCTTGAAACGCCCTACGGGCCGCCGAGCGCGGCGATATCGGTCGCTGACGTCGGCGGCCGTCGCGTCGCGTTCGTGCCGCGGCATGGTCGCAAGCACACGATTCCCGCTCCCTTCGTCAACTATCGGGCCAACGTCTGGGCGATGCACGAGCTCGGGGTGCGTCGCATCATCGGACCTTCGGCCGTCGGCAGCTTGCAGCCGGACCTTCATCCCGGCGACCTGGTGATCTGCGACCAGTTCATCGACCGCACCACGGGCCGGTCGGACACCTACTATCCGGGACCGGAGGTCGTCCACATCAGCGCCGCCGATCCCTACTGCCCGGAGCTCCGCGCGCTGGCCGGAGGCGTCGCCCCTGAACAATCGCTGCGCTTTCGCCCGACGGGAACGGTCGTCGTCGTGCAGGGCCCGCGCTTCTCGACGCGCGCCGAGAGCCGCTGGTACTCGCGGATGGGTTGGGACATCGTCGGCATGACCCAGTACCCGGAGGTCATCCTGGCGCGCGAGCTCGAGATGTGCTACCTGAATCTGTCGCTCGTCACGGACTACGACGCGGGCGTCGAGGGAGCGCCGGAGGTGGCGGCGGTGCAGGCCCAGGATGTGATGCGGGTGCTGGCCGCGAACATCGCGCGCGTCCGTAACCTGCTCGCCACGCTGATCCCGATCATCCCGGCCACTCCGAGCTGCAAATGTCAGAGTTCGCTGCAAGGCGCGCGGATGTAATCAGGCGCCATGTCGATGAGTCACAGGTCCGCCAAAGCGTCCCTTATCTTTGTCTTCCTGCTCGCCGCATGCAGCGACAGCCATCAAGCAAGCCTTGTGGGAACGCCCGCTCCTCTGCCGCCGGTCATCGTCACTCGCGACGACAGCGGCCTGCCCGCCGGCTGTAAGGTCCGCGAGGTAGCCGACTTCATCTCAAAGTTCTTCGACGCGTTTAACCGGGCCGACCGCTCACAATTGACTCCCTTTTTTGCCTCCTCGATCCAGTGGTATACGGTGACCGATGCGAAAGGCAGCATGACGGTCTCAACGCGGGATGACCTTATGGGCTACTTTGCCGATCGCCACAAGCACCACGAGCGCTTAGGTCTGCTCAAGATCCGGGTGTCGGGACCAAGCTGGCATGGTGGCGGCGACATTGTCTTCCTCCTGACCCGTCAGGCCGACGACCTCGATGGGGGGACCCACGGTCAGCCGATCCTCGCCACTGGAAAGGGTGCCATGTTTTGCAAGGAGCCGGCGATTTTCGTTTGGGCGATGGCTACAGGCAGTGGATTCGCTGAGTGTCCCGAGCCGGCCAGGATTCCAGCAAACACCGTGATCGCCTGTGCGAGGTGAAAGGCGCCAGACAAAAAAAGAAAGGCCGAGATTGGGGTCTCGGCCTTCAAGGAAGGGGAAGCGGGGCTCACGATATCTGTGGGGGTGTTAAGGAGCGGTGAAGAGGCCGTAACGGCGCTGTCACAGGGCAGGATCGGACCCCGATCGAGGGTCAGCTATAGTCCCCAGCAATGAAGGTGCTGATCACCGGCGGGGCCGGCTTCATTGGTCAGCGCACCGGGGAGCACCTGATGAAGCAGGGGCACCAGGTCACCATCCTCGACAACCTCTCGCCCCCGGCTCACGATGGCCCACCGGCGCTCCCGGCGGGCATCGACCTGGTCGAGGGGGACGTCCGCAAGCGCGAGGATTGGGTGAAGGCGCTCAAGGAGAACGAGGTCGTCCTGCACCTCGCGGATCACCACGACTACCTGCCGTCCTTCAGCAAACTCTTCCACGTCAACGCCGTCGGCACGGCGATTCTCTTCGAGCTGCTGCTCGAGGGAAAGACGTCTGTGCGGCGGGTGGTGCTGGGGTCCTCGATGGCCGTCTATGGTGAGGGCAAATATCGCTGCGGGAAGGACGGCGATGTGTATCCGCAGCCCCGACGGGTCGACGCGCTCGAGCGCGGCATCTGGGACCCACCGTGCCCGATTTGCGGCGGGGCGATCACGCCGATGGTCACCGACGAGTCCGTGGCCCGACCGACCAGCGCGTATGGATTGAGCAAGCTCGCGCAGGAGGAGCTGGTCCGGCTGCTCGGCGAGCGGCATGGGATCGAGTGGATCATCCTTCGCTACGGTGCCGTCCAGGGACGGGCGCAGCCGTTTCAGAACGCCTATTACGGCGCACTGCGGATCTTCGCGCTCCGGCTCGCCCACGACCAGACACCCCAGCTGCTCGAGGACGGGAATCAGCTCCGCGATTTCATCGACGTCGACGACGTAGCGCGTGCCAACGTCGCCGCGCTCGCCGGGCTGCCGCCGGGCGCCTACAACGTCGCGAGCGGACGGGCGCACACCGTGATCGACCTGGCGCGCATCCTCTTGCGGGTCGCCGAGCGCGACATGGTGCCGGAAACGCCCGGGCGCTATCGTGTGGGTGACCCGCGGCACTCCGTCCCTGACGTCAGCCGGATGAAGGCGGCCGGTTGGGAAGCGCAGACCGGGCTCGAGGCGATGACCCGCGAGTACTGGCAGTGGCTGAAGTCGCAGCCCAACCTCGACACCTACTTCGAGGGCGCCGATCACCTGATGGAGCGCACCGGCACCGTCCGCGTGGCCCGATGACCGAGAACGGAACCCGCCGCTTCCCCATCCGCTATGCGACGCAGCGGTGGAGTGACGGCAAATGGTTTTACGGGGGCCTCTTCATCATTGGGCTGGCGCTCATCGCCTTCAACCTGTACCGCCGGCAGCCGATCGTCTCCTTCGTCCCCGTGACCGTACTCTGCGGCGCCATCCTGCTGGCGTTCTGGCTGATGCAGAGGTTCGCCTACCTGGAGATCTCGGATGAGGGACTGCGGATTCGTTATCTGTTCCGTCACCTGGAGCTGCCCTACAGCGCGCTGGCGCGGGTGCGGCGCCAGCCGCTCGAAGTGGCGTTTCAGCCGGCCGACCGGCGGCGCTTCGTGAACCGGTTCGTCCGGCGGCTGGGCCGCGAGCCCGCCGCCTACATCCGCCTCGATCGTCGCCAGCCCGACCTGGTCGAGTCAGCCGAACGGCAGCTCGGCCCGCGCCTGGTTGCCGGCGCCGACATTGTCGTCCCGATTGCGCGCGTGGACGAGTTCGTGACGGAAATCAAGGGCCGGGTGCGCGGTCAAACAAGTTGACGCAATCGCGCGCCGCCTGGTGGCGCCTCGACCGGCGCGACCTGTACTGGCTGATCGCGCTCACGCTCATCGCGGGGATCCTTCGCTTCGGCAGCCCGATCTTCCTCGATATCTTCGCCCACCCCGGATCGTCCGCCCCGATCAGCGCCTGGGGCATCGGGCACAACTACCAGGACCCCTCCCTGCCCGGCCTCGGCAAGCCGAACGACATCGCGCCCAACTCGCCCTTCGTGTTCGACGAGCTCTATTTTGCCAACGACGCGCACAATGACCTGCTGGGCCGAGACTACTTCGATCCGGAGCCGCCGCTCGCCAAGCTGATCATCGCGATCGGGATCAAGCTGTTCGGTTTCAACTCGTTCGGCTGGCGCTTCATGCCGGCGCTGTTCGGCACGGCGCTGATCCCCCTGATGTACCTGCTGGCCCGCCAGCTGCTGGCCGTGCGATTCTTTGCCGTCGCCGCCGGCGTGCTGACGGCCTTCGACGGGATGACCTTCGTCGAGTCGCGTACCGCGGTGATCGACATCATCCCCATCACGCTGGTGGTCCTCGCCTACCTGCTGTTCCACCTGCACCTCAATGCCGAAAGCGTCTCCCGCCGGCGGTGGATGATCGCGCTCACCGGCGTCACGCTCGGCCTGGCGGTCGGATCCAAGTGGACGGCGCTGGCGGCCTACGGCACCATCATCGTGATCCTGGCGCTCCGGCTCATCCTTCGCTGGACTCGATACGACGGTGCCACCGCCGGCATCGCGTTGCTCAGCCTCGCCCTGTTGCCGGCCACCTTCTATGGCCTGAGCTTCATCCGCTACCTGACGATCACCCACGGCATCACGAATCTGCCGCAGCCCGCGCTGTCGTTCATCCCCTTTCACTTCAACCCGGGCGCGGCCTGGACCGAGCTGAAGGACTGGCACTGGCAGACCTGGCACTACCACCTCACCCTGACCGCGGACCACATCTTCTACAGCCCCTGGTGGTCCTGGCCGCTCGATTTCCGCCCGGTCGTCTATTACTACTCGGGCCAGGGTCTCGGTGTCGACCAGTCGAGCGGCTCGACGCTGGTGGCGGAGATCTTCAATCTCGGCAATCCGGTGATCTGGTGGGCCGCCACCGCTTCCCTGGTTGGGATCGCGGTCGGGCTGCCGGCGCTGATCCGCGACTATCGCTCACGGCCTGAACTGGCCCCAACGGCCGGGGCGCCGCGCGATCCGGCCGGACCGGTCGAGGAGCGCCTTTACCTCTCGCTCTTCATCCTCGTCGCCTTCCTCGCGGCCTGGCTCCCGTTGTCCCGGGTGCCGCGCGGGCTCTTCCTCTATCACATGCTCGGCGGGTTGCCGGCGATGTTCCTGGCGCTCGCGCTCGGGCTGACCTATCTCCGCACGCTGCGCGGCCGCTTGCCCGGCCTGGCGGTGCGCGTCAGCGGGGCAATGCCGGCGTACGCCTACCTGCTGATGGTGATCGGCTTCTTCCTCTACTTCTATCCGCTTTGGACCGGATTGCCGCTCACCGCAGATGCCCTGAACAACCACGTGTGGTTCGCCTTCGTCAAACCGCGGCCCAACTGGTGTCTCTGCTACTGGACCTCCCCGGGCTAGCGCTGGTTGCGGGCTGCCTGGTCCTCGGTCTGGGCCTGGCGGCGGGTGGGCCGCCGTGGCTGACGGCGGGCGAGCGGGTCGTGGTCGGCCTGGTGCTGGCTGTGGTCGCGGAGACGATGCTGGGCTATGTCGCGGCGCTGGCCGTCGGCGTGACGGTCGGACTCGTCCTGCTGCTGGCGCTCGTCGGCCTTGTCGCGGGTGGTTTCCCGCTGTGGCGGCACCGGCGCAAATATTTTCTCCCCGCTTTTCCACGCCGGAGCGGGGCCCCATTTTGGCTACTCGTTGCTGTTGCCGCGGTGGCGCTGGCCATGGGGTATCTCTTCGCGCGGGCGGTCGAGGTCACACCCAACGCCTGGTTGGCGCATTACAACAACACCTGGTCGGATTGGTCGTTCCACGCCAGCTACACCACCGCCTTCATCTACGGCCACAACCTCCCGCCGCAGAATCCGATCTTCGCCGGGACGCCCTTCCGCTATCCCTTCGCCCCTGACTTTGCCAGTGCGCTGCTGGTCGGCGGCGGCTGGAGCATCCCGGCGGCCCTCACCTGGCCGAGCTGGGCGATGACCGTCCTCGCGCTCAGCGGGCTCATCCTCTGGGCGCGCCGGCTCACCGGCGGGGTCGGCGCGGGCGTGGTCGCAGTGACGCTCACGCTGCTGGGCGGGGGCGTGGGGTTCTGGTACTTGAATGGCGATGCGGCGCACATGGGGCTGATCAATGCGCTGACGCATCTCCCGCGGGCCTACGACAAGTTCGATCCGCCTGTGAACATCCAGTGGTACAACCCGATCCTTTCCTACTACCTCCCGCAGCGATCCTTCGTCTTCGGCGCCGCGATCGTCATGGCGGTCCTGCTGCTGCTGACCCCGCCGCTGCTCACGACGCCGTTCTTCCACTGGCGCGAGACCGTTACCACGATCCGTCTGTCCTGGCGGCGGTGGACGTTGAAGAGCGAGGCGGTCGCGTTCCTCGTCGCCGGCGGATTGACCGGCCTGCTGCCGCTTTTCCACGTGCACAGCCTCGTCGTGCTCGGCATCGTGACTGGCTGCTGGGCATTGCTGTTCCCACGCCCGGCGTGGCTGGGGTTTTTCGCCGTGATGGCGTTGCTCGCCGTGCCCCGCCTGCTGATGGCGGTTCCCGGCGACCCCGGCGCGCCACCGGAGCACCAGTACCCACGGTGGTTGCTTGGCTGGGTGTCGGGCACGGACTTCCCGCCCTGGTTCTGGATCAAGAACACGGGACTCTTCATCCCGCTGCTCCTGCCGGCGCTGCTGAGCCCGCTGGCCCTTCGCGGCCGAGCGCGACTGCTGATCGCGCCCTTCAGCCTGGTGTTCCTCGCCGCCAACCTGATCAAGTTCCAGCCCTGGGATTGGGACAACAGCAAGCTGCTGGTGTTCTGGTACATGGCCAGCGCGGTGGCGGTCGGCGCGCTGCTCGTCCGCCTCGCTCGGGCGCATGTGGTCGGCGCCATCGTCGCCCTGACGATCTGGCTGAGCCTGGTCGCCTCCGGCGTGCTCTCGCTCCTGCAGTTCCTGCCACCCCAGGGTCCGGCCTATGTCTGGTTCTCGACTGAGGAGGTGCAGCTCGCCGCGGAGGTGCGCGCAAAGACCCCGCCGAAGGCCGTCTTCGTCACCGGCGAGGAACCGAACAATCCAATCGCCGACCTGGCCGGGCGTCCGGTGCTGATGAGCTACCCAGGGTGGCTCTGGAGTTACGGGATCAACTACGCCCAGCGGGAGGCGGACATCGCCCGCATCTACAAGGGTGGGCCGGAGGCACTCGGCCTGGTCAGTCAGTACCACGCCGACTACATCGTGATCGGACCGAACGAACGCAGCGCCTTCCAGCCCAACGTCGACTACTTCAACGCCCAGTTCCGGTTGCTGCTCCACACGCCGAACTACGACGTCTACGCGGTGCACTGAGGCCGAGGCGGCTAGAATGCACGCGTGCTGATCCGCTTTCTGATCCACATCGTCGCCCTGCTGTTCGTCTTCTATGTGGTCTGGGGCATTCGCGGAGGAATCCTCTGGGCGGCGGTGCTCATGGCCCTGATCCTGGCCATCGTCAACACGATCATCCGGCCGGTCCTTCTGATCCTCACCCTACCGGTCACGATCCTGACGCTGGGACTGTTTGTCATCGTCCTGAACGCGCTCCTGTTCGGCCTGTCCTTCCTCGTCCTGCAGGGCATCATGAACGTGCACTTCGCGCTGGGCTTCGGCCAGATCTTGATCGGCTACCTGATCTACGCAGTCGTCAGCTTCGTGCTGACACACCTCATTCGTTAGAAGGCCCAGTAGCCTCGACCGAAGGCCAGCCCGAAGACGACCAGCGCCACAAAGGACAGCCCCACGAGAGGCAGGTACACCCAGCGTCTGCTGATGCGGCCGGCCAGCAGGAAGAGTGGATACATGCTGAGGAGATATCGGGGGATGCTCAGCCAGAAGGGCAGAAACGTGACCATCACCGTGACGACCGTCGCGTAGACGGCGTCGGAGGGACGCAGCCGCAACCAGCTCAACGCCGTCGCGAGGTAGGCGGCGATGCCGCCGGCGATCTCTCCGCCGCCGACCGTGAGCTTTTCCCAGGGCACGCGCCAGCTGATGCCACGCACCGCGCCGGCGAACCCGCGCCAGGGGGGCGCGAGCGAATGCGACCAGTGCTCGCGCTGCACCGTGATGAAGGCAAGCGGATCGCCGAGGACGAGCAAGTTCGTGAGGAGGTAGGTGAAGAAGCCAAGCCCGACCAGCAGCGGCGGGATGATCAGCTGCCAGAGGTTGCGCAGCGCCCGCCGCGCCGTAACCAGCTCGATCACGAGAAAGGGGAGGAGCGCGAGCCCGGTCAGCCGCGACGCCGCCGCCAGCCCGCCCAGCATTCCCGCCCACAGCCATCGCTGGCGGCGGGCCGCCAGCACCGAGCCGAAGGCGAGTGCGCAGAAGAGTGCCTCCGTGTAACCGACGAGCAAGAAATAGGCGGTTGGGAAGACGGTGAAGAACGCCGCCGCGCGCCAGGCCGCCTTCTCGTGACCATCGACGCGGGCGACCTCGTAGAGGAGGATGGCGGCGATCACGCCGGCGACGTTGCTGATCAGGAGGGCCGCCGTCCGTGCCGGCAGCCCCAGCGCCGACACCGCGCTGATGAGCGCCGGATACAGAGGAAAGAAGGCGATCAGGTTACGTGCATCGCCAACGGCTCCGTAACCGTGAGTGGCGAGGTACGCGTAGTGCCGGGCATCCCACTGGTCCCATGCCTGGCCGAGCGCCGTCAAGGGGTCGGGGCTGGCGCCGAACTCGATCAGGGTGAGGGTCACGAGCACTGTCTTGACCAGCAGGGCGAGCGCCAGGAGGCTCAACCAGGGGCGGACCCGGTCGGCCGGGAGCCCGGCGCTGGACAGAGTTGGCGTACCATAGCGACTCGACGGCCTGCCGGCCACCTCACTGAGTGACCTCACCAGCCTGGCTTCCCATCTTCCGCGCCATCGCCGCGGAGATCCGCGCCACGATCCCGCCGCTCGCCGGCACGCCCCGGGGACGCGAGGAGACCGGCCTCGGCGCCGGCGGCGACCGGACCATCTATCTCGACCAGCTTGCCGAAGAGATCGTGGTCCGGCACCTGGAGCAAGCCTATCGCAGCGGCTTGCGCTTCCGGCTGATCTCGGAGGAGCTCGGCGAGCGCGACTTCGGCGGGAAGACGCTGGTCCTGGCCGACCCGCTCGACGGGAGCTTCAACGCCAAGATGGGGCTGCCATACTATGCGGTCGTGCTGGCCGTCACTGAGGGTGACCGATTCTCGGATGTGCGGCTCGGTTACGTCCAGAACCTGGTGACCGGCGACGAATACCACGCGATCGCCGGAGCCGGAGCCTTTCACAATGGCGAGCCGCTTCGGCCGACGCCGCCGGCGTTCGACGGCCGGTCCATTCCGCTGGTCCAGTTCGACGCGCCCTCCGGGGTGGAACCGCGCGAGCGAGCCGCACCGATCTTCGCCCGCGCGGAAAAGGTCCGTCAGCTCGGCTCGGCGGCGCTCAACCTCTGCCACACCGCGTCCGGTGGGGTCGCCCTCCAGGTGACGCCCGCGCGGGTGCGGTCCTTCGACCTCGCGGGGCCGCTCCTCATCCTCCGCGAGGCCGGCGGGATCGCGACCGATTTCGAAGGCCGGCCGATCGACTCGGTCTCCGTCCGATTGGACGCCCGGACCACATTGCTTGCGTCGCTCTCCCCACAGGTTCACGCGTACGCGCTCGGGCTGGTGGAGGCGGGGGTTCCTTGATGCTGGAGCCGGAACAGACCACCTTTATCCTGCTCTCCTTCGAGGGCCCCGACGAGTACTCGCAAGCGGGTGGCCTCGGTGTGAGGGCCAAAGAGCTGTCGCGGGCGCTGGCCGAGCGCGGCTTTGAGACGCACCTGTTCTTCGTCGGCGACCCAAAGCTACCGGCCGATGAGAGCGCCCTCGACGGACGGCTGTGGCTGCATCGCTGGAGTCAATGGATCAGCCGCTACCACCCGGTCGGCGTCTACGACGGTGAGGATGACAAGGTCGCCGACCTCAATCGCAGCCTGCCGGACGCGCTGGTCAAGGATTACATCAAGCCGGCGATTGCGCGCGGGAACACCGTGGTCGTGCTCGGTGAGGAATGGCACCTGGCCCATGCGATGAGCCTCATCTCGGATGCGCTCTACTTCGCCGGGCTGCGAGACCGTTGTCTCCTGCTCTGGAATGCGAACAATCACTTCTCCTTCCATCGCATCAACTGGGGTCAGCTCGCCTTCGTCTGCACACTGATGACGGTGAGCCGCTACATGAAGCACATCATGTGGCGCTGGGGCGTCAACCCGATCGTGGTCCCCAACGGCATCCCCGGGTCGATGATCGCCCGGGTGAGCCAGGCGCAGGTGCGGGCGGTGCGCGCCGCGGTGAACGCGCCCGCGTTCCTCTTCAAGATCGGCCGCTTCAGCCCGGATAAACGGTGGCACCAGGCGATCGCCGCCGTCGCCCAGCTGAAGGAGCGAGGGGTGACCACCCGCCTCCTGATGCGCGGTGGCCTCGAACCCTTCGGCGGGGAGGTGCTCGATTTCGCGGAGCAGCGAGGACTTCGGGTAGCGCGGCTGTCCACTCGGATCGAGGATGTCGTCGGTCTTGCGAAGACCCTCAAGGAAAACGCCGACGCCGACATCTGGAATGTCACAGCGTTCCTACCGGACGACCTGTTGCCGGTGCTCTACGCCTCGGCGACAGCAACCCTCGCGAACAGTGGGCACGAGCCATTCGGCCTGGTGGGCCTGGAGGCGATGGCCTCCGGTGGCGTCGCCTTCGTCGGCGCAACCGGCGAGGAATACGCCGAACCGTTCAAGAACGCGATCGTCATCGAGACCGAGGATGCGGCGGAGATCGTCGCCTATGTCAACCACCTGGCGGCGCACCCGGAGAGCGCTCGCAACCTGCGGATCGCCGCCCAGCGGACGGCGCGCGACTACACCTGGCAGCGCGTGATCGACATCTTCCTGCAGCGCCTCGAATTCGTCGCCTTGAAGCAGGGACTGAAAGTCCCGTCTGAGAGGATAGGTAGCGATGCCTAACGCCCTGGTCATCTACATGGTCGCGCACCAGCCGCGCCGCATCCGGCTGCCGGCCCAGCTGATCCCGCGCGGCACCCCGCCCGAGAAGATGGACGCCCTGATCTTCGACGAGCAGATGGACCGGCGCTATTTCGACAAGGTGGCGAAGTACTGCTACCGGCCGGCCACCGAGCTGTTCCAGTCGCTGGTGGACAAGGGAATGAAGATCTCCCTCGGCTTCTCCGTATCGCTCCTGCTGCAGATGCGGCGCTTTGGCCCGGACGTGCTGGCCGGCTTCCAGAAGCTGGTCAGCCACGAGAACGTCGAGCTGGTCGCGGTCGAGCCCTATCACTCCTTCATCTTCTATCTGGATATCGGCGCCTTCGCCGAGCGGATGGCATGGGGCAAGCGGCAGCTGGAGGAGACCTTCCAGAAAACGATCACCGTCACCGACACGACGGAGATGTTCATGTCGAACGACGTCTACTTCCAGTTGCAGCTCAGCGGTTTCAAGGGCGCCGTCATGGACGGCCGGCCGTGGGTGATGGGCTGGCGCGAGCCGACGCACCTTTACCGGTACCCCAATGAGGAGATGCGGCTGTTCACCCGCCACTACGAGCTGAGCGACGACGTCGGCTACCGGTTCAGCAACCGGCAGTGGAACGGCTGGCCGCTGATGGCTGATACCTACGCGACGTGGGTGCGGGCTGCGATGGGCGAGTTCGTCTTTCTCGCCTGGGACTTCGAGACGTTCGGCGAGCACCACCGGGCAGACTCGGGCATCTTCCCCTTCATGCACGCGCTCCACGCCGATTTCGTCAAGAACAAGATGCGGTACCTGTCGCCGTCGGAGGCGATCGCCACCTTCAAGGACGCGCACGAGATGCCACTCCCGGAGTACGGATGCACCTGGGCGGGCGACGGCGGCATGGACTTCTTCCTGGGCAACGAGGCGCAACAGGGCATCTTCCGGCTGATGCATCACATCTACAACAAGGCGAAGCTGACCAGGCACCCGCACCTGATCGACATCGCCATGTGGCTGCTGCAGTCGGACAACCTGCACCTGATCCAGTGGTTCTCCAAGGAAGGCGCCCAGGCGGAGGTCTCCGCCTACTTCACCCCCGACGAATGGTGGGAGCTCGGCGGCCTGGGCATCCTTCGGGAACAGCAGCGCGTGTACGTCAACTTCCTCCGCGCCATGGACGAGTACGTCTGAGTCGAGCTACACAGTGACTGACCGGCCCGAGGGTCGCTAGCTAAAATTCGAAGGGAATGGAAGCGAGGGGACTCCGTTGAGTAGCGTCCCGGCCTCCCTTCCGAATAACGACGAACCACCCGTCCTGGTCGCCGATGACGACGGTGACGTCCGGATGATGCTGCGGACGCTGCTCGAGCTGGATGGCCATGAGGTTATCGAAGCCAGTGACGGCGAAGAGGCCTGGCAGCTTTGCGTCGAGTACCAGCCCGCGGTCGTGGTGGCCGACATCCAGATGCCGCGGATCGACGGGCTCCAGCTCTGCCGGAGGATCCGCGAGAGCCGCTACTCGCCGGGTATCAAGATCATCGTCTACACCGCCGGGATGGCCACCCCCGAGGAGGCGAAAAAGGCTGGCTGCGACGAGTACTTCCTGAAGACCGATCCCCTGCCGAAGCTGCGCGACAAGGTCCGCCAGTACGCGAACGCCCGAACCGGGCCCCCCAGCGTCTAGCCCACGGGAAGCGTCCGAATACCGTCCGTATTCAGCCGCCGCAAGGTCGGCCAGCGCGTCCGGGTTATACGGCAAGGGGTGCCTTCCTTGCACGTGCCTCCGCTTCCGGCTCTGGCCGCCGTGGCCATCGGCGTGCTGCTCTTGTTGCGGCTCGTCGGCGGTTCCATGCCGTGGGGGCAGCTGACGATCGCGGTGGGTCCGGACGGCCGCCCGATGCGGCCGCGCGTCAAGTGGCACCTGTGGGCGATTTGCCGTGGCGAGCAGCCCCTGATGTCGGCCGCGCTTGGCTTCGTCTCCATCATGCTTGGGTGCCTGGCGTTCTTCATCGTCGGGCCGGAACTGGCTGAGGCCGTCACTCACCCCGTAGCGCGCTGGCTCGAATACTTGATGATGTTCACCCTCGCGGCGTCCGGCACCGTCGTCCCGGTCGGCGTCATCGTGCTCGTCCGCAGCGGCTTCGACCTTGCCGCACGGCGATCCTCCATGATGGGCGTGGTGGTGGGCATGCGGCGAGACGTGGGGCTCTTCGGCCGCACCTACCGAGTCGCCGTGCAGGCCGGCGATCGCGTGATGACCAAAAAACTCTGGGCCGAAGCCTTCCGTGTCAACCGCACGACCTTCGACCGGCTGCGGCCCGGTGATCGGATCACCATCGAGTACTCGCCACACCTGCGCTACGTCTACAGCGCGGTCCTGCCGGAACCGCTGAAAAAAGCGGTCGGTTAGCTAGACTCTTTCCCCGTGACGCGCCCGCTGCATGTGGCCTTCGTCTGGCACATGCACCAGCCTTATTACAAGGATGACCTGACCAACAGTTTCCTGCTGCCCTGGGTTCGGCTGCGCTGCGCCAAGGACTATTACAAGATGCCGGCGCTGCTCGACGACTACCCGGCCATCAAGCAGACCTTCAACCTGGTGCCGGCGCTGGCGGCCCAGGTCCAGGATTACGTCGACGGTGCTTTCCAGGACGTCTACCTGGATCTCGCCCGTTGCCCGGTGTCGGCGCTGACCGGCGACGAGCGCGCCTTCATCGCGCGGTGGATGACCGAGTCGAGCCAGATCCGGCGCGTCCGTCAGTATCCGCGCTACCTGGAACTCGTGCGCAAGCGGGAGGAGGCCTGGTCGCGGGGTGCCGCCGATGGCATGGCCACACTGTTCTCCGACGCCGAACTCCGCGATTTGCTCGTGTGGTTCAATCTTTCGTGGATCGGCCCCGAGGTGATGGAGCGGGACCCGGAGATGGCCGAGCTTGTGCGCAAGGGGCGGTTCTTTTCCGACGCCGACATCGAGCCCGTGCTGCGGGTCCAGTCCGAATTGCTCCGCAAGGTGCTGCCCAAATATCGCGAGCTGCAGGAGCGCGGGCAGGCCGAGCTGATCACCAGCCCCTACTACCATCCCATCCTGCCGCTGATCGCCGACATTGGGATCGCCCGCGTGGCACGACCTGACCTGGCGATGCCGCGGCGGCCATTCAAGCACCTCGACGACGCCGCCGAACAACTGCGCCTTGGCATCGAGGCGCACACCCGCAGCTTCGGCCGGCGGCCGCGAGGGATCTGGCCGCCCGAAGCCGCCATCTCCGACGAGGCCGTGCGGCTGGCGGCCGATCACGCACTCGATTGGGTGCTCAGTGATGAGGCGGTCCTCTCCCGATCGCTCCCGAGCCCGATCACCAGGGATGCGCAAGGGCAGGTGATCCAGGCCAACCTGCTCTACACGCCGTACCGCGTACAGGGCAACGGCCCGCCGATCAATCTCCTGTTTCGCGACGGCCCGCTCTCGAACGCGATTGGCTTCGAGTACCAGAATTCGCCCGCCGATGACGCAGCCCAGGATCTGGTCGGTCGGCTCCGTGTCATCCAGCAGCGGCAGGAGGACACCCCGTTCCTGGCGGTGATCGCGCTTGACGGCGAAAACTGCTGGGATTCGTACGAGGCCAACGGCAACCCGTTCCTCCATTCCCTCTACAGCCGGCTGTCTGTAGAGCCGGAGCTGAAAACGGTGACCGTCTCGGAATTCCTCTCAGCCTTCCCCGCCGAGCGCTCGCTCTCACGCATCCATCCGGGCTCCTGGATCAACGCGAACTTCGACACCTGGGTCGGCGACCAGGAGCACAACGTGGCCTGGGATCTTTTGGGTGACGCGCGGGATTTTCTCAGCGAGCGCGAGCGAGAAGCGGATGAGCCTGAGCAGCTCGCATCGGCGCGCCGCGAGGCGCTGATCGCCGAGGGGAGCGACTGGTTCTGGTGGTTTGGCCGATCGCACGATTCGGGGATGGACCAGATCTGGGACAGCCTCTTCCGTCTCCATCTGCGCAACATCTATATGTCGCTGCACCGGCCGCCCCCAGCCAACCTCTACCGGCCGATCGCCAAGGAAGCCGACCGATCGGCCACGAAGCGGCCCCACCGCAAGATCACGCCCAGGCTCGACGGCGTGCTGGATCAGGAGGAGTGGGACGCTGGTGGTTACGTGGACGTCAGCGCGCTCTTCGGCGCGATGCATCCCCCGAAAGGGGCCGTCCGGCGGATCTGGTTCGGGCACGACGACCACAATCTCTACCTGCGATTCGACTTGCTCCCTGCGAGCAGGGCGCGGCCGGTCGAGCTCGAGATCTTCTTCTCCGGCAGTCCGAAGCTGCCCAGCGATGGCAACTTCGGTTTCGATCCGGCGTTTCGGCTGACGGCGCGGCCCAGTGGGGCCGACCTGGAGTTGGAGCTGCATGAGGTGACGCCCGATGCTCGTTTCAGGCAGCCGCGTTGGGCCGGCCGAGCCACGGGCGGCGATGCACTCGCCTTTTCGGTGCCCTTCGACGCGCTCGGGCACGACCCCGGGGAGACCGTCGAAATGGTGGCGGTCGCCCAGGAAAATGGCAAGGCCGTGGAACAGCTCCCTCCCACCGGCTCGATCGCGGTACGCGTGCCGGGCGACGTCTTCCGCGGACGGCACCATGAGCCGCTCAAGATCCTGCTGGTCGCGGCCGAGGTGGCACCGTTCGCCAAGGTGGGCGGGCTGGCCGACGTCGCCGGTGCGCTGCCCAAGGCGCTCAAGGCGATGGGTCACGACGTGCGCGTCGTCATGCCCCGCTACGGCAGCATCGATGTCGAGAAGTACGGATTGCGACGGATCGTCAGCAACCTGGGCGTACCGCTCGCGCACCAACCGGTCAACGCGGATGTCCTCGAGGGGCGCATCGCCGGGGAGGTGCCGATCTACTTCATCGAGAACCAGCAATTCTTCGGCCGCGACGGGATGTACGGGTTCTGGGACGACGACGCGCGCTTCATTTATTTCAGCCGGGCCGCGCTGGAGATGCTGCGGCCGCTCGACTTCCGGCCCGACGTGATCCATGTCAACGACTGGCACACCGCCGTAATTCCCAACATGCTGGCGCGCCTCTATGCCGGTGATCCGTTCTACGCCGACATCGCCACCGTCCTCACCATCCACAATCTCGCCTTCCAGGGCGTCTTCGGCTACGGCGCGCTGCACCTCGCGGACCTGGAGCCGTGGGGCCTGATCAAGCCAGGCATCCCCGGGCTCGACGACATCGTCAACCTGCTCGGCCGTGGGCTCTACTTCGCCGATGTCGTCAACACCGTCAGCAACCGGTACGCGGAAGAGATCCTGACGCCCGAGTACGGCGAAAAGATGGACCCGCTGCTGCGCGTCTTTCGCGCCAAGCTGCACGGGATCATCAACGGCATCGATTACGAGGTCTTCAACCCCTCGACCGACGCCTCGCTCGTGGCGCCCTACGACATCGGCGGCATCGACAAGAAGGTCGAGAACAAGCTCGCCCTGCAGAAGGAGGTCGGCCTCCCGCCGGATCCCGCGATCCCCGTGATCGGCTTGATTTCACGGCTGTACGACCAGAAAGGTCTCGACCTGATCGCCAACATCATGTGGGGGCTGACGCGGCTCAACCTGCAGCTCGTGGTGCTCGGCGCCGGCGATGCGCGCTACGAGGAAATGTTCCGGGCCAGCGCGCGAGACAACCCGCAGAAGGTCTCCGCCACGATCGGTTTCAAACCGGTGCTGGCGCAGCATATCTACGCCGGCTCGGATATGTTCCTGATGCCGTCGCGCTTCGAGCCCTGTGGACTCGGCCAGCTGATCAGTCTTCGCTACGGGACCATCCCGATCGTGCGCGCCACCGGCGGGCTGGCCGACACCATCGACGACTGGGACCCGGTGCGGCAGACGGGCAACGGCTTCGTCTTCACCGCCTACGACCACTGGGATCTGTACGCCCAGGTAGTCCGGGCGCTGGAGACATTCCGTCAGGCATCGCCCTGGCGCCGGTTGCAGGCCAATGCCATGTCGACCGACGTCAGCTGGGCCAACTCCGCGGAAAAATACGTGGGCCTCTACCGCGCGGCGATGGGGAACCATGCCGAGTCACGGGAGTACTCCACCGCCGCGGCGGACCCCAACAGCTGGTAAACGGCGCTCCCCCGGTACCAGAAAAGGCCCTTTGTCTAATAGAGGTTAATATTTGGGGCTTTTTCTTGATGTCTTGACATCGGTTGGTGCATGATTACGGCGATTCGGCGCCAGAACTCACGCTGGACGACACATCTTTGCCTGGAAGGGAGGTAGTTGACGTATATGGATCTATCTATCGGTAAGTCGCGATGGTTGCGAGTATCGACGCTCGTCGCCGGAATGGCTGTTTTTCTGTCCGCCTGTGGGGGGAGCTCGGCCACGGGGCAAACCGTAAAGAACGGTGGCACCCTGGTCTGGGCGCTTGACGCGGATGCCCAGAGCCTCAATCCATTCGTCGCCGGCGACGTGCCCTCGGTCCGAGCCTGGGCGTTCATTTTCCCGAACCTGTACCAGGCCGACCCGAACCTGAATGTCACTCCGGACCTCGCGGACGGCATGCCGTCGATCTCGTCGGACTCGAAGGTCTGGACGGTCAAGCTCCGCAAGAACGCCAAGTGGAGCGATGGCTCGGCGATCACGGCGGATGACGTCGTGATGACCGTCAACATGCAGAACAATCCGAACCTCGACACCGATGCCGCATTCGACTGGAGCGAACTCGACAACGTGGCGAAAGTCGACGCCAACACCGTCAAGTTCACGCTCAAGGATGCCTTCGCGCCTTTCCTGGCCAACAACCTGACGACATTCGTGGCGCCGGCCAGCGTCTACGGAAAGATCGACCCCGCGAAGCAACGCACCGACCCCGTCGCTCTCAACCCGACGGTCACGGGCGGCGCCTATAAGTTCGACAAGCGCGTCGCGGGCTCGGAGATCGACTACGTCGCCAATACCAGCTACTACCTCGGCCGGCCTCACTACGACAAGGTCATCGCCAAGGTCATCACGGACGCCACTGCTGGCACCAACGCCCTCATCAACGGGGACGTCCAGTGGCACCCCGCGCTGGGTGAGGGCGGCTCCGGCTCGGTGGACAAGGCGAAGGCGGCGAGCGGCGTCCAGGTGCACGACTACGCCGACCTCGGTTACATCGACATGCGGCTGAACACCCGTAAGGGGCACCTCTTCGACAACGTCTTGACCCGCCAGGCCATGGCGACCGCGCTTGACAAGCCGTCGATCGTGCAGGCGGCCACCGAAGGTCGGGGCCAGGTGCTCTGGGGCGACCTCGTCCCCGCCTACTGGGCATACGATGCGAGCTCGGTCGTGACCTACACCCAGGACGTCGCCAAGGCGAAGTCACTGATGACGCAAGCGGGATGGACCATCGGGGCCGATGGCGTGGCAACCCGACCCAATCCGAATGGCGGTGCCGCGCAGAAGTTCGTTGGCAAGATCCGGGTTCGGGCCGGCAAGGCCCAGCGCATCAAGGCCGCCACGATCATCTCCGACCAGTTGAAGGCGATCGGGATGCAGCTGACACCGGACCCGACCGACTTCAAGGTGTTCTACAAGCCGATCACGCTAGGCAACTTCGACGTGGCCATCGCCGGATTCGGCCTGACGCTCGATCCCGACAACTACACAACCTTCCACTCCAGCCAGCTGACGCCCGAGCACAAGACGGGTAACAATTGGACCGGTTACGTCAACCCGACGCTCGACTCGCTGATCGAGCAGGAGCGGACGACGATCAAGTCCACGGATGCGGCGACGAAAACCGCCCGCAAGGCGATCTTCAACCAGATCGAGAAGATCATCAGCGGCGACGTCGTGACCTACATGCTGTGGGCCGACAAGTCCGCGATGGGCTGGTCGAGCAACGTCGCTGGCGTGGTAGCCGGCGGCGGCGACAACGTGATCTACGTCGACGATGCGCGCAACACCGAGGTGTTTGCGCAGTGGTCCTCGAAGAACGGTAAGTAAGTAGCGAGTCGACGACCGACAAAACCGGGGAGGCGGCCGCGCCGCCCTCCCCGGACTTACCCGGCGGCCATTCGCTATGCTTCTATCGGGAGTTCAGGCCGTATTCAAGGCGAATGCTTCGTATACAGCAAAACGGTGTCATAGGATGAAGACGTGACCTTCTACCTCGTTCGCCGGGTGGCGATCGGAGTCTTCCTCCTTCTGCTCATGTCGGCGATCTTCTTTACCCTCACGCGGGTGACGCCCGGCGCGCCCGTCAGCGTCGGCGAGAACCCACGGATCCACCAGGAGCAGGTCAACCGGCGCTTGCACAACCTCGGCCTCACCGACATCAACGGCAACCCCTACTCCATCCCCGAGTCGTACGTGCGTTACCTCGGCGCCCTCGTCCATGGAAACCTGGGCGACTCCTACCAGTACGACGAGCCGGTTACGACGCTGCTCATGCAGCGCCTGCCGAACTCCATCCTGCTGCTGGGCGCCGCCCTCCTGGTGGCGCTCGCCATCGGTCTCCCGCTGGGGATCTACGCGTCGACCCACCAGTACTCGAAGGTCGACATGACGACATCGATCGTTTCCTACATCGGCGTCTCGATTCCCAGCTTCGTGCTGGGCATCTATCTCCTGCTGATCTTCGCGGTCTTCTTGAAACAGACGCCGCTCCACTGGGGCTTCCCCCTGTTCGGGATGCGTACCGGTGGTGTCGACGATCCGATCGACCTCCTCGTCCACATGGTGCTCCCGGTCACCTCGCTGGCGATCCTCCAGATCGCGATCTTCAGCCGGTTCATGCGGGCCAGCATGCTGGAGGTGCTGCACCAGGATTACATCCGCACGGCGCGCGCCAAAGGCCTGGCAGTGGAGCGTGTCAACTACAAGCATGCCCTGCGCAACGCCATCCTGCCCATCATCACCCTGGTCGCGATCGCGATCCCGCAGATCGTCAATGGCGCCATCATCACCGAGGGCATCTTCAGCTGGCCGGGCACCGGGCAGCTCGCCTTCCAGGCCGTGGTCGACCGCGACTACCCGGTCATCCTGGGCGTCGTCATGCTGGTCGCCGCCGGGACGGTGCTCTTCAACTTGATCGCCGACGTCATGTACGCGGTCGCCGACCCAAGGATCCGGTACTGATGGCCCAGGTCCCTCCGCTTCCCTTCGGACCCGCGGCCGGCGGCCTTCCTGGGGCCGTGCCGGACCATCTCTCCGTCGAGACCACGGTCGACCAGGAGCGCGCCATTGCCCAGCCCGGCGTCAAGGCGGACGAGCTCGCCGGCGCGCCCGAGCTGGGGTTCTGGCGGCTGGCGGTCATCCGCTTTCTCCATCACCGGGTGGCGACCGGGGCGCTGCTGATCCTCGGCGTGATCGTGCTGGCCGCGGTCGTCGTCCCGGTCATCACCGGCAACCTTTACAGCATCCAGGATTACCGCCACCCGTACAAGGCGCCGTTCCAGAGTTTGCAGCACATCCTGGGCACCGACGACCTCGGTCGCGACGAGCTGGCCCGGCTGCTCCGCGGAGCCAGGGTTTCGCTCATGGTTGGGATCCTCGCCGTCGTCGGCTACCTGATCATCGGCGGCGGGCTCGGCGCGCTCGCGGGCTACTACGGCGGCTGGCTGGACAACGCGCTGATGCGCTTCACCGACATCATCATCTCGATGCCCTTCCTGCTGGTCGTCATCGCGGTCACGGCGGCGACGGGAGGCGTTCGGCTGAGCACGGTCATCATCGTGATCGCGGCCACCGGGTGGTTCGAGATCGGACGTCTGATGCGGGCCCAGTTTCTTGTGCTTCGAGAACAGGAGTTCGTCCAGGCGGCCCGGGCGCTCGGTGCCTCCAATACGCGAATCATCATCCGCCACATCCTGCCCAACGCGCTGGCGCCGATCATCGTCTCCGCCACGTTGGGCGTGTCCGGCATCATCCTGCTGGAAGCCGCGCTCGGCTTCCTCGGCTACAGCATCCCGCCGCCGGAGCCGAGCTGGGGCAACATGCTGCAGAACTTCGAGGAATATCTGCTGTCCGACCACACCTACCTCGTGATCTTCCCGGCCACGGCGCTGGTCATCACCGCGCTGGCCATCAACCTCGTCGGTGACGGGATCCGGGACGCGCTGGATCCCCGGCAGCGGTGAGCGACCTCCTCCGCATCGAGGACCTCCACACCCAGTTCCACGTTCACGGCGGCACTGTCAAGGCGGTCGACGGCGTCAATCTGACCATCCCCGCGAAGGCGACCGTCGGGCTGGTCGGGGAGTCCGGGTCGGGGAAGAGCATCACCGCGCTTTCCATCATGCGGTTGCTGGAGAAGAACGGCGGGATCACGGGGGGCCACGTCTGGTTTCACGACCGGGACCTCGTCGCGTTGCCCGACGAGGAGATGCAGGAGATCCGCGGCAACGACATTTCGATGATCTTCCAGGAGCCGATGACCGCGCTCAACCCGGTGTTCACGGTCGGGGACCAGATCGCCGAAGCGGTGCGGCTGCACCAGAAGGTTGGGCACCAGGCGGGGCTGGATCGGGCGATCGAAATGCTGCGCCTGGTCGGGATCTCCGATCCAAAACGGCGAGCCGGGCAGTACCCGCACGAGCTATCGGGCGGAATGCGGCAGCGGGTGATGATCGCGATGGCGCTTTCCACCAGTCCCGAGCTGCTGATCGCGGACGAGCCGACCACCGCGCTGGACGTGACGATCCAGGCGCAGATCCTGAAGCTGATGCGAAACCTCAAAGGAGAGTTTGGCTCCGCCATTCTCCTGATCACGCACGACCTGGGCGTGGTGGCCGAGATGTGCGACAGCGTGGCCGTAATGTACGCCGGGCGCATCGTCGAGCAGGCCTCGACCGAGGAACTGTTCGCCAGCCCGAAGCACCCCTACACGCAGGGACTGCTCGCCTCCATCCCGCGGCTGGGGAAGAGGCAGGAGCGCCTCCACGTCATCGCGGGCAGCGTGCCCAACCCGCTGGCGGTGCCACCAGGCTGCGCCTTCCGTCCGCGCTGCCCGATCAAAGCGGCGAGGAGCGACCGTGATATCCCAGCCCTGAAGGCGAATGGCAGCGCCGAACACCTGGTGGCCTGCTGGCAGTACGAATGAGCCCAAAGAAACAGAAAGCGGAGGCCCCCGACGCGAACGGCGCGCTGCTGAAGGTGCAGGACCTGGTCAAGTTCTTCCCCATCAAAGGCGGCCTCTTGCAGACGACGGTCGCCAACGTCCGGGCGGTGGACGGGGTCAGCTTCGAGATCAAGAAGGGGGAGACTCTCGGCCTGATCGGTGAGTCGGGTTCCGGCAAATCCACCGTCGCCCGCACCATCCTCCGGCTGATCCCGCCCACATCGGGTGAAGCGTGGCTGGAAGGGCGCAGCATCTTCAAGGCGAAGAAGAAGGAGTTGCACGAGATGCGGCGCGAGGTGCAGATCATCTTCCAGGATCCCTACGGCTCGCTGAATCCCCGTATGTCCGTCGGAGAGATCGTGGGTGAGGGCTTACTGGTCCACGGCATCGGGTCGGCCCACGAGCGGGAAAAGATCGTCAGCGAGCTTCTGGAAGTCGTGGGGCTGCGAGGGCAGTACCGCGGCCGGTTCCCGCACGAATTCAGCGGTGGCCAGCGGCAGCGGATCGGGATCGCCCGGGCGTTGGCGCTTCGGCCAAAGCTCATCATCGCCGACGAGCCGGTGTCCGCTCTCGATGTCTCCATCCAGTCGCAGATCCTCAACCTGCTCGAAGACCTGCAGAACGAATTCAACCTCACTTACCTCTTCGTCGCACACAACATGGCCGTCGTCGAGCAGGTGAGTGATCGCATCGCGGTGATGTACCTGGGCAAGATCGTCGAGCTCGCGCCGGCCGAGCAGCTGTTACGGAGTCCCCGGCACCCCTACACGAAGGCGCTGATCTCGGTCATCCCGATCCCGGACCCAACCGTAAAGCGCGACCAGACCGTGCTTGCCGGCGAGATGCCCAGTCCCACCAACCCTCCGTCCGGGTGTCACTTCCGCACCCGCTGCCCGATCGCGACGGATTACTGCGCCGAGGTGGAGCCGGCGCTTCGCGAGGTCACCAAGGGCCAATGGGCGGCCTGCCATTACGCCTGACCGGCTGAGAACGACCGGTCGTCGCTAGCGGGTTTCGCCGCCTCGGGAAGGGGCGGTCACCCGGTCGAGCCAGGCGCCCATCATTTTGCGCCGGCGCAGCGTGCGCCCGGTGTCGAGCCAGCTGCCGAGGAGGACGAGCCCGAGCGCTCCAGCCGCGATGACGACATCGAGCCGGCCGCGGTCGGGTGGCATGGTGTTGTACTGCGCCCAGTAGGCAAACTCGCTGTCGTTGATGGCGGCGATCCCGATGAAGGCGACCGCGAGCGCGGCGGCGGCCAGCCAGACGCGTCCGCGGCCCCCGAAGCCGAGGCGGACCAACCCCTCCCCAGGGACAAGGGCCAGCAACCAGACATCTAGTGAGGGCGCGCGCTTCGGCTCGCGCGCGCGGCGGGAGGCGAAGGCATCGACCGCGATCACCCAGCCGATCAGTGCCGCGTACCACCCGGTTGAGATCAGGTCGACCGGCATGAAGGTGAACTTGAGTGTGCTGAAGCTGGGGGTGGTCAGCAACCAGCCCGCCCATCCAACCCAGGCCACCACCGCCGCACCGGTGACCGCGAGGGCGACGCCATGGTAGGGTCGTGCCGATTGCGTCACGGACACCAGCAGGCCAAGGGCCACGACCCACGCGAGCGGATTGATCCAGCCGAACATCCGAGGCATATGGCCGAACGGGATCTCGATCGTCCAGGGCGTGAGGACAGCGAGCGCGGCCAGACCGACGATCATGATGTCGCGGCTAGACCGTCCCGAGAGCCGCACGGCAATCCCGCCGACACGCTGCAACCCCGATGCTGCCGCGAACGTCAGCGCGAGGCCGGCGGCGAAGACGGCGATGATCAGCAGGACCTCGGAGTTCGGATTGCCCCGGGTCAGCAGATAGGCGGCCGCGAAGGGCGCCGCGATCAGCAGCATGCCGATGACGAGGTTGCGGACGGCGTTCGCGTTGTCTTGCATCGCCCCTTCCACGAGTGTACGTTCCCGATAAAATCGCCCGGTGTTAGGCGGTCGCCTATGGCGTCATCCCGATTTCTTGAAGCTCTGGGCAGGCGAAACCGTGAGCGTCTTCGGCAGCCAGGTCACACTGCTGGCCGTGCCCACGGTAGCGATCCTCATCTTGCATGCCGGCCCATTCCAGGTCGGGGTGCTGTCGGCGCTCGAATTTCTTGCGTTCCCAACGCTGGGATTGGTGGCAGGCGTCTATGCCGACCGGCTGCGGCGACGGCCGATCATGATCCTGTGCGACATCGGTCGCGCGCTCGCGTTGGGGTCGATCCCGCTGGCGTTCGTGCTCGGCGTTCTGAGGCTCGAGCAGTTGTATCTCGTGGCCCTGCTGACGGGTATCTTCACAGTCTTCTTCGACGTGTCGTATCAGTCATACCTCCCGGCGCTCGTTGATCGACCGAACCTGATCGAGGGGAACACCAAGCTCGAAGTGACGCGGTCGGCGGCTCAGATCAGTGGCCCGGCGATCGCCGGTTTCCTTATCCAGTGGATCGGCGGAGCGAAGGCGATTGCCGTCGACGCGCTCTCGTTCCTGCTTTCGGCCATCGCCATCATCACCATCAAGAAGCCGGAGCCCGAACCGAAGCCCGGCACCGCCAGCGGCGCAACCGGATTCATCCCCGAGATGCGCGAGGGAATTGATGTCGTCTTCAAGAATCCGATCCTGTGGCGCATCGCCGCGACGACCGGCACGACCAACTTCGGCTCCAACATGATCTTCGGAGCGGTCTTCCTCGTTTTTGCGTACCGTGATCTCCATCTCTCGGCTGCAGTGGTCGGAATCATCTTCGGGATTGGCAGCGTCGGCGGGCTGGTCGGTGCGCTTCTCGCCTCCCGGGCGGCGCGTACGCTGGGACTCGGCCTCACCCTGGCGGTGGCGATCGCCATCGGAGGTTTGGCGAATCTCGCAATCCCGCTCGCGTCGCTCGGTGCGGCACCGGTCATTCTCAGCGCGCTAGGCTTTATCACCTTGACCATGGTTCCGATTTACAACATCAACCAGGTGAGCCTGCGGCAAGCGATCACGCCGGATCGCGTCCAGGGGCGCATGAACGCGACCATGCGCACCATCGTTTGGGGAACAATTCCCATCGGGGCCTTCGTTGGCGGAATCCTGGGCACGGCGATCGGCGTCGTCCCGACGGTCGTCGTGGGGAGTCTGATCGAGGCGCTGGCCGCACTGTGGATCGTTCTCGGCCCCGTCATCCGGCTCAAGGAGCAACCGGCGCCGGTGATGGCATGACGGGACGCCTCCTGATTCGCGACGCCTGCCTGGCGGATGGCCACTCGGCCACGCTGCAGGTAGGGGTCAGCCTGCTCATCGAGAACGGTCGGATTGCCTGGGTGTCACCCGATGAATCGGATCCCGGTGATGCGGAGCTGCTCGATGGCGGTGGCGCGACGATCGTGCCGGCCTTCGTCGATTCCCACAGCCACCTGACGATGCCCGGGGGCAGCCATTGGATCGAGCGCGGCTCGGACCCGCCGGACCAGTTGCGCGATGTGGCGCGCCGGAACGCGGGTCGCCTGGTGCAAGCCGGCATCCTCTGGGCGCGCGACGTCGGCTCGCCGGCCGGTCCCGACGGCCGGGCGGTCAGCCTGCAGGTTCGCGAGGAGATGGCGGATCTGGTGGGAGCTCCCTACATCCGGATCGCCGGCACCTGGATCGCGACGGACGGCTATCTGCCCATGACGGTCTCAGTCAAGGACGGTGACGGGCTGAGGGCCGCGGCGCTCGCCCAACTGGATTCGGGAACCGACTTCGTCAAGATCATGCTCGATCCGCCGGACCGCTCTGACCGCTGTCCATTCACCGTGGCTGATGTTCGCAAGGCATGCGAGGCGGTGCACGCCCGAGGGCGAAAGATCACGGCCCACGCCACCATCCTCGATGGCGCTCGTGTCGGCGCCGAGGCGGGCGTGGATTCCATCGAGCACGGCATGGAGCTGAATGATGCGATCGCGGCCACCATGCGGGCGAAGAACGTGGCGCTCGTCTCGACGCTCTCGGTGCTGGCGAGCTGGGCGACGTTCGAGCGGACGACCCGGATCGAGCGCTTCACCGCCGAAGAAGGAAAGCGCCGGCTCGGAGCCCGGCGCGAGGGAGCCTTCGCTGCCATCAAGGCGGCGCACCGGGCCGGCGTCCGAATCGCCGGCGGGTCGGACTTCGGCGGTGGCTCCGTGCGCGCCGGTCACCTCGCCTGGGAAGTCGAGCAGCTGGTCGAGGCGGGGCTGAAGCCGCACGAGGCACTGGCCGCGGTGACCTGGCGGGGCGGCGAGCTGCTGGGTATCGACCACGCGGGCCGAATCCGGCCGGGGGACCCCGCCGATCTTGTCCTGGTGCATGGCGATCCGCTCACCGATCCACGCGCCCTCTGGCGGGTGTGGACGGTCTTTCAGGGTGGCGAGCGGGTCGCATAGCGGAGCTTCGGGGTACGGGTCTCAAGACGTTCTCGGAGGAGACCGTCGATAATGAAAACAGTCTCGGGTTTTCGGCGTTGTGCCCTCAGGAGCGTGCGGGTTGCCCCAACTACGGCAGGACTTGATTACAGGGCGATGGGTGGCGGTGGCGACGGAACGTGCCCGCCGCCCGGATTCGTTCACGCAGGCGGCGAGGGAATCCGTCGCCGCCCGTGACGTCTGCCCCTTCTGCCCGGGGCATGAGTCGATGACGCCGCCCGAGGTCCTGGCGTATCGCGCTCCCGGCCTGCCCGCGAACGGTGAGGGCTGGTCGGTCCGAGTGGTGCCGAATCTCTACGCCGCCTTCCGGCCGGAGCCGGACGGGCAGGAGCATCGCGATGGCCGCTTCTGGCAGCGCGATGCGATCGGGGCCTGCGAGGTGCTGATCAGCAGCCCGGATCATCGCGCGCCGACCCCGATGCTGCCGCGGCGGCAGGTCGAGGAGATGGTCCAGTCGTATGTCGATCGCTACCAGCATCACGCGCGCAACCCGACGCTCGAACAGGTGCTGATCCTCTACAACCACGGCCGTCCGGCCGGCGCCTCGCTCGAGCATCCGCACTCGCAGCTCTATGCGATCGGGCTGCAGCCGCCCAGCCTTGACGCCGAGTTGGAGGGCGCGCGCCGCTTCCACGAGGCGAATCGCGCCTGCGTCTTCTGCCGCACCCTCGAGGATGAGCGGCGCGCCGGCACCCGCGTGGTCTTCGAGAACGAGGCGTTCGTCGTGTTTGCGCCCTACGCGGCGCGGACGCCCTTCGAGACCTGGATCATGCCGCGCCGGCATCGTGCGTCATTCGGCGACCTCGACGTGCCAAGGGAAAAGCCGGCGTTCGCGGAGGCGCTGCAGCTCACGCTCAAGGCCCTCTACGACGGGCTCAATGATCCGCCGTTCAACTACTTCATCCACAGCGCGCCCTTCAACGCCAATGCCGCCGACGCCTATCACTGGCACCTGGAGCTGATCCCCAAGCTCAGTACCGCGGCGGGCTTCGAGCTGGGCACGGGGATGTGGATCAACGTCGTCATGCCCGAGGAGGCGGCCGCGTTCTTGCGGGATCGGATCAATACGGCGGTAAGGCAATCAGCATGAAGGCGGTCGTGATGGCCGGTGGCGAGGGTTCGCGGCTGCGGCCGCTGACCAGCGGGATCCCCAAGCCGCTGGTGCCGGTCGTCGGCAAGCCGGTCATGGAGCACATCCTGCGGCTGTTGCGCACCCACGGCATCACGGACGTGGTGGTCACCTTGCAATATCTCGGCTCCGCGATCCGCGATTATTTTGGCGACGGTTCGGACTTCGGCGTCGACATCACCTACGTCGTGGAAGACAGCCCGCTGGGCACCGCGGGCAGCGTCAAGAATGCGCAGGAATACCTCGACGAGCCGTTCATCGTCATCAGCGGCGACGCGCTCACCGACATCGACCTCGGCGCCGTGATGCGGTACCACCAGGAAAAGGGCGCCTCGGCGACCATCGTGCTGACCTCGGTGCCGAACCCGCTGGAGTACGGGGTGGTGATCACCAATCCCGATGGGACGATCAAGCGATTCCTCGAGAAGCCCTCCTGGGGCGAGGTCTTCTCCGACCAGGTGAATAGCGGGATCTACGTGATCGAGCCCGAGGTGCTCGACCTGCTCCCGCCGGCGACGGTGGTCGACTGGAGCGGCGACGTCTTTCCCAAGATGCTCGCCAATGCCATGCCGCTCTACGGCTTCCTGGTGCCTGGCTACTGGTGTGACATCGGCAACATCCAGACCTACTACCAGGCGAACTGGGATGCGCTCGAGGGACGCGTCGACGTCGAGATCGCGGGCGAGCGTCGCTACGGCAACGTCTGGATCGGCGAGAACGTCGAAATCGGCTACGACGTCAAGATCAACGGACCGGCCTACATCGGCAACGAATGCAAGCTCAAAGCCGGCGTCTTCATCAATGGGCCGGTCTGCGTCGGGAATTTCTCCGTGATCGACGAGAACACGAAGATCAGCAACTCCATCATTTGGACCTACTCCTACATCGGCGAGAACTCGCGGTTGCGCCAGGCGATTGTCTGCCGCCACGTCACTATCAAGAACAGCTGCTTGCTCGAGGAAGGGGCGGTGATCGGTGACGACGTCGTCGTCGGCGAGGGGTCGACGGTCGATGCTGGGGTCAAGATCTGGCCCGACAAGGAGATCGAGCCGGGCTCGACCGTGCACGAAAGCATCATCTGGGCCGGCCACTACAAGCGCGGACTCTTCAGCTCATACGGGCTCGTCGGCCTGGTCAACATCGAGCTCACTCCGGAGTACTGCGCCCGTTTGGGCGCCTCGTTCGCCGCCCTCTTTCCCAAGGGAGCCGGGATCGCGGCCGCCCGTGACGGCCAGCGTCCCTCGCGCATGATCAAGCGCGCCATGGTTGCCGGCATGATATCGTCGGGCGCCTCGATCATCGACCTGAGCGAGCTGCCCATCCCGGTGATCCAGTACTACGCGCGCGACCATCGGATCGCCGGCGCCGTCCATATCCAGATGTCCCCGCTCGACAGCCGCTCGGCCGACATCCGGATGTTCGACGCCAGCGGCGTGGTGCTCGACAAGAAGGCGGAGCGCAAGCTGGAGAACGTCTTCTTCCGCGAGGATATCCGGCGGGTGCATTTCTACGAGATGGGTGACATCACCTACCCGCAGGACGCCATCGATTCCTATATCGACGGGCTGATCGGGTTGATCGATGTTGAGGCGGTGCGGCAGGGGCACTTGAAGGTCCTGGTCGACTTCGACCATGGGAGTGCCTCACTGGTGTTGCCCCGTCTGTTCAAGGAACTGAACGTCGAGGCGATTCCGCTCAATGCCGGTTTCGACGAGACGTATCAGTCCAAGACCAATGAAGCGTTCGACGAGGCGCGCCGGCAGTCGGCGCTGATAACCCGGACGCTTGGCTGCAATCTTGGCGCCTACATCGACTACGGGTCGGAGCGCATCTTCCTGATCGATGAGCAGGGCGGCGTGCTCGACCATCACGAGGCACTCGGTATGTTCGCCACGCTGGTGCTGAAGGCGAAGCCGGGGGTTCTCGTGGCTCCCGCGATCGTCCCCCAGACGATTGCCGCGCTGGTGCGTGAGCTGCCGGGTTCGCACTTCGTGCCGGGCAAGGGTGAGCCATCAGCGCTTTTGCGGGCGGCCCAACAGCACCAGGCCCGGCTCGCGTCAGACGCGAATGGCGGTTATGCCTTCCCGGACCACCTGTTGGGGTTCGACGCGATCTTCGCGCTGATCAAGCTGCTGGAACTGCTGGCCAGGGATCGGCGGCCAGTGTCGGCGATCCGTCAGGAGATCCCGCGCGCGGCATACGAGCACCGCCTGGAAACGGTGCCCTGGGACGCCAAGGGCCGGGTGATGCGAACCATGGTGGAGATGCACCGAGACGAGCCGGTCGACCTGGCGGATGGGATCAAGGTCTTTGTCGACGGCGGCTGGGTCCTGGTCCTGCCTGATCCCGACATGCCGCGCTACCACATCATCGTCAGCATGGAGGATTCCGAGAAGGCGAGGGCGCTGGCGGATCGATACAGCGCGATGGTCAAGACGGCCGTCGGGGGCGGCGACTCGGGCAGTCCGGCAGCGGATCGGTAGGGGCGGTGCCCGCTCCTCCCACGGCGCGTCGCCAGGCCACGCGCCGAGAACGGCGATTCGTTCGGACGGCCGGTTTTTTCCGAGCCCTGCCCCCACTGGTCGAGGCTGCGCTCCCCGTCCGCTTGAAGCGGGTCAGCCATCGCGCCCGCTCGAGCCAGGCGCAGTGGTTCTACGGTGACCCGCGACTTCACTTCGAGGCCTGGTGGCACGCGAACACCGGCCGGCTCGAGTTGGGGCTCCACCTGGAGGCTGAGCCGGCGATGAACGAGCGCATCGCCAACGGTCTGGCCCGGCAACTGCTGATGATCAAGGCCCGCTTGGGCCAGCAGCTCGACCTGGAGCCCTGGGATCGCGGCTGGGTGCGGCTGTACGAAACCTACGCGATCGAGGTCTTCGACAGCGCCCAGATCAAGCGCACTGCGGCGCGGATCGCCGAATTGATCGTGGTCATCTGGCCGATGTGCCAGGAGTTGCGAAAGAGCGATGCTAGAATCCGGCTTGCCGAGCGGGAGTAGCTCAGCTGGTAGAGCGCGACCTTCCCAAGGTCGATGTCGCGAGTTCGAGTCTCGTCTCCCGCTGATTCCCCACTCGGACGAAGAACGGTTTCCACCCTGGGCATCGAACGGCTACGACAGCGATCTCGCGACTTGCGGTGGTTTCGACTTCCAGTGCCTCGAAGATCGCGGCCACGAGGCGTCCGCGCTGCTTGGCGTGAGGGCAGGAGCTAGAGGTCGGGGGCCATCGCACTCAGTCTGATGCTGACCGGGAAAACGAGCCCCGGGCATTTCCCATGGACCCGGCGGCAATTCCTTCCTTGTACCTCTCGAGCAATATCCCGCCCACGACCAAGACACCCACGGCCACAGCTCCGACCAGCCAACCCGGAGCGCCGAGATCGATCAAGCCGACGATGAAGAACCCCTCCCACAGGGAGACATAGGTGAAGTAGATGTGATTTGCGTACTGGATTTGCCAGCCACCAGGCTGCTGCCGCGCGACACGAAACGCGAGAAACAAACGGATCAGGATGACGGCGGCCAGGCCGATCAGCACCGAAAAGACGATGCGCGCGGTCGCGGCAAGGGTGGACCAGTCGACCGCGACGATGGCTACCAGAAAGGCGGCTAGGACAACGAGCGCCGCCGCATAGAGGCGGCGCAGCCCAAGACGAAACTGCCGCGTGTCGGGTGGATGGAATGAGAACAGTCCGACGGCTAAGCCGAGCACGCCGCCGGCGACGTGGAAAATCAGAAACACCGTTCGTAGTGTGTTCACGAGACTGCCTCCTGCCGATTGACTGAAGTTGCTGTAGTCCCATTCACGGCGAGCCGGCGCAGGATCACATCGACCTGCGGCTTGAACGCCTCGAACCAGTAGCGATAACCCTTGCTGTTGAGGTGTGGCGGCAGCCAGGAGAAGATGTCGAGACGGCGGCCCCCACCGTTGAAGATGGCTTTGACGTCGGCTCGCAGCATGCCGTGTTCATCGGCGACCGCGGTCAGCACAGGCTGATAGCGCTCTTCGCCGGGCAGGCCCGGAAGGTCCGAGATCACAGTGCGGTTGGCCGGGACCGCGGCGGCAATCGCCTCCAGCGTGGCGCGATACTGCGCCAGTGACATTCCGTTCAGGTTGTCGTCGGCAACAATGACGATGTCGGCGGTTTTCAAATCCACCCTTGGTAGCTGGTTGCTCACGATGTCGGAGATCGGGCCTCCCGTGGCAACGTTGGCGATGTGTACGGGTCGGCCCGTCTTCTGGCCGACATAGGTCGAGATTCGGCCAACGTAGCTATCCATCGCTTGGCTGGCGCCGATGCCCTCGACCGAGGAGTCGCCGAGCGCCACGAGCCGGATCGCGTCCGGCGGAACAGGCTGGCCCAACTGCGTTTCCCAGTACCCGACGGTGGCCAGCGACTGGATACTGGTGATCGCTACGTTCGCGCCGACAAAGATGACGACCACACCGGCGATCGCACCGGCGACGGCCAGCTTTGACATGATTTCACTCTCTCATGTCTTTGCTTGTGGGGCCTCCCCGAGAGGGCGCAACGACGGCGCTACTTTTGGGGGAGTCGAAGGCCGGCGTAGACTCGCTGAGCAGACTCTCGAGGAGGGATCAGGATGCCTGGGCTGATGATTCTAACGGGACGATGTAAGGGCCGAGCAGCGTTACCGGAGTTCTTCTCCGCACTCCGCAAGCATGGCCCAAGACCTCAGCACCAGGTCGTGACGCTACGCCGTCAGAACAAGCCGGATGCCAGACCACGCGTGGTCTTGCGTGTGTCCAACACTTGTCTCCCGCTCTCTCGGCCACTCGCTGGTTCGGTTATGTCGCGGTTGGCCTCTGCCTCGCCTTCGAAGTCGCAGGGATCGTTGCGCTCTTCACCATCGTGGGGCTCATCCTGGGGATCATCCTATCGGTGTCCCAGGAGCTCTGGATCATCGCCGCCGCCGTCGCCCTCTGGTGGCCAGCCCGAAGCCCTCGCTAGGCCGACGGCTTGCGTGATGGTCGGCCGGTGGTGAACGAGACCGATCTCGAGCTGAGTGATGGTCGCCGGCTCCATATTTACGACACCCGCGGGGATGATGCCGACACCAGCCTCGCCATCTTCTGGCACCACGGCACGCCGAACCTTGGCGAGCCGCCCGAACCCTTGCTCCCGACCGCCGCCCAGCGCAGCATCCGCTGGGTATCATATGACCGGCCCGGGTACGGCGGATCGACTCCTCACCCCGGCCGGGATGTGGCATCGGCGGCCGCAGACGTCTCCACCATCGCCGATGCCCTCGGCATTGGGCAATTCGCGGTCATGGGGCATTCGGGTGGCGGCCCGCACGCCCTGGCCTGCGGTGCGCTCCTGTCAGAACGCGTCCTCGGCGCGGTATCTATCTCCGGACTGGCTCCAGCCGATGTCGAAGGGCTCGATTGGTTCGCGGGCATGGCGGCCGCCGGCGCGGCGGAACTGCGCGCGGCCGCAGCAGGACGCGCGGCGCTGGGAAACTACCTCGCGTCCACCGAGTTCGACCCGGAAATGTTCACACCGCCAGATCACGCGGCGCTGAAGGGTGCCTGGCACTGGCTCGGAGACATCGCCGGCCGAGCTATGGAAGGCGGCTTGGGCGGGATGGTCGATGACGACCTGGCGTACGTTGCCCCGTGGGGATTTGACCCTGCGCAGGTAACCTCGCCGGTCCTGATCGTCCAGGGCGGACAGGATCGGATCGCGCCCAGTTCGCACGGCAAGTGGCTCGCGCATCAGATTCGCTCGGCAGAATTGTGGCTGCGCCCGGACGACGGACACATCTCGGTCCTCCGCTCCGGTGAGGCGGCCATGGACTGGCTTCTAGAGCGCGCCAACCGGGGCTGACCCTGCGAGACGGTCGTCGACGTCGGCGGGACGATAGGGTCCAGTGTGGCGGCGGTTGACAGTGGATTCAGGGGGCCGTAGGCTCAGCGCCATCAACCGAAGGAGCTCACGATAGCCATGAGCGAACTCAGTTCCTCGACCTCAACCGGAGCGGGACCGGCACTGTCACCTTCATAGTGGAGGGCACCCTCATCGCCGTCGAGCCTCCAACGTGACGTGGTCCTGAAGCTCCGCAAATGTTCGATCGCTCTCGCGGCCGCCGTCCTATCCGGCTGCGCCGGCGGTGGGACTCAGGCATCTCCTGCCGCCCTTGCGACGGTCGCGGCCAGCCCCCTCCCACCCACGCAGATGAGTCAGTGGTTGTCATTCGATCCGGCAAGTAGAACCGCAACTTTCACCATCGTCGCCGACGCCCAGGGAACCGACAACCACTTCAACTTCAATGGCTACACGAACGGCTCTCTCGTCATCACGGTGCCGAAGGGGTGGAAGGTGACGGTGCACTGCAACAACGATCCGTTCGCCGCGTATGCGCACTCCTGCGCGGTGGTGAGCGGCGCCGAGTCGAAGATTTCTGCCTTCCCCGGGGCGAGTCTGCCCGATCCGACCGGAAGGGGATACGTGGCCGCGGGAGAGAGCAAGAGCTTCAGCTTTGCGCCGGACGCACCGTTTGTCGGCCGGTTCGCCTGCCTGCTGATCGGCCACGAGTCGGCAGGGATGTGGGCTACCTTTCAGGTCATCAACGCGGGGGAGCCCTCTCTGGGGACGAAGTAGGCATAGGAAGGATCCGCCTTCCTCATCGCTTGCCGACCCCGCTACCCGTCCCTTAATGTGCCCTCCCTATACTGACCCGGTGGGGGATGTACCAGTCCAATCCGTAGCGTCCTCGGCTGTCCAGGCGGTGCCGACATCACTGTCCGGCCAGATTTCGCCTGTTCCGTCGCCCACAGTCCACGACGGGGCCACCCTTGAGGAGCGGCCCGTCCAGGCGGTCCCGGCCCAATCGCCGGCTCAGTCGCACTACATCAACCGCGAACTATCCCAGCTCGACTTTGACGAGCGGGTGCTGGCCATGGCGGAGGACGAATCACTTCCGCTGCTCGAGCGGGTGCGCTTCCTGGCGATCCTGGGCGAGAATGTCGACCAGTTCTTCCAGGTCCGCGTCGCCGGCCTCAAGGAGCAGGTGCATGCCGCCCTGCCCCAGACCTCACCGGACGGCATGACCACCGGCGAGCAGCTGCGGGCGATTCACCAGCGGGCGGGGAGCCTGCTCGAGCGCAGCACCAATCTCTTCACCCACCGGGTGGCGCCCGCCCTCGAGCAGCATGGGGTCTCCATCGCCAGGGTGGCCGAGCTCGAGCAGGCCGATCGCGACTTCCTCGCCGCCGAGTTTCGCGCCCGCATCTTCCCCGTGCTCACTCCGCTCGCCGTCGATCCGGCCCATCCCTTCCCCTACATCTCCCACCTCTCGCTCAACCTGGCGGTGATGGTCCGTGACCCGGTGCGCCATCAAATGCGGTTTGCCCGCGTCAAGGTCCCACCGCTGCTGCCTCGCTTCATCCCGTTGCCCGACGGCACGCGTTTCGTTCCGCTCGAGCAGGTGATCGCCGCGCACCTCGAAGTACTCTTCCCCGGAATGGAGATCGTCAGCCAGCATCCGTTCCGCGTGACGCGTGACGCGGACCTCGATCTCGTCGATGAAGAAGCCGCCGATCTCCTGGCGGCAATCCAGAGCGAGTTGCGACGCCAGCAGCGCCGGGCGCAGGTGGTACGGCTCGAGGTCGACGCGGCGATGTCGGGCGAAGTCCTCGACCTTCTCGTCCGCGAGCTCGAGCTGGAGCCGACCGATGTCTACCGCGTCGACGGTTTGCTCGACCTGAGCAGCCTGTGGGCGATCTACGCGCTGGACCGTCCGGACCTCAAGGACGAGCCGTGGACGCCGGTGACACAGCGGCGACTGCAGGGTGCCGGCGTGGAGCAGGCGGACATCTTCGAGGCCCTCAAGGACGGCGACATCCTCGTCCACCACCCCTATGACTCATTTGCCACCTCGGCCGAGGCGTTCATCGACCAGGCGGCCAAGGACCCGGATGTCCTGGCGATCAAGCAAACGCTTTACCGAACCTCAGGTCCGGTGAGCCCCATCGTCCGCGCCCTGATCCGCGCGGCGGAGAGCGGCAAGCAAGTCGTGGCGCTGGTCGAGCTCAAGGCGCGCGGCGACGAACAGGCGAACATCGCCTGGGCCCAGGCGCTCGAACAGGTTGGCGTTCACGTCGTCTACGGCGTGGTGGGGCTCAAGACTCACGCCAAAGTCGCCCTGGTCGTCCGCCGAGAGGGAGACCAAATCCAGCGTTACGTGCACGTTGGCACCGGCAACTACAACCCCAAGACCGCGCAGATCTACGAAGACGTCGGCCTGCTTTCGGCGGAGCGGGAGCTCGGGGCTGACGTCTCGGAGCTGTTCAACTTCCTCACCGGCTACAGCCGGCAGCGCCGCTTCGGACGGTTGCTGGTCGCGCCCGTCGGATTGCGCTCCAACATCATCCGGCTCATCCGTCGCGAGGGGGCTCGGCCCGGCGGCGGTCGCATCGTTCTCAAGGTCAACAGCCTGGTCGATCCGGAGATCGTCGAAGCGCTCTACGCCGCATCGCAATCCGGGACGGAAATCGATCTGATCGTCCGCGGTCTCTGCAGCCTGCGCCCCGGTGTGCGCGGTCTTTCCGACCGAATCCGCGTCCGCTCGCTGGTGGGGCGATTCCTCGAGCACTCGCGAATCTTTCGATTCGGTCCCGACGGCGATGCGGCCGAGTACTATCTCGGCTCGTCAGACCTGATGCCGCGTAACCTCGATCGGCGGGTGGAGGCGATGGTACCTGTCCTGGACCCGGCGTTGCAGGAGCGGCTCGCCCAGATCCTCGATGTCGAGCTCGAGGACGACGTGCTCGCCTGGGCGCTCCACGCCGACGGTTCCTGGTCGAAGCACCCGACCGTCAGCGGCGTCAACGCGCAACAGGTCTTCGAGCAGCTTGCCGAAGCACGCGCGGCGTCGACCAACGGCAACGGATCCGCGCCGGATGCTTGAGCGCGAGGTCAAACTCGCGGCGCCGCCGGCCTTTGCGCTTCCAGACCTCGAGGACCTCGCCGCCGCGGTGGAGACGAGTCCTGTCGATGAGCAACGACTGGAAACGGTCTACTACGACACGCCCGACCTGCGGCTTGCCCGCTGGGGCGCGAATATTCGGATCCGGCAGGGCGAGGGCTGGACGCTAAAGCTGCCCTGGACGAGTGAGGGGCCGGCCCTTACCCGTCGGGAGCTCGAGTTCCCCGGCGATGCCAGCCGGCCGCCCGACGCCGCCGTCGCGCTCGTCATCGCCTACGTGCGGCGCGCGACCCTCGTGCCCGTGGCCAGCCTCTCGACGCTGCGCCGCCGCGTGCAGCTCAAGAATCGCGAGGGGACATTGCTGGCCGAGGTGGTCGACGACGACGTCTCGGTGATCCAGGGCCTGCGGGTGCAGAACCGCTTTCGCGAGGTGGAAGTGGAGCTGAAGGACCAGTCGGCTGAGCGGCTGCTCGACCCGATCCTCGCCCGCCTGCGTGGCGCCGGCGCGGCCGACGAAGACCAGGCCTCCAAGCTGGTGCGGGCGCTCGGGTCGCGCGCGACCGCAGTCCCGGAGGTGGAGCCGGCGGCGGTGACCGCCTCGTCGACAGCCGGCGAGCTGGTGCGCCACGCCATCGCGGTGTCCGTCGCGAGCCTGATGCGCCACGACCCGGGCGTGCGGTTGGGGGATGACCCGGAGGACGTGCACCGCGCCCGCGTCGCCACCCGGCGGCTGCGCTCGCAACTGCGCACCTTTCGCACCTTGCTCGACACCGAATGGGCCAACGCCCTGCGCGAGGACCTTCGCTGGCTCGGCGGCGGCCTCGGCAGCGTGCGCGACCGGCAGGTCATGGCTCAACGCGTTCGTTCCCGGACCAGCGCGCTGGCCGAGGACGATGTTCTGACCGTGGCCAATCTCGCGGCCGAGCTGCAGGCGGAGAGTGAGGAGGCACGTGGCCGGTTGGTGCTCGACATGCGCTCGGACCGCTACATCGACTTGATCGAGCGGCTGGTCGAGGCCTCGCGCGCACCGGCGCTGACCGCCGAGGCGCAACAACGCGCCGCAGTCGTGGTACCGGCGTTGGCGCGGCGCGACTGGAAGCAGTTGCGAAAGGGAATCGCGGCACTGGCCGACCAACCCCCCGACGCGGCGTTGCATCGCATTCGGATCCTGGCCAAGCGGGTGCGCTATGCCGCGGAGGCCGCAGAGCCCATCGCCGGAAAAATCGCCGGTCGCTGCGCCGACGCCGCGGCCGCGCTGCAGGACGTGCTCGGCGACCACCAGGACAGCGTGACCGCTCAGCAATGGTTGCGCGAGGCAGGCAGAGGACCGCGCGCCTTTGTGGCGGGTGAACTCACCGCGCTGGAGCGCGAGACAGCCGCACAAGACCGAGCGGCGTGGCACAATGTCTGGAAAAAGCTTGACCGCAAGCGGCTCAGAAGGTGGATGATATAGGCAGAGCCGCGCCGACCATGCAATCGTCACAGCAACATACGCAGCAAGGGGTGTCCATGGCATCAAAGATCTTGAATGTCGACGAGGCCAAGCTGGTCAGGGCCGCGGGAGGCGTCATTCGCCGCAACGGGTCACGCGGCGCAATGCGGGTCGCCATCGTCCATCGTCCCGGTTACGACGACTGGTCGTTCCCTAAGGGCAAGGTTGACCGTGGCGAGACCCTGGAAGAGACGGCGCTACGCGAGGTCGAGGAAGAAACGGGTCTTCGCTGCAAGCTGGTCGCGCCGCTCGGCTGTACCGCATATGCCGACCACAAGGGTCGGGACAAAGTCGCCTGCTACTGGCTGATGGACGTCGTCGGCGGCCGCTTCCGTGCCGGAACCGAGGTCGACGAGGTTCGCTGGGTCACGGTGGACGAGGCCGTGGACCTGCTCAGCTACCGTCGCGACCGGGCGCTGTTGCGCGCCCTCGACCTCGAAGCGACCGCATAGCGCCGACCTGATGGGCGCCGCATATGTGGTTCGCCACGCCAAGGCGGGCAACCGATCCGATTGGACGGGAAATGACCGGGTGCGGCCACTGACGAAGTCGGGCCAGCGGCAGGCGGACGCATTGGCCGACATGCTCGAACGCGAGCCGATCGACAAGATCCTTTCGAGTGGCTATCTTCGGTGCGTCCAAACGGTCGAGCCTCTGGGCACCCGTCGCGAGCTTCCGGTCGAGCCCGTCAAGGAATTGGAAGAGGGGGCGGGCGGCGAGAGCGTGCTGCGGCTGATGCAGAAGTTCCGCGGACGCAGTGTCGTACTCTGCACGCATGGCGATGTGGTAGAGGAACTCCTCGAGCGGCTGATCGCCCAGGGACTCGTTCAGCGAGCTCGCGCGAACATGGAGAAAGGGTCGACCTGGGTTCTCCAAGAGAAGGACGGCAAGGTCACCGGCGCGAAATACCTCCCCGCGCCCACATAACCCTCCCACCGGGGGAGGGCAGGGTGGGGGCTTCTAGCCGAACTTCCCGCTGACGTAGTCAGCGGTGCGCGAGTCGGTAGGGTTTGAGAAGAGCTCCGCCGTTGGAGCGAATTCGACCAGCTCCCCGTAGCGATGGAAGGGTTCGATCAGCATAAAGGCGGTGTAGTCCGCCAACCGCCTGGCCTGCTGCATGTTATGGGTCACGATCACGATGGTGTAGCGCTGGGCCAGCTCCTTGATGAGCTCCTCGACTCGCAGCGTCGAGATGGGGTCGAGCGCCGAGCAGGGTTCATCCATCAGGATGACCTCGGGCGTAACGGCGATACAGCGCGCGATGCAGAGACGTTGCTGCTGGCCGCCCGACAGCAAATGCGCCGATCGGTGCAATCGATCGGTGACATCGTCCCAGAGCCCGGTGAACCGAAGGCTCTCTTCGACCGCCCACTGAATCCGCGACCGGCTCCACCCCATCAGCCGCGGTCCGTAGGCGACATTGTCATAGATCGACATGGGGAACGGATTCGCCCGTTGAAACACCATGCCGACGCGACGCCGCAGCTCCTGCAGGCGGCTGGTGGTCGTGATCTCCTCGTTCCCGATCTTGACGGAGCCTCTCACCCGGGTTCCGGGCGTGAGATCGTACATCCGGTTGAAGATGTGCAACAGGGTGGTCTTCCCGCACCCCGAGGGCCCGATCATCGCGGTGATCTTGTGCTCCGCGATCGTCAGGCTGACATCATTGAGCGCGCGGAAGCGGCCGTAGTAGAACGAGACCCCGGAGGCCCGTATCTTGACCTGCTCGCCACTGACGCCGTATGCGCCCGCCGATCGTCGCGCTGCCAACGCCAACGGCTGTGCGATATCCACCGCCTCCTCGAGGCGTCACGATGAACGCCGCCCGTTAACGCCGCGTTATCGCCGGATTAAGGAAGCGCCAAGCCGGTCAGCTGGATTTCTTAATGTGCGGCAACCCGTACCTTTACGTGGCCCGTCTAGCCTTGCCATCGACGAGGTCAGTGGTTTCCCTTTCCGGGCCGCTCCCAGGCTCTCCCCCTGAAGGAGCGGCTCTTATTTTTGATGCAGGCCGCCGCGCATCTGCTAGATTCCCGCTGGGATGGCCGGGATCTGGCGGCGTCGTGCCGATGACCGGCGCCTCAAGCGGGGAGTGACGATGGCTGAGTCGCCCGATGCGGCGCGCGCGGAAGACCAGGTCGCGGCGCTTCTCGAGCACCTCGTAGAAGGGACGGTTGTAGTCGATGCCAGCCGGACGGTTCGCTGGCTCAATGCCGCCGCCCGCCGCATGCTGCCCCTGATCGAGCAACCGATCGGCCGTCCGCTGCTGGAGGTGCTCCGCGACCACCGGCTCGATGCGCTGGCCGAACGTGCCCGCAGCTCAGGGGAGGAACAAACGATTGAGATCGAGCTCCCCGTCTCATCTCGAAGCCTGCAGGTGCGCGCTCTTCCGCTGGCGCACAACCAGGTGGCCCTGTTGATGCTGGATACGACCCGCCTGCGCTATCTGGAAACCGTTCGGCAGCAGTTCGTGGCCAACCTCTCGCACGAGATCCGGACACCGCTGGCGGGGCTCGATCTCGCTGCCCAGACCCTTTCCGTCCAGCTGCCGGCTGAGGGCGATGCGCGCCTGTTCATCGATCGCGTGATCCAGGAATCACATCGACTGCAGGCGATCTTGCTGAACCTGACCCAGCTCGCGGCGCTGGACGCCGAGGGGATCGAGGTGGGGCGTGCCCCGTTCGGGGCAGGCGAGCTTGTCACCGAGCTTGTGGAGCGCTATCGGCCGCGGGCGTCGGCGGCCGGTCTTGCGCTGCGGGCTGAAACGGCAGAGGCCGACCTCGAGGTTCTGGGCGACCGCGGCAAGACCGACCAGGCCCTGCAGAACATCGTGGACAACGCGCTGAAGTTCACCCGGTCCGGTGAGGTGGTCGTGACCGTCACCTCCGATCAAGCGCAGGTCGAGATCGCCGTGCGAGACACGGGCTCCGGCATTCCACCCCGGGATCTCCCCCGGATCTTCGAGCGCTTCTACAAAGTGGACCGGGCTCGCGGCGGTCAACCGGGCAGCGGCCTGGGGCTCTCGATCGCCCGCCATCTCATCGAGCTCCAGGGCGGCACCATCGCGGCCGAGAGCACTCCTGGAGAAGGTACGGTCGTTCGGGTGCGGCTCCCGCGACTGCCGTTAACCTCTCCTTAACCCGGCGAGCACCGGAGGATTACGCCGCGTGGATACGATGAGAACGGATCCAAATTGGCACAAATTTCTGTTCACTCCGAAGGAGGAAACATCGCCAGCATGAAACGCGTTCTCATCGCCCTCTCGCTGGGCGCGACCGTCCTGCTTGCCGCCTGCGGCGGTAGCTCAGTGGCCACGAATCCGTCGACCGGTGCCCCCGCCATAACGCCGCCAGCCGCACAACTGACCGGCGCCGGCGCGACCTTTCCAGCCCCGTTCTACTCGGCGGCGTTCTACGCGTATAACCAGAAGTACAGTCAGGTCACCGTCAACTACCAATCGGTCGGCTCAGGCGCCGGGATTCAGCAGCTGACCAAGAAGACGGTGGACTTCGGCGCCAGCGACGTGCCGATGTCGGCGACGGAACTCGCCGCGGCAGGCGGCGCCGATACTGTTGTGCAGATCGCGACCACCCTGGGTACGGAATCGCTCGCCTACAATCTGCAGGGAGTCTCGAACGGCCAGCTCAAGCTCACGGCGGACACGATCGCCGGCATCTTCCTGGGCAAGATCAAGAAGTGGAATGATCCGGCGCTCACCGCCGACAACGGCGGTGTCAGCCTTCCCGACCAGGCAATCACCGTTGTCCACCGGTCGGACGGCAGCGGCACCACCTACATTTTCACCGACTATCTATCGAACGTCAGCGCCGACTGGAAGAGCGGCCCTGGCAAGGGGAAATCGGTGAACTGGCCGGTCGGTCAGGGTGCCAAGGGCAACGAAGCCGTGGCGACCACCATCAAGCAGACCCCCGGCGCGATCGGGTACGTCGAGCTCGCCTACGTGCTGCAGACCAACATGACGCAGGCGGCGCTAAAGAACAAGGATGGCAACTTCGTGATCCCCAGCGAGGCCGGCGCCACCGCCGCCGCCAAGCAGTTTCCGGACGTCACACCCAGCCAGTTCTCGATCGTCAACGCGCCTGGCAAGGACAGCGCGCCGATCACCGGCTTCAGCTGGCTGATGCTCTACAAGGATCAGGCGGACAAGACCAAGGGCACCGCGCTCGTCGATCTCCTCGACTGGCTCGTCAGCGACGGACAGCAGTATGGGAGCAACACGCACTACGCGAAGCTCCCATCCAACATCGTCAAGAACGACATTATCTCGCTCAAGACGGTCACCTCGGCAGGCAGCGCTCTCCTCACCGTCCCGTCCCCGTCCTAACGTCAGAATGAGTCGCGGAACTGCCGCCGAGCGGGTGGTTCGAGCGCCGCTGGTGGCACCTGGCCGCCAGCGGCGTTTTCTCAGTGGGGACCGCATCTTCCAGGGACTGGCTCTCGCGTCGGCGGCGATGATCCTGCTGATCGCCCTGATATTCGTCGTCGCACTCTTCATCCCGGCGCTCCCGGCGATCCGCCGGTTCGGCCTCGCCTTCTTCGTGACGCGCACCTGGGACCCGGTACGTCAGAACTTTGGTGCCCTGCCTGCCCTGTACGGCACACTCGTGACGTCGGCGATCGGCCTCGTGATCGCGTTCCCGGTCGGGCTCGGCTCGGCGCTTTTTCTGGCAGAGGAGGCTCGGCTCGGGTTCCTGCGCGGCCCGCTCTCATTTGCCGTCGAGCTGCTGGCCGGCATCCCGAGTGTCGTGATCGGCCTCTGGGCGTTCTTCATCCTCACGCCCTTGATGCGGGACAACGTCGACCCTTTCCTCAGGAGCACCTTCGGCTTCGTGCCGTTGTTCCAGGGCACTGCCAACGGGTACGGCTATCTGACCGCCGGTGTGGTGCTCGCGATCATGGTGCTCCCCATCATGATCGCGCTTTCCCGCGACGTCCTGCGCGCGGTACCGCGTGCGTTGCGCGAAGCCAGCCTGGCGCTGGGTGCGACCAAGGCCGAGACGATCTGGTCCGTCATCCTGCCTTACGCCCGGGTAGGGATCACGGGGGCGGTGCTGCTCTCCCTCGGTCGTGCGCTCGGGGAGACGATCGCGGTCACCATGGTGATCGGCAACCGGCCGGTGATCAGCGCCTCGCTTTTCTCCTCGGGCTACACCCTGCCCAGCGTGCTCGCCAACGAGTTCACCGAAGCGGTGGGGCCACTGTACCAGGGCTCGCTCTTTTATCTCGGGCTGGTCCTCGTGCTGATCACCATTGCAGTCAACGTCCTGGCACGCCTCTTGATCTGGCGCTTTAGCGGTTCGGATCCCGCCTCGGCATGAGCCGCCTGCTGGCCCGGATCATGCTGGACCGGTTGGTCACGGCGGTGATCGTCCTCTGCGTCATGCTCACGGCGATTCCGGTCCTGGTCCTCCTCCTCTTCGTGGTGATCAGGGGCCTGCCCGGGATGCTGACGCCCGGGTTCTTCACAAGTCCCCCTCATCCGTTCGGAGTGCCGGGTGGGGGCGTCTTCAACGCCATCATCGGCACGCTCGAGATCGTCGGGATTGGGTCGCTGCTCGCGGTCCCGTTCGGCGCGCTGGTCGGGATCTTCCTCTCGGAGTACGGACGTAACCGCATCGGCGACACCGTCCGGTTCACCAGCGACGTGTTGACCGGACTCCCCTCGATTGCCTTCGGCATCTTCGGCTACACAGTCCTGGTCGCCACGCTGCACCACTTTTCGGCAATATCGGCCTCGGTCGCGCTGGCGGTGCTGATGCTTCCGGTCGTGCTGCGCGCCACCGAAACGGCGCTGGTGCTCGTGCCCCAGTCGCTGCGCGAAGCCGGGCTGGCTCTGGGAGCGGCCCGTTGGCGCGTCACGATCGAAATTGTGGTGCCGGCGGCGTTGGGCGGCATCGTGACCGGCGCGCTGCTGGCGATGGCTCGCGCGGCGGGCGAGACCGCCCCGTTGCTGTTCACGGCGCTCGGCAACGATTTCACGCAGGTGAACCCGCTCCAGCCGATGGGCGCGTTATCGCTGACCGTGTTCAAGAATGCCCTGCTCCCCTACACTGAGTTGCAGAATCAGGCCTGGGCCGCCGCGCTGCTGCTCGTGATCATGGTCGCAGTCACGAATATCCTGGCGCGGATCTACGTTCGCCGGATTCAGCGCTGAGGCCGGCCAGTGGGAGAATGATCGCAACCGCCACTATGCAAACTGAAGTCGCCCCGCCCCCCATGAGGGATGTCGATGCTGAGACCAAACTCGACGCCCGCCACGTCAACTTCTGGTATGGCGATTTCCAGGCTCTCCACGACGCATCGCTGGCGGTCCAGGCGCGCAAGATCACGGCGCTGATCGGCCCCTCGGGCTGCGGCAAGACGACCTTCCTTCGGGTCTTTAACCGGATGCACGATCTCACACCTGGCACGCGGGCCACGGGCGAAGTGCTACTCGACGGCCACAACGTGCTCTCGCCGGATACCGACGTCATCAACCTCCGTCGCCAGGTGGGCATGCTCTTTCAGCGGGCCAACCCCTTCCCCAAATCGATCTATGACAACGTCGCCTACGGCCCGCACATTCTCGGCTGGTCGAAACCGCAGATCAACGAGATCGTCGAGGAGAGTCTCAAGGACACCGGGTTGTGGGACGAGGTCAAGGACCGGCTGCGACGGTCCGCGCTCAACCTCTCGGGCGGCCAGCAGCAGCGGCTCTGCCTGGCGCGGGCCCTGGCGGTCAAGCCCGAGGTCATCCTGATGGACGAGCCGGCCTCGGCACTGGACCCAATCGCCACGCTGCGCATCGAGGAACTCATGCAAGAACTCAAGAAGCGGTATACGATCGTGATCGTGACGCACAACATGCAGCAGTCGGCCCGCGTCTCCGATTTCACAGCGTTCATGCTCATGAACCCAAAGCGGGCTGGAGAGGTGATCGAGTTCGGTCCGACTGACGATATCTTCAACCGCCCCAAGGACAGCCGGACCGAGGATTACATTACCGGCCGCTTCGGGTAAGAACCAGCGTCGTGGCCACTACCCGGACCCTTTTCGATCACGAGCTTGCCGAGCTCAAGTCGGGCGTCGTCCGCATGGGCAGCATGGTCGAGCAGGCGATCGCCGA
>Ga0070698_100000087_pt1 | contig 72711 bp, 72 predicted proteins | sample KBSK1502metaG_FD_65477 | JGI IMG/M metagenome (GOLD analysis project Ga0070698, IMG submission 65477) | Corn, switchgrass and miscanthus rhizosphere microbial communities from Kellogg Biological Station, Michigan, USA - KBS K1-50-2 metaG | ecosystem: Host-associated > Plants > Roots >... | reverse complement strand
GGGGGGCCGGAGATTCGCTAGCTCAGAGTCGCCATGCGCCTCAGGCGGCGGACGAGCAGCCAGATACCGGTGATCGCCGAGATGGTGCCACCGATCATCAGGGGCAGGACGACGAGGTCCCACCAGGGCCGCTTATTGTTGAGTGCCGGTAGGTCAAGATCGTGCAGCCCGTCGCGCCACCAGCGCCAGGAACGCGTGGCCGCGTCCACGAATCCCACGGGATCGCCGCTGACCGTATCGAGGTAGAGCACGGAGTGGTCGGCGTCGTCGAAACTCACGCGCCACGCAGGGAGGTGTTTCTCCCGCCCGTGCCGGGCGTAGTAATAGACGTCGTACTCGTCGACGCGCTCGACGCTTGACACCTGCGCGCCGGGCCCGAGCACCTGCGCGGCGGCTTGCTTGACCGCGTCCGGCGTCAACTCTCCGCGCAGCGCGCCGCTTTCGGCGTCGACCCAATAGGTCCGCCCATCCTCGAGGAGAAATTTGTAGCCGGGCCGCCCGTCGAATTGGCTGAGGACGATTGCCTTCGGGATCGCGGGCTCTCCGGCGGACTTGCGCACGTGGGTCAACGCTGCCGCCTCGCCCACGCGAATGCGCGCCCAGTGCACAGCGCCTCCACGGGCCCGCTCCGCCTGGCCTGGCCGGGGGTCGTTTCCCACGCCGAGCACCTCGAGCAGGCCGCTCAGCGCCCACGTCAACACCAATAGCCCGAACGCGACTCCGGTAACGTGATGCCACAGCGACATCCCGTGGTAGCCGCTGACACGCCACTCGCCGCGCCGCCGCCTCGGGAACAGCTGATAGACGCCAAGTATGATCCCCGTCAGCGCGAGGCCCACTGCCACGCCCGGGAGAACGAGGTTCACCCATATCCAGGCGTCGGGGTGGTCGTAGTACAGCCACATGAAGTAGAGCCAGTGCGGTACCGTGCCGAGCCAGGTGGTAATGCGGGTGGCCCGCGTCACGACCGCCGGTAGTGCTCCGGAGTTGCGGGACACGTAGACGGCGGTGCCGGCGTTGTCGCTAAACCGCACCCGGTAGACAGGGAATGCCCACCGTTGCTCGCCACCCATGAAGTAGTGATCGCTGCGCGGGAGGAGCTCGACACGCTCGACTGGCGCAACCGGGCCCACGATTGCCCGCGCCACTCGGGTGGCGGTCTCCGAGGAGATCGGAGTGAGCACCTGGCCATTGCGAGCGTCGATCCGCGCGATGTCCTGCGAGCGCCCGCGGTGTTCACGCGTCAGGGCGTATACGAGATGCCCATCCCAACGCTCCAGCCTCGCGCCGGCGACGGAGTCCTGTCCGCCGCCTTGCGCGGCGTACAGCTCCACGGCTCGCCTGACCCCGATGAGGGTGGCGTCGGGCTCGTAGCCGTGCAGCAGGGACAACTGCTGGGATTCGGTGAGCTCGGGATAGGGATAGTACATCAGCACGATGCCGCTGCCGAACCACACGAATACGAGCAGCCCCAACACGATCCCGATCCAGCGATGCGTCAGGTAATTGAGCCGCTTGAGCATCTGCTCTCAGAACGCGGCGCCGACCCCCACGACGAGGCGTCTGGGCGCCGCGGGAAACGCGAACGTGCCGTACGTGATGTCTCCATCGGTCGCGTAATTCTCGTTGAAGAGGTTCGTCACTCCGAATGTCGCGTTATAGCGGTGCACCTGCCACCGAACCTGTCCATCCGTCACAAAATACGACGGCAGCAGCACGGTATTGAAGCTGTTTAGGTATCGCGAGCCTTTGTAATGCCCCTCGAGCTCGAGCGTCGCGCCGGCGCTGCCGATATCGAGACCGAGATCGAGCTGGTGTTTGGGTGAGAGAGCCACCCGGTAGCCCGTCAGGTCGGTCGGCGTTCCATTGTTGTTGAACTGATAGACTCCGTACCTCCCGTTGTAGTAGGCGTACTTCGCGAAGCACGACACGGCCTTGGTCGGGCGCGCCTGGACGCCGAACTCTGCTCCACTGAACTTCTGCTCTCCGCCATTCACCGTCTTGAACTCCTGCGCCACCACGCGGACGACGATGGGAATCCCGTTCCGGTCCATGTCGAATACCGACAATTCCATCGCCAGCCGGTTGTCGAGCAGGCTGGTCTTGATCCCGCCTTCCCAATTGCGCACGTCCTCCGGAAACAGCTTGAGCGTGTCCGCCTGGGACAGGGCGGATGGGGCGCGGGGTGGGAGGAACGCCCGCGCGTACTGCGCGTACACGCTGAGCTCCGGTCCCCCGACGTGATCGCCCAGCAGCCGGTAGGAGGCGCCGACCTTGGGGCTGACTTTGGTATACGTCGCGTGGATTTCGGGGCCCGATCCCGATCGCACGGCAGTCAGGTGGTTGACGTCATAGCGCGCGCCCGCTGAGAGATGCCAGCGGTCGGTGAGCGACACCTCGTCCTGGAGATAGAGCCCCCAGAAGTCGCCGCGATACCGGTTGGGGCCGAAGGACGACGTGAGCAGCTGGTTCACCGACGGAAACTGCGGGTTGTTGTAAATGACGGGCACGCCGAAGCTCACGGTGTCGGTGTATTCGATGTCGCCGCCGGCGCTCCCCTGATTGCGCTCGAAGCTTCCTCCCACCAGCACATGCTGCGCGACGCGCCCGCTCGTCACGGTGGATTCGAGTCGGAGATCGTTGAAGTAGTAATCCTCCTGCTGCACCTCGCTGAATGGGAACAGGGTGACCGTGTCCGGCGCCGTGAACACGACGCAGTCACCGTCGTTCACGAACTGGTACTTGAAGTGCCGATAACCCAGCACGTCTTCCACGCGGGCCGTGGACGAGAGTTGTCGGCTGACGTGAGTGGACACGCGCACCTCGTCCTGATTGTAGGCGGCGTAGGGCAGGTTCAGGTTGCTATAGAGACTGAAGTTGGGGTCGGAATCGGAGAGCAGCCGGCCGTTGCTGACGTAGGGGAGTGGGGCGGGCGTTCCCCCCAGACTAGAGGCGTAATTGGCGGTCACCCAAAGCTGGGTTCGCGAATCGATGATCTGCTTGAACTTCCCGAAGATCGACGACTCGTGCCGCTTGGTGGTGGGGGTGAGCGCGCTCTCCCGCTGCTCGCCCTGCCACGAGACGAGATAGCCGCTGCCCAGGGAGTCCGTGGGTGCCCCGGCGGACGCGTTGACCCGCACATAGTCCCACGCGCCGGTCTGCACCTCGCTGCGAAACTCCGAGTGCGAGGGTGGGTCGCGCGTTATGAAATTGATGACGCCGCCGATTGCGGTGCGTCCGTACAGCGCGGAGTTGGGGCCTTTGACGACCTCGATCTCGTCGACGTTGTCGATCGGCATGGTCGTGAGCCGGGCGCTGTTGCGCGAGTCGGTCTGGGGGACGCCATCGATGAGCAGCAGCACCGTCTCGTTTTCGTTTCCCTTGCGGGGCAGCCCCCGCAGCTGGATCGACTGGAAGTTCTCGCCGTACGACGCGTCGGTGACGCCCGTAACGCTGCGCAGCGCCTCCAGCACGGTCTTGGCGCCACTGGCGGCGAGGGCTGCAGCGTCGACTACTTCGACGGCCGCGGGCACATCCTGGATCCTGGTCTCGGTCTTCGTCGCCGTGACCACCACCTGGTCCAGTAATGTCGGTGCGACGCGGAGCACCAGGTCTACCGTCGCGTCCTGCCCAGACGCGACCGTCACCGACTGGCTCACCTTGGCGTATCCAATCCGGCTCGCGCTGAGCGTGTACCTACCCGGCACTACGTTCGCAATGCGATATTGGCCGCTCTCGTCGGTCGTCGCGTGCCAAGCGGTGCCCTCGAGCGACACACTCGCGCCCGCAATCGTTTGCCCGGTTCTCCCGTCCGTCACCCTGCCGCCCACACTACCATTCTGGAGCACCGCGCGTGCCACGCGAGGCACCAGGGCCGCTCGCCCCGTCTGGCTGAACACGACATCCACCTCGGCGTCGATCAACACGTCCGTGAGAGCCGCCGCGACGGTGATGCCGTCCGCCCGGAGGCGGATCCGAGTCCCGACGGGCAGCGCGTCATCGCTGTAGACGAGCTGCAGGCCCGACAGAGTCGAGATCGTCGCGAGCGCCGCCTTGAGGGGCACGTCCTTCAGGTCCAGCGTGAGCCGCTCCCGCAGGATCGGCGTGCGACTGATGTCGACCGGCTGCGGGCCGGGCGCCGCCGCAAGCAGGAAGCGCGGACCACGAGTCACCGCAGTTTCGGCGGCCTCTTGCGCCGGTGCCTGCGGTGCGAGTGCGACTAGCAAGAACCACGTGCAGCAGGATCGACAAAGCGAGCGCATGAGGTGCCTCCTCGTACGGTTCATGGCGTCGGGCGAGATTGGGGCCCAGGCGCGAGGACCACGGTGCGTCCTGCCCGCTGCACGCGCACATTGAGCGACAGCGCCAGGAGCTCCAGGACTTGTGAGAGTGACTCACGGCGAAACGTCGCGGTCAGACGACGCTCGGCGAGCGAGCTGTCGGTGAGGCGGATCTCGACGTCGTACCAACGTTCCAGGGCGGGCACGACGTCGCCGAGGCGCGTTCCATCAAACCCAAGGTCGCCCCGAGTCCATGCGATGTACGACGTGACGTCTACGTCGTGGGTCACCGTGGCCACTCCGCTTGCCACCACCTGAGCCACGTCACCGTGCGCCAACGTCACGAGGGGCCGCCGAGCGGCTCCGGCGGTGGGAGGGGGGGGTCGGTACAGCGCCACCATGCCCGTGGCCACGACGACGCGCATCCCGGGGGCGTCGGGATAAGCGCTGACGAGGAACTCCGTGCCGATGTCCTCGACGACGCCCGCGGCGGTGTGGACGCGGAATGGTCGCGCGGCGTCGTGCTTGACCTCGAGGTAGGCCTCTCCCTCGAGATAGACATCGCGCGTGCCGCTGGCGCGGAAGACGCCGCCATTGGCGGGCAACCGCAGCCGGCTCGCCGGGCCGAGCATGAGCCGGCTGCCGTCGGGAAGCTCGAGCACCGCTGTTTGGCTCCGCCGGGTTGCGAACGCCCGCAGCTCGCTGGCAGCGGTCCGCCAACGCCCGTATACCAAGAGCGACCCCGCGGCAACAAGGATTAGCACGGCTGCAGCGGCCAGCATGCGGCTCACAGGGACACGCACCGGGGGCGGGGAGGACGACAGGAGATGAAGCGGTGGACTGCCCATGCGGCGGTGCAGTCGCTGCCACGCACTGCGCACGTCCCAATCGCGCCGCTCCGCGCCGGAAGGTCGTCCGGCGACACCCATGGCGGCGGCTAGTGCGCGGAGCTCGGGATCAGCGTTGACCCATGCGGCCAGAGCGGCCATTTCATCGGCCGACGCCCGACCGCTCACGTAGCGGTCCAACCGCTCCCAATCGATGCTGTTCCAGTCCATATACCGGAACAACACCCAAGCCGGCCGTTCACCCTACACGCCGTGGACGGCGGCGATCTCTTGCCTAAGGTCTGAGGTGCGCCAGTTGCTGGCGCAAAAACGCCAGGGCGCGTCCCATGTGCGCCTCGACGGTCTTCACCGAGATCCCCAGCACGCGCGCGATCTCGGCATAACTCATCTGCTGCTGCCAGCGCAGGATGACCACGCTGCGGCGACGCTCGGGCAGCCTGTCGACCGCCTCGCTGAGAACTGAGGCCAGCTCCGTCGCTTGTAGCTCCTCGTCTGGTCCCATTCGAGGGGCAGCGATGCCGAGCGCGATTTCCTCGCGCGTGGCGCGCCGGGCTACCCGCGCGACCACGCGGTCGTGCTTGAGAGCACCCAGAGCGTGGTTGCGACAGGCCGCGAAGAGATACGCCCGCACGCCGGTCGTCGGTTCCCACGCCGCTCGATGCTCCCAGATCCGCAAGAACACCGCTTGAACCAGCTCTTCCGCTAAGTCGGGGGAGCGCACGTAGCTCTCCACGAAGTCACACAGCCTGGCGTAGTAGGTGCGGAACAGCGACTCGAACGCGCTCTCGTCAGCAAGCCCGAAGCGCGCCGCCCACTCCCGCTCCGCGGCATCGGGCGCGAGTGAACTAGGGCGGGTGGCGACTTGTCGTGTGCGAGAGAGCATCTGCTTCCACCGAAAGCGCAAAGAGGTGCGCCAAGTCGCTGTGCGTCAAGTGAGTCGCCCCCCTAGCGAATCACGAACAGCTTCGACGCGAGCTTCCCTATCGCCCGACCCACGAGCGCTACGGGGCCGAGCACGCGCTTGCGCTCCAAGCTGACGGTGAGCAAGGCGAGCTGGGTCTGGGACGTGAGCTGGTCGATCCGTGCCTGGAGCCCGTCGATGTCGGCCTGCAGCCGGGCGATCTGCTTCTCGAGGCCGAGCACTTCGTCGAGCGTGGCGGCGCGACCGAGCAGCCGTTGCAGCCGGTCGCGCAAGGCGATGTTGCTCTTGAGCCGCGCGTCGAGATCGGTGTACTGGTCGGTGACGTCGGTCCCCGTGAGGCGGCGCTGCTTCTCCTTGCCCAACCCCGCCACCTCGTCCATGATGCCGTCGAGCTCTCCCGCAGGCACTCTGGCATCCACCCGTGCGTTACCGTTGCTGCTCCCGCTCGAGCGCTCCAAGTAGCCCCCCGACTCCTGGACGATGCGCTCTACCTGCCGGGCGATAACGACCGGCGAGTCGACCCGGACCTGCTGCTCCCCGGTGCGGACGGTCATGCGGTCTACGGTCGACACGCCCTGCGCGACCGGCTGCGTGGATGTGACCGGCTGGACCCTGCCTCCACACGCTACGGCGACCCCGGCGACGAGCAGCGCCGCGCCGGTGCGATGCATGGACGAGCGTGACATGGTGGACCTCGAGGAAGGTGAATGCCCGTGGTACTCGCGGCTTCAGCGAAGGTGCCCAGCAGCTACCTTCCGAACGCAGAGGCGGCTAACCTTCCTTGCGTGAGGCTCGCATGACCTGCCATCCCGCGCTCCGCGCGACGTGGCTCACGCTCGTGGCGTCAACCCTGGCGGCGTGTCCGCTCGGTCCGCCCCCTCCGCCGATCAGCGTCCCGGGCCCCAGCGATGGGGCGGACGCGGCCACCGGTTTCGACAACCGGAGCAACGGCCTGGCGGACGACTCCACGCATCAGGCCGATCAGGAGACGTTCGATGAGGTGGAAGACATCGTGGACGGCCTGGGCCCGCTGTACAACGCCCAGTCCTGCCGCGAGTGCCACCAGAACCCCACTTCCGGCGGCGCCAGTCAGGTCAGCGAGCTGCGGGTGGGCCACAACGCCCCGGACGGGCGGTTCCAGAACGCCGACATCCCGATCGCGCGCGGCGCGGTCGTCATCTCCGGTCGTACCCTCGTCAACGATCGGGCGATTTGCCCCAACGCGCAGTTTCCAGACTCGGAGATTCAGGAGCGGGTGCCCGACACGGAGACCATTCGCACGACGCGCCTGTCGCTCAACCTGCTGGGCGACGGCCTGGTGGAGGCCGTCGCGGACGAGACGTTGCTCGAGATCGCGCGCGCGCAACGGCGCACGACGCGCGGCACCATCCGCGGGCAGGCCCTCTATGTGCCGATCCTGGAAGCTCCGGGGGAAACGCGCGTCGGGCGCTTCGGCTGGAAGGATCAGCACGCCAGTCTCTTGTCGTTCTCGGCCGACGCGTATCTCAATGAGATGGGCATCACCAGCCGGCTGTTTCCGGACGAAGTGACCACGCTGTGCAATACGGCGTCCGAGCCCAACGATTCGACGCGCGCGGACGGCCTCGCCGACATCGATCGCTTCGCGCGGTTCCTGCGCGCCACCAAGGCGCCCGCCCGCGACACGCTGCTCGCCGCGACCCCGGCGGCGCGCCGCGGCTCGGAGCTGTTCGACGCAATCGGCTGCGCCACGTGTCACGTGCGCACGTTGTTCACCGCCCCGGCCGGGACCGCGCTCAACGGCGGCAGGCTCACCGTTCCGCCCGCGCTCGGCGGGAAGGTTTTTCACCCCTTCGGAGACTTCCTGCTGCACAATGTCGGGAGCGGCGACGGCATCGTGGTCGCGATGCCCGAGCACTATGGACGGAACGTGTATCAGACCGTGTGGAGGGAGTTTTCGATCGACAGTATCGGCCGCACCCGCGACAAGGTGCGCACGGCCCCGTTATGGGGGGTCCGGCTGCGCCCGCGGCTGATGCACGACGGGGCATCCCTCACGTTGCGCGACGCGATCGTGCGGCATCGGGGCGAGGCGAGCGACGTGTCCAACCGCTTTGCCCACCTGACGCCGAGCGATCAGGAGGCCATCATCGCATTTCTGAAGTCGTTGTGAGCCGCCAGATATCGAGGATACCGCTCGTCGCGTGATCGTTGGAGTTCCCCTCCGGCACCGCGATCCTCCCGTCCGCCACAATCGGGCTGTTCCAGTGACCACCACCGCACTCGAGTTTCGCGACCTCGCGCCCAGTCGCCGGGTCGTAGACGCGCAGGCCGCCGCCCGGGTCATACACGAACACCAGGCCGCCGGCGACGACGGGGCTGGTGCCGGAGTTCCCGTTGCGCCACAGTGGGCGCAACTCGCCGTCGCGCAGCGTCCACGCCGCCGTGCCGCTCTCGTCGGCGGCGAACAGCCACGTCGCCGCCCTGCTGCGCAGCACCGCGGGCGCGGTGAAGCGAGCCGCCTCGGACGGGACGACCTGGCGCTCCCCGCCCTGATGCGGCGCGTTCCCCCGCATCTGCCGCCAATCGAGCAGCTTGATCGATCCGTCTTTCCCGCCCTGCGCGATCAGGTTGCCGCCCAGTAGTACGGGCGACGTCGAGCCCAGGTCCGCGTCGCGCGCCTCGAGGTCGGCGGTGTTCACCGGCGTGTAGTTGCCCAGCAGCTCGGTGGCGTTCGAGTCGAGCTCGAGCACGGCGTCACCCCAGTCGCGGCGTCCGTCCCAGGGCCCATTGCCGGTCGCGACGTAGATGCTCCCGGTGGTCGAGTCGATCACCGCCCCGGCGCGGCCCCAGATGGCCGAGCCGCTGGCCGGGCAGGTCGCCGGATCCAGTAACCCCGGCCGGTCGCTGCACAGTGAATTCCACACGTGCTGTAGCCTGCCGCTCGCGCCGTCCAGCACCGCCACATGTCCCTGATAGGGTGACGCATCGCCGATGTAGCCGCCGGTGGTAGCGATCACGCGGCCGCGGAAATAGTTCAGCGGCGACGCGATCTTCTCGCGCCGAGGGAGAGCGGTGATCGCGGTGCGCCAGACGACGTGGCCGTCCGCGACCGCGAGCTTCTGGATCCGGCCATCGGGTGAGGCCACATACACGTGCGCCCGGTCGGGATCGGCCACGGGCGTCGCGGTCGTCATCCTGTACGATCCGGCCCACGAGCCGTACTCGGGCGGCGTGTACTCCCACCGGATCGCGCCGCTGCCCGCGTCGATGGCGATCGTCTTGCCGTACGTCGTGGTGACGAAGAAGACGCCGCGGAGGTAAATGGCCGCGGCGTCGACCGTGCCGTCGATGGCCACCTGCTGCCGCGCGAGCGAGCGGACGTTGGCGGCGGTAATTCCGACCGGCGTGCTGGGCGCACTGGAGCGGCCGGCATCCCAACCGAAGCGAGTCCAGTCCTGGGCGGTGGCGCCCGCGGGTGCGCTGCCGAGCAGCGCGCCGAGCGTCGCGATCCAGATGACACGGGCCATGGCGTTTCGCTCCCGGGAATCTATGCGTCTAAGGAGAGACTTGGTTCGGATATTCACTCAATGATCACTGGTTCGAACACGACGCCCGCGAGCATCGAGCACAGCACGAGTGTGCGCATGGCATCCTCCTTTGCCCGGTGTGATGCCCGACGACTGGCGAGGGTTTACCGGAAGGTGCTCGATATTGAGTTTCCCCCACGCGGCAGTATGATGTAGCCGTGCCACGCCCGAGCGCCTCTCCTGGCTGAGCTGCTCCCGCGCCTGCGCGCCGCCCTTGCCGATCGTTACGCGATCGAGCGGGAGCTCGGCCGCGGGGGCACGGCGACGGTCTATCTGGCCCAGGACCTGAAACACGGCCGCGCCGTCGCGGTGAAGGTGCTCCGTCCGGAGCTGGCCGCCGCCCTCGGGGCCGAGCGGTTTCTCCGCGAGATCGAGATCGCCGCCCGCCTTACCCATCCCCATATCCTCTCCTTGCACGACTCCGGCGAGGCCAACGGGTTCCTCTACTATGTGATGCCCTACCTGGAGGGTGAATCGCTGCGTGACCGGCTGAACCGCGAAGCGCAGTTGCCCGTCGAGCAAGCCGTGCGGATTGCCCGCGAGGTGGCGAGCGCCTTGAGCTACGCCCACAGCCACGATGTGGTGCACCGGGACATCAAGCCCGAGATCCCCGGTTCGGGCGCCTCCTCGAGAAGGTCGGCCTGAAGCCGTGATTCCCCAGATGACTTCTCGATGACTGTCGGGTGATCGGGGACTGACCGGTCTTTCTTAACCTTCCTTTAGAGTCGAGCTGGACAACCTAAAGGAGGTTCTATGCGTCGCTTTCCGTTCCCCGCGCTTCTCGCCTGCACCACCTGCGCCGTGCTGCTGGTGGGCTGCGAGTCCCCGGTCGCACTCCATCAGTCGACGTCGTCAACACCGCCAACGCCGACGCAGCAGTCTCTCTCGTTTGAGATCGCCGGTCCGTCCCGGATCGATACCAACGGGACCTTCAGCTGGGGGGCATTCGCGTTCGGCGGATCCGGTCAATACCAATACCGGTGGGAAGTAACGCGCCAGGCGGGGCAGGCCACCACAACGACTAGTGGGCCAAGCTTGTCGCTCCACGTCACGGACACTGACGGAGACATCGTGTTGAGGTTGACCGTGACGTCCGGCACTCAGACACGGGTTGAGACGCTCGCGGTGAAGAATTGCATTGGTGGATGTTGAGGTAGGTCTGTGATGTCGGCTCGAAGCCGCGGGCCCTGCGTCCGGAGACTCGTCCTCGTCAACCGGGCGCAGAGCCGGCCCGCAGCTGCTCGATCATTCTCACCACGCTCGAGTCCGGAGGAAGATCGAGCTCGCTCCGAAGCAGATCTGCATGCTGCTGGGCGCACCGAACCGCCGCCGCCCGATCACCGATCGCCACGCACGCCTTGGCCGGGTGCAGCACGGTGTCCGTATCGTAGGGCTTCAACTCGGCGGCGCGGCGCCACCACTCCACCGCCTGGTGCTTGGTCGCAGCAGCCGCCGCCAGCAGGCCGAACGCCTGGGCACAGCGTTCCGCCAGGCGCCTGCGCTGGTCGTCGACCCACCGCTCGAACCCCGGCGCCTCGCGCACAAAGAAGCCGTCGAGAAACGCGCCCGCGTATAACCGTACGGCCACCTCGGGGGCGCCTGCGTCGAGGGCGTCCTCGAAGTCCCACACATCGGTCGTGATCACTGCCCGATTGAGACGGAGCGTCTTCTTGCCGAGGAACAGGTCCTCGCTGTCGAGGTGGCGTCGCTGGAAATAGACCAGCTGGTTCAACCCATGACGCGCCCGCTCGGTATCGCTCTCGGCCAAGAGATAGGTTTGGACTTTGTCGCGGTTCAGCCCCCGGTCACGCGCGACGGCAAGCAGCGCAAGCAGGGCCAGCCGACGGCGTCGGGTGGCCGACCCGGTCGTCGCGTGACCACCCACCAGAAGGTTCAAGCCGCCGAACGTCAGGAGACAGGAAGACCAGGACTTTTGCGAAGTCCCCTCCGCCGGCTCTCACCCTTGCGCGAACGACTGTCTCGGAGTCGCAAGAACACCAGCCGCGATCGCCAGTCCGGCCGCCATCTGGTGCATCCGCACCCATGATGAAGGTCGCATCTTGATCCTCCCTATTGTTGGCTGCGCCTCATCGCGCCGGCAGGATCTCGGCGAGACCCCGCTCAAGTGTCTCACTGGTGATGGGACCGGGATTGACCAGGCGGATGACGCCATCGGACCCGATAAACACCGAGGTTGGGACACCAACCATGGCGTAGAGCTTGCGTACCCGGCCCTTCTCGTCGAGCAGCACCGGAAACGGCAGCTGAAACTCGGCGGCGAACTTGCGGACGTCTTTCATCCGCTCTTGATCAGTCAAATTGATTGCCAGCACCTCGAACCCGGTTTCCTTGTGCGCCTGGTACGCCGCGACGATAGCCGGCATTTCACCGCGGCACGGCTTGCACCACGACGCCCAGAAGTTGATGAGCACCGGGTGGCCCGAGTAGTCGGAAAGGCTTGCGGGGCTCCCAGCGAGGGTCTCGAGCGTGAAGGCGGGCGCGACGCTTCCCTGCCGAGGTGGCGTTTGGGACATGAGCGACACCGCAGCGAGGCACGGTGCTGCCACCGCAAGCGACAACCGCCACCAGTGAGTTCTCATGCGCGACACCCCGCAAAAACAAAAAACCGACCAAGCGTATCTCGCTCAGTCGGTCTCGCGATTTGCTCCCCTCGAGGCATAGGCGAGCCGCACGACACGCGCCTCGGGGTTCATAGCCTCTGAGTTGTGCTTCGAAGATACGCCCCGGACGTCGGTCGGCAAGGCGCAGCGCGTACGACCCTCTGGCCACGCTCGTTTCCGACCCCTATGTATGGAGCTGTCCCACGCCGCAGTGCCCGCCTGCCCGCGCGGATCATGCTCGGCAGTCGCGGTGTCCGGCTCGAAACGCAACGAAGCTCCGCTCGTAGGACGACGAGACATGACCGGGTCCATCACTGCGGAATTCCTCGCGCTCCAGGAGCTGCTCGCCGGCCGCTATTCCATCGAGCGCGAGCTCGGGCGTGGCGGTATGGGGATCGTGCTGCTCGCCCGCGATGTGGCGCTCGACCGCCCGGTCGCGATCAAGCTGCTCCCGCCGCACCTCGCGACGCGCCCCGACGAGCGGGAGCGCTTCCTGGAGGAGGCGCGGACTGCCGCCGGTCTCGCGCATCCCAATATCGTGCCGATACATCTCGTCGAGGCACATGGCGAACTGGTGTTTTTCGTGATGGGCTTCGTGGACGGCGAGACGCTGCGCGATCGGGTGGAGCGGGCCGGCCCGCTCCCGCCGCGCCTCGCCATGAAGCTGCTGCAGGAAGTGGCGTGGGCGCTGGGCTACGCGCATCAGCGCGGCGTGATTCACCGGGACGTGAAGCCTGACAACATCATGATCGAGCGCGCGACTGAGCGCGCGCTCGTCACCGACTTCGGGATCGCGCTCGGGAGACGCGCGGCCGAGAGCGCGGGCGGCCCGGTGGTCGGGACGGCGCGCTACATGAGCCCCGAGCAGGCGTGCGGCGAGCCCGTGGACGCGCGCAGCGATCTCTACTCCTTGGGCGCGACCTTCTTCTACGCGCTCACCGGCCGGACGCCGTTCGAGGGTGCCAACCTGCCCGCGATCCTCACGAAACACGTCAATGAGACCGCCCCCCTGGTTCAGGCCGTCCGGCCGGACGTGCCCGCCAAAGTGGGGGCCGTGGTCGACCGCTTGCTCCGCAAAGCGCCGTCCGAGCGGTTTCAGACGGGGGACGATGTCGCGCGGGTCGCGGGCGAAGTGCGGGGCCGGGACTTTCGCGCCCCGCCGCTGCTACGCGCCTTCGTGCGGAACGCGCAAGTCTCGACCATGGTCCTGTTGGCGTCGGCGCTCGCTGGGAAAGGGACGGGGGTGATCGGGGCGATCCTCCTCTTTCAACTGGTCGTCGTGGCGCGCCGACTCTTGAGGGATGGCTACACGTTCGGCGACATTCGGGCCGCCCTGCTCGCCGAACGGCAAGTGCAGCAGGAGGAGGACGAAGTCATCAAGCGGCGCCGCTGGTTCCTGCGGCTGGACTCGTTGTGGTACCGGGTGTGGGCCGGAAGAGCGGGACGGTCGTTCTTCCGCCTCGCAGGGTTAGGCCTCAAGGCGACCGCACGCCCGGCCCTACCCTCGGTCGAGCGGACCGAGCTCGTACTGGGACGCTCGGCGCTCTCCGCGTATAAGGCGCTGCCGAAGGAGGAGCGCCGCCAGGCGCGGGACCTCCCGGAGGTGCTCGAGCGACTGGAGACCGGGGCGGAGGCACTGCGGGCAAGGGGCGATACGGGCGAATCACTTACCGAAGCCGTGGCGGCGCTCGAACACCTGCGCCTCGCCCTCGTGAAGCGGCAGTCCGGCGTGGGGTCGCCCTCCGATCTCACGCTCGTTCTCGAGCGCGCGAAGGAGATCGGGGACCACGTCGAGCGCCGGCTTGCGGCGGTGGCGGAAGTGCAGGCGCTGCTCGAGTAGCGGCCTCGGCTGCTGCGCCGCTCCTTCCAACGGCGATCCAGCGGGCGTGCGGCCGCCCCCTACGCTAGCGCGTCGTCATATAAGATCCCCCGTCGACACACCAATTCCTGACACCACCGAGCGCGCGATGTCGCCCGAGGCTTTGGAGCGAGAGCTCGATCAACTGCATTCCGCGGCCTTCGGTTGGGCCCTCGCCTGCTGCGCGGGCGATCGCGCCGCTGCCGAGGACGCGCTCCAGGCCAGCTATCTGAAGATTCTCGACGGGCGGGCCCGGTTCGACGGACGGGCGAGCTTCCGGACCTGGCTTTTCTCGGTGGTGCGCTACACGGCCGCCGGGCTGCGGCGTCGCGCGGCGCTCCGCCGCTGGCTGCCGCTCGCCGTCCTGGGCGCGACCCCCGACGGCCGCCCCGACGCGGCGACCATGCTGGCGCGCGCCGATGCGACCCGCCGGCTGACCGCGGCGCTCGACACGCTGCCGGGACGGCAGCGCGAGGTGCTGCACCTGGTGTTCTACCAGGACCTGACGATCGCCGAGGCGGCGGAGGTCGCGGGTGTGTCCCTCGGCACCGCGCGTACTCACTACGAGCGCGGCAAGGCCGCGCTCAGGAAACTCCTGAAGGAAGAGCCAGAATGACCGAGCACGACGATCACGACCTGGGAGAGCGCTTCCATGCGCTGCGCCGCGAAGACGCTGCCGCCGCGCCGCCGCTCCGCGCCACGCTCACGGCTGCCCGTGCGCGCCCCCACCATCGGCGGCCGGGCGGCGCCGCCGTGGCCACCGCGCTAGCCCTCGTCGCGCTCGTTCTGATTCTCACGCTGCGGAGTAGGCACGGGGGCACGGTAGATCTCGCCGGCGTCCGCGTGCGCACGCCTACTGATTTTCTGCTCCACGTCCCCGGTGCCGAGCTGCTGCGCACGGTGCCAAGGTTCACGTTCGATTGGAGGGTATTGCAATGACACGCGTCCTTGCAGTCATCATGGTCTTGACGGGGCTCGCTGCGCCCCGCGGCGCGAGCCAGCAGCCCGATCGGCCCCCGCAGCCCGACGACCCGCTGGCGCGCGTGCTGTTCCCACCGGAACTGGTCATGCAGCACCAGCAGGACATCGGGCTCCGCCCCGAGCAGCGCGCCGCCATCACCAAGGCGATCCAGGACTTTCAGAACAAGGTGGTGGACCTGCAATGGCGCATGCAGGACCAGTCCCAGCGGCTCGCCTCGCTGCTCGAGAAGCCGGCCGTCGATCAGGCTGCGGCGCTGGCGCAGGTGGACGAGGTGCTGGGCGTGGAGCGCGAGGTGAAGCGCGCCCACATCACCCTGCTGATCCAGATCAAGAACACGCTCTCGGCCGAGCAGCAGGCGAAGCTCGCCGCGGCGCGGGCGAGCGCCGCCCGGTGAAAGGTCGACTCCGACCTGCTTGCGAGCCTCGCACCAGGCTGCATATTGAGAACTCAACTCAGGTGCTATGAACCCCGAGGCGCGATGTCGTGCGGGATCGCCCATGCCTTGAGGGGAGCAAATCGCGAAACCGACTGAGCGAGATACTCGCTTGGTCGGTTTTTTTGCGCGGCCCACCGGATGCTGACTCGCCGCCGCGGTCACTTGACTGGTACATGATCCGCCGCTGCACCGGACTCGAGCGCGGCGAAGCAGTCCCCATGAGGGCAACCGCATGACGGAAGACCGGGAAGCGATCGAGCGACTGGAGCGCCGCGTCGAGCACCTGGAGACGATCGTGCGGACGCTGCTGTCGCGCGGAGAGCTCACGCAGCAGGAAGCGCCGTCCCCGCGAGCGGAGCCGCTCGTGTCGTGGTCGCCCCCAGAGCCGCCGCCGGCTCGGCGTGCGGCGGTCGCCCCCGACGCGCCCGTAGAGCACGACGCCGACGAGAGCGGCACGAACGACCTCGAGCAATGGGTCGGCCAGCGGGGATTGTTGATCGTGGGCGTCGTGGCGCTGGTCGCGGCGGGCGGATTCTTCCTGAAGTACGCGTTCGACCGTGGCTGGATCTCTCCCTGGCTCCGCGTGGGGGGGGCCGCGATCGCCGGTATTGGTCTTGGCGTGTGGGGCGACCGCCTCATCGTCCAGGGCCTGCGGCGCTACGGTGCCGGGATTATCGCCGCCGGCGCGGGACTGGTCTATCTCGGGATTTGGGCGGCGGGGGGACCCTACGCGCTCATCGGGCGGCAGCTTGGAGTCGCGCTGCTCACGGGTGTTACCGTCGCCGTGGCCCTGCTGGCCCTGCGTCACGGCATCGAGGAGCTGGCCATGTTCGCAGTGATCGGTGCTTACCTCGCCCCGATCGTTCTGTCGGATCAAGCTGCGCAACCACCGCTACTCCTTGCCTATCTCGAAGTGGTGGGCCTGGGCGCAGGCGTGTTGGCGTATCACATGTCGTGGCAACGGTGCTTCGACGTGGCGCTGGTGGGCTACTTCGGGCTTGGGATAGTACTGGCATGGGGGATCCTGGGTCAGCCGGTCGGCCTCTGGTTCGTGGCGGCCGGCGGCATCGCCGCCCTCGTGGCCACGGCCGGGCCGAGATGGCCGGAAGCGCGAGCGTTCGGCCTGGCCGCCGCCTGGCTGTCGCTCCTGCTCCGCAATGCGCCCTACCAGGACACCGGTACGCGTCTGTTGGCGACGGCGGTGGCGGTCGCGCTCGCCGGGATCGTATGGTGGCAGCACCGCGCCGTCACCGCCATCCATTCCCCGGCGCTCGATTCGCTCCCGGAGGGTACCGAGAGCGTGATCTTCCTGGCCTCCCCCCTCGCGTTCGCGCTGGTCAGCCCGCTCCATTTCCCCGGCGCACTCCAGTCCTGGCCGGCGCTCGCGCCGGCCGCCGCCGCCGTGGCGTACTCGGCAGCCGGATGGCCGCGCCGCTCGGTGCCGCACGTCGCCTTGGCGTTTGGACTGCTCGCCCTAGCGGCATACGTCCAGTGGCACGGCCTCGTCGTCGCGCTGGCGTGGAGCGGGCTTGCGCTGTGCGCCGTCGCCGTCGCGGTCGATCGCCGGCTCGGGCAGCCCGGCGGGCTGGTCGTGGCGCCGGGGCTGGCCGCGCTCGCATTCGGGCAGCTGTTCTTCATCGCGTCGCAGGGTCGCGAACCGCACGGAGCGTTTGTGGATTCCTGGGCGTTCGTGCTGTACTTCTACGTCCTCGCGACCGCACTCTCGGCGTGGTTGTGGCGTCAGGATGCTCCTGCGCCCGGTTGGGCCGGCCACGGGCGGACGCTGCTGTGGGTCCTCGCCGGGGCCGCGATCCTGAGCGGCGGCTCGATCGAGCTCCACCGGCTCTTCGCCGCGTGGGAGTCACGCTGGCAGGCCGCGAGGCTCGCGGGCGATCTCGCCTTGAGCGCCTACTGGCTGCTCTACGCCGCGGCGTTGGTGCGAACGGGCTTCCGGCTCGAGCAGAAAGCGGTTCGCAGCGCGGGGCTCGGTGTCGCGGGATTGGCGATCGTGAAGGTCGCTCTGTACGACCTCTCAACCCTCGAGGCGCTCTACCGGGTCGGGTCGTTCTTCGTGCTGGCTCTGATCACGCTCGCAGTCGCGTACGCGTACAGCCGCAGGGCGCAGGCGATATCCGGGCGGTAGGCTTTTGCCGCCTAGGGACGCCACTACCCAAGCGCGCCACTTCGTTCGCCCCGGGCAGCGTACGCGTCGCGCGTGTCCGGGTCGAGGGGTCGCCAGTGAACCCGGTTGACAGTCGGTTTACCGATCAGGCGCGCGTTTCGCTTGCCGTGCCAGCCAAGCGCGCCTACGTTCCGGACATGACCCCGCCCCCGCCCGCCGTGATCACCGCGGACGAGCTGCTCCACGTCCGCATCCCCGACAAACGCGTCGAGCTGGTCCGCGGGGTGCTCGTGGTCCGCGAACCCGCCGGGCTGCGGCACGGCAGGGTCGCCATGGATCTGGCCCGGATCCTCGCGAACCACATCGACGCCCGCGGGCTCGGCAAGGTATACGCGGCCGAAACTGGATTCACGCTGGCCCGAAATCCCGATACGGTCCGCGCGCCCGACATCGCCTTCCTTCGCCGGGATCGGATTCCCGATCCCGAGCCCGCAGGTTTCCCGGACCTCGCCCCGAGCCTGGTCGCCGAAGTGGTGTCGCCCGGCGACCGCCCCGGTGAGGTGCTCGCCAAGGTCGCCGATTGGCTGTCAGCTGGAACCGAGCTGGTCTGGGTCATCGACCCGGGCGCCCGGGTCGCCCGCATTTATCGTGACGACGGCACCGAGCAGATCCTCACGGCGGACCAGACGCTCGACGGCGAGGACGTAGTGCCGGGCTTTTCGTGCGGCTTGGGGGCGATTCTCTAGAGGCCGAGCTCATCTCGCCGCCCCCACCTGCACCTCCGTCGCGACCCGCAGCATCGCAGCCAAGCTCCGCTCGACGTCGTCCTCCGTCGTCGCCCACGAGGACACGCTGATGCGCATCGCCGTCCGCCCCTGCCACACGGTCCCTCCCGCCCAGCACGTGCCGTCCGCCTGTACGCCCGCGATGACACGACGGGTCAGCTCGGCGTCGCCAAACGAGACCAGCACCTGGTTGATCACCACGTCGTTGAGGATCTCGTACCCGGCCTCGCGCAGGCCGTCGGCGAAGCGCGTTGCATGGCGACAGCTGCGCTCGATCAGGTCGGCCAAGCCCTGCCGCCCCAGCGATCGCAACGCCGCCCACACCTCGATCCCGCGCGCCCGCCGCGAGAACTCGGGCGTGTAGTGATCGGGCTCGCGCGCTTCGCCGATCACCAGGTAGGGCGCATTCACTGTCATCGCTGCATAGAGGTGCCGCGGGTCCTTGACGACGACCATGCCGCTGTCGTACGGCACATTGAGCCACTTATGCGCGTCGATCGCCCACGAGTCGGCGCCGGCGTAACCGTTCACGAGGTGCGCGCGGGCAGGCGCCGCCGCCGCCCACAGCCCGAACGCCCCGTCGACGTGCACCCACGCGCCGGCCGAGTGCGCCTGGGGAATGATCCTGTCGGCGGGATCGAAGGCGCCGGTGTTGACGTTGCCCGCCTGGAGGCAGACGAGCGTGTTCTCGTCCAGCGGCGGCAGCGCGTCGGCTCGCATCCTGCCCTGGCCGTCCACGGGCACGCGGATCACACGCTCGCGTCCCAGGCCGACCAGCGTCAGGGCCTTGAGCACACTCACGTGCACCTCGTCGCCCACGACGACGGTGATCGGCGGCGCGCCAAACAGCCCTCTCGTCTCGACATTCCACCCGCGCCGCTCGAGCAGAGCGTGACGCGCCGCCGCTAGCCCGGAGAAATTCGCCTGAGTGGCGCAGGTGACGAACCCCACGCCCGAGGCCGGCGGCAGGCCCAGCACGTCGACGAGCCAGCGCATCGCGACCTGTTCCAGGCGCGCGGCGATCGGCGAGAGGGCGACGATCCCCGCGTTCTGATCCCACGCGGCCGCGAGACTGCTAGCCGCTACGGTTGCCGGAAGCGACCCGCCGACCACGAACCCGAAAAAGCGTCCACCCGCCGAGGCAATCGTCGCGGGCGATCCGATGTCGTCGAGCAGTGCGATCACCTTCGCCGGGTCGGTAGGACGATCGGGAAACGGCTCATCGAGCCGCGCCAGGTTGGCGAGGGCCTCGGGTGTGGGAGCGACGTTCCGGTCTTTCAAGCCGGCCAGATACCGCGCCGCCCGCTCGGCGGTCGTCCGCAGCAGATCTTTCATCCCGGAAACCTAGGTCAGGCGCCGCATGCCGGCCATCGCCTGGCGGGCTAAGTTACCCGACCCGTGTCCCGTTCCTCTGACCCGCTCGCCGCCGGCACCGAGGCCCTCCAACGGGGAGCCTGGGAGGAGGCGCGCGACCATTTCCAGTCGAGCCTCGCCGCCGGCGAGACCCCACAGGCCCTGGAGCAGCTCGGCCTCGCCACGTGGTGGCTCGACGATGCCGCTCTCACCTTCGACGCCCGCGAGCGCTCTTACCGCCTCTACCGCGAGCACGACGACCCGCTGGGCGCCGCCCGCGTGGCGCTCTGGCTCGTGTGGGACTTCCTCGCCTTCCGCGGTGATACGGCCGTCGCCTCGGGCTGGTTGGAGCGCGCGCGCCGTCTGCTCGCCGGCCATGAGCGATCGGCCGAGTACGGCTGGCTATTGCTGCGCGACGGCGAGGTCGCGCTGTTCCGCGGCCACGATCCAGCCACCGCGCGTGACCACGGCGTGCGCGCCGCGGCGCTCGGTCGCGCCACGGGCGACCGCGGCCTCGAGTTCACGGGGCTCGCCCTCGAAGGGCTGGCGCGGGTCAGCGCCGGCGACGTGGCCGCCGGAATGCGCTGTCTCGACGAGGCGACCGCTGCGGCCACCGCCGGCGAAGTGAAGGAGCTGCACACGGTGGGCGTGGTGTGCTGCTGGCAGATCTTCGCCTGCGAGCGGGTGCGCGACTACGACCGCGCCGCCCAATGGTGCGCCCGCGTGCAGGAGTTCACCAAGCGCTGGCGGCTGCGGCCGCTCTCGGCGATCTGCCGCACGCAGTACGCCGGCGTGCTGATCTGGCGCGGCGAATGGGCGGCCGCGGACGCCGAGCTCGGGCTGGCGACGCGGGAGTTGGAGCAGGTGCGACCCCCCCTCGCCGCGCAGGCGATCGCCCGGCTGGGCGAGCTGCGGCTGCATCAGGGCCGGCTCGACGACGCCGAGCGGCTGTTCAGCGCGGCGGGCGCGCAGCCCCTCGCCCGGCTGGGCCGGGCGGCGCTCGCGCTGGAGCGCGGCGCGGCGGCCGAAGCCGGGGCCGAGCTGGAGCGCTTCCTCGCGCACGTCGGCAATACCGAGCCGACGATGCGCGCCGGCGCGCTCGAGCTGGCGGTGCGCGCGCACCTCGCCTGCGGCGACCTCGACGCCGCCGAGCGCGCCCGCGCCGAGCTACGCCAGATTGCCGAGGCGCTCGGTACCACGCCCCTTGCCGCCTCGGCGGCGGCCGCCGACGGGCTGCTGCTGCGCCAGCGCGGCGACGCCGCCGGCGCCGTGAGCCGGCTCGAGGCCGCGGCCGCGGGCTACGAGCAGAGCGGCGCGCCGTTCGAGACCGCGCGCGCCCGGCTCGAGCTCGGCGACGCGCTTGCACAAACGGGCCGGGCTGCCGCCGCGCTGCGCGAGACGCGCCAGGCGCTCGAGACGTTCAAGGCGCTGGGCGCCGACGGCGAGGCGCGGCGCGCCCAGGAGAAGGTTGCGGCCGGATCGAAGCGCTCGGGCGGCAAGTCGCAGCTTACGAGCCGCCAGCTCGAAATCCTGCGTCTCGTAGCCCAGGGCTTGAGCAATCCGGACATCGCCGCGCGGCTGCGCTTGAGCGACCATACCGTCAAGCGTCATGTCGCCAACCTGCTCACCAAGCTGCGCCTGCCGACGCGCGCCGCCGCCGCGGCCTACGCCGCTACGCATGGTCTCCTATAGGTCTGGACCGTGGCCCGAATGGGCCACGTCCCCTCCCACTCTGGTTATGGCTCTCCCGGGCGAAGCATTGCCCGCGCGACGGCGCTACTGTGCAGCTGCAGGCTAGTCCCATCCCCCGGTCCAGGAGATTGCCATGCGTTTCCGTCTCGCCGTTGCCGCGCTCGCGGCGTCGTTCCTGCCCGCCGCGGCCCATGCCCAGGCACCCGCCCTCGCCTGGGGTCCCGCCCCTGCCGTCTTCCCCGCCGGCGCCAAGTTGGCCGTGCTGCAGGGTGATCCAAACAAGGATGCGTTATACACGGTGCGGCTCGATATGCCGAGCGGCTACAAGATCCCGCCGCACTTCCACCCCACGGATGAGCACGTGACGGTGATCAGTGGGACGTTCCTCATCGGGATGGGTGATTCGCTCGATGCGGCACATACCACCGCGCTACCGGCGGGCGCGTTCATCACTGCGGGGGCGAACATGCATCACTTCGCGATCGCGCGCGGACGCACCGTGGTGCAGGTGCACGGCATGGGTCCGTTCGCGCTGACGTACGTCCGTCCCTAGGACGTAGACGCGGTCACGGCCCCACCGCCTCCGCCGGCCGCAGCGCCGCCAAGAGGCGGTCATAACGCGGATTGCCATGCAGGGCGTCGAACTCCGGTCGGCGCAGCGCGGCCCAGAGGGTGGGGACGGGTGACGCGCGCTCCAACCGGTCCAGTGCGGCCGCGGTATCGCCCACCGCCACGAGTGCCGCCATGATGAGCCAATGGTCGGTCCGCCCCGGCCAGTGCCCGATCAGTGCGCGAGCTCGGGCGCTGTCCCCCGCGCGGGCGAGGACGGTGGCGAGCACGCTTTCCATCACCATGTCGCCGGGCTGGAGCCGGTTGGCCAGCTCGGCGTCCTCCTGGGCTCCGCGCACATCGCCTGTCCGAAGGCGAAACAACGCCCGCCAGCGCCGTACGAACGCCGAGGCGGGGTCGACGGCGACCGCGCTGTCGATCAGCGCCAAGGCGAGGGCGGTATCGCGCATGTGCGTCCACAACGCGAGATCGGAGTAGGAGACAGCCCGGCCTGGATCGAGCGCCAGGGCCAGGTGGAGCTCCCGATTGGCCTCGTCGTCGCGCCCGAGCCAGTTCAGGATCTGCGCGTACTGGTGGTGTGCCTCGGCGTTCTTGGGATCGAGGGCGATGGACCGCTGGAACGCCTCCAACGAACTCTCCATGGTACGAGGGTGGGCGAAGGCCAGCAGGAACCCACGCGCCATCCAGGCGTCGGACGACGTCGAGTCCCGGCGCAGTGCGCGGTCCGTTAGCCCAAGCCCACGCACCGCCAGGCTCTCGATCGGTGCGTCGGGGAGCCGGTAATAGTTGGCGCGGGCGATCGCGTGGGCATAGGCCGCCCGCCCGATCGCCGCCGCGAACGCAGAGTCGAGCCGCTCGGCTTCGCGGTATTCCGCGAGGGCCCGGGCCGTCCCATCCCGTGACCGCAGCGCTAGCAGGAAGTTGCCCCGCAAATAGTGGTCGTACGCAGCCGGGCTGCGCGTGCGCAACGTGCCGAGCGCGCCGCTGTCCGATGAGGAGGCCCGTCCTCCGACGCGTGTCGCCACCTCCCGGGCGATGACCGACGGCAACGCGAGCAGCTCGTCCGGCGTGCGGTCGAACACGTCGCCCCACGCCGCGACCGCCGTCGCCCCGTTCAAGAGTCTGGTCGCGACCCGGACCCGCGTGCCGGCGCGTCGCACACTGCCGTCCACCACGTAGCGCACACCGAGCGCCTGCGCGATCGCCGGCACGTCGCCGGGCGACGCCCGCTGGGCGCGCCGCACCACGCCGGGCGACTTCACCTGGACTGTCGCCACGCTGCCGAGCAGGCTCGTCAAGTCCTCGGTGAGGCCGTCGGCGAGATAGGCGTCGGCCGTGTCGTGCGCGTCGAAGTACAGCACGGCGACGCTGTTCGCAACATCGGCCCCCGGCGGGGCTGGCAGGGAGGGTCGGCGCCAGGGATGCCATACCAGGGCGCCGGCGAGCGCGACCACAGCCGCGAAGCCGGCCGCCACCGTGACAGGGCGGCGCCGCAAGCCCGGGCTGGACCTCGCCCCTGACCCTTCCAGCGCGGCCGCGAACTCCGCAGCGCTCGCGAAGCGATCGGCCGGCACCTTCGCCAGCGCCTTCGCCACCGCGCTGTCGATGCTCGCGGGGACGCCGTCCCGCACCGTCCGCAGCGGCGTGGGCCGTTCGGTCAGGAGCTTCGCGATCACAGCCTGCGCGGTGGGGCCCGAGTGCGGCGGCTCACCGGCGAGCATCTCGTAGACCACCGCCGCCAGCGAATAGACGTCCGAGCGGGCATCGAGCTCCCGGCTGCCCGTGGCCTGCTCGGGACTCATGTACTGCGGCGTGCCGAGCGAGAGACCGGTCTCGGTGAGGCGCGTGCCCGCCGCTTCGCGCACCGCCAGCGCGATCCCGAAGTCCGCCACCACGGCCTCGCCTTCGCGGATGAGGATGTTCTCGGGCTTGATGTCGCGGTGCACGATGCCCTGGCGGTGCGCGTAGTCGAGCGCGCTCGCCACCTGCTTCGCAATGGCCAGTGCCGCGTCGATGCCGAGCTGCTTGTCGCGGTTCAGCTTGTCGCGCAGCGACTCGCCGCGCACGAACGGGAGCACGTAATAGAGGACTCCCTCGAGCGCATCGGAATCGATGAGGGTGAGGATGTGGGGATGGTCGAGCTGGGCGCTGATGCGGATCTCCTGGAGAAACCGCTCGCCGCCCAGCACCGCGGCCAGCTCGGGGCGCAGCACCTTGAGCGCAACGGGGCGATCGTGCTTCAAGTCGCGGGCGAGATAGACCCGGGCCATTCCGCCGGCGCCGAGCTCGCGCTCGATCGCGTAGCGGCCCGCGAGAGCCGCGGCGAGACGGGCAGTGTCGGTCATGCTTGAGGTAAGAGCGGGATCAAGATGCGTAACACTCGCCGGCTGCGCCACTTGACCGTGGCGTGACTGTGCTGGCGCAGCGTTCGCCGTCGAGCAACCGAAACGAACGTCCTTCAAAAGGAGAGTCTATGTCCCGTGCCTCCACATTCCGACGACTGCTGCCGCTGTGCGCGGCCGGCCTCATGCTGTTGCAGGCGCAGGCTGCTTTCGCCCAGCAGCCTCAGGCCCGGGAAGGGTTCTGGGCCGCCTTCGGGCTGGGTTACGGCGCGAACAGCATGAGCTGCGGTTCGGGCTGCAGCGTCAATTCGGACGCCAAGGGCGGCAGCGTCACGGCCTCGGTGAAAATGGGCGGGACGCCCAGCTCGAGGCTGCGTCTGGGCGGGGAGGTGAACGTGTGGGTCAAAGACCTGAGCGGGGGTGTCACCGAGTCGGTCGGTAACGTTTCCGCGGCGGCCTATTTCTACCCCTCGCCTCGCGGCGGCTTTTTCGTGAAGGGCGGCGTCGGGCTCGCCAGCGTGGACTTGAGCCAAGGCAACGCGAGTGCGTCGCAAACCGGGATCGGGCTGTTGGCCGGATTGGGGTACGACATCCGGGTGAGCCGCAAGGTGTCGCTGACGCCGCTGACGAATTTTTACTTCGGTCACGAGGGCGACTTCCAGCACGCCATCATCGATTTCGGGTTGAGCGTGCAGTACAACTGAGTGACTTATCGTCCCCCCTCTCCCGAAGGGAGAGGGGGTCAGGGGGTGAGGACCCGCAGCCAGTCGCCGAAGAACACGCGCGCACCTGGCTCGACCGGGTTGCTCTCTTGTGCTGGCGGATACGTCAAGCCCACACCGACGTAATTCGTGCCGATGCTGACCGAGAAAATGATGAGTGAGTTGAGGACGTAGTACACCGCGCGCTGCCACACCGGAACGCCGCCCTTGGCCACGAAAACGAGGAGACCCACGAGAAAGCTCAACACCAGCGATGTCCAGCGCGGGGGCAGGGCGAACGAGACCCACAGCGCGTTGGCGATCAACATCGTGACCCCGCCCGCGATGCCGGGCGTGAGCATGGCCTTGGGCTGCAGGAACTCGTCTACTCTGGCCCGCTCCACCCCTACGGCTTCTTGATCAGGGTGCGAACGCGCATCGCGTCCTGCTTGCTGAGCACGTCCACCTTGTGCAGCGCCGTGTACGCGGGCACTTCCCGCCCGGCGATCATTGCGTTCGGTGAGCCGGTGGTCGAGTCCTTGTGGAGCAGAAAGGTGCCTTCCTGCCCGGCGGTGAACCGGGGCGCGCCGACCCAGGCCACGTCGCGCGAGCCCGGGAAGCGCACCACGACCTGCTCCCCGGCCTGCGCGCCCTTGATGCCATCCTGGACCTGAATGATCGCCTCCTGCCACTGCGGGTCGTGCTCGGTGATCCGTTTGGGACGCGTCGGCGCGGCCGTGAGCTCGGCCGGACGCACCTGCTCCACCCGGCCCGCCACCACCATGGCCGCCCGCTGGATGTGCGCCCTCAGATCCGCGTCGTTCACCTCGAGCCGTGCCCTCGCCACTGCTGCTTGCTGCTCCGCCACCACGACCGGCGATCGCCCCGGCTCGTGGCCGACCTCGCGCACCGCTACGCCGCGACCGAAAATCCAGCCGGTCGTGTAAAACGTCGCCTGGATCCCCGGTTTCAGCGAGCCGGGCTGGACGGTTTCGACGGTGACCGAATCGCCCGGCGCCAGCGCGACCGCGGCCGGCTTCTCCAACACGTTGTCGATCCGGACCACGACCGTTCGGGGCGAGGCAGGGACCTCGGGAGCTGCCACCGCGCCGACCTGCGTGACGGTTCCGATGAAGATGATGTCGGACTGCTTCACGAGCGTCGCCCGGCTCATCTGGGCGACCGCACCGGCTCCCGGCAGCGCGAGCGCGACCGCGAGGAGCATCGCCGACCGAGTGTGCATGAGACCCTCACTGCGACCGTCTGTCGTCACGGCAGAACAGGGACGCTGAAAAAGAATGGATCGATCGAAACGGCCACCGCGGCCCCCCCGCCTGCACCCGAGCCGTCGAGCAGCCGGTGCGTCGCGAAGTCCACCCGTCGTTGATACACCACGCCCTGCGGGAAGTTGGTGGAATCGGGCGTGTTGTTCGCGGAGAATATGCCGAGGAATACCGGCCCGCGGGAGAGCAAGCCGTTGTAGTCGCCGAGGTACGGCAAGAACTGGAAGGCCGGCGTCGCGGCCGGCACGGTGGCGAGCACGACGTCCCGGTGCGTCGCGAAGCCGTCCCGCGACTGCTCCAATTGTGTGACCCACCGGCTCGCGTCCGCGGCGCCGGTCAGCTGCTGATACAAGAGTCCCACCGTGCCGTTGGCGGCAACCGCCAGGCTCGCGTTCGTCGCGTTGGTCACGGTGCGGAGGTCACCCGTCCACGTAGCGCCGCGGTCGCCCGAGCGACGGACGTGCACCGTGTAGATGTCACCGTTTCCCACGCGGTCCGCCCAGGCCAGGTACACGGTGTCGCTGTGCCGCGGGTTCACGGCGATCGACAGGGTCGAGCCGATGCGCTCCTGTCCCAGCGTCGGGGCGTTGGACCAGGGGATGGTCACGTGGGTCGCGACGAGACGGCCCGGGAGGTGGTCCGAGGGATCGACCAGGTCCTTGAAGGAGGTCGCCCCGGTCGCGCCATGGTCGTCGCGCACCACGACCAGGTCGCTCGTCACGTCCGATCCCGCGTTCGAGCGCCAGCCGAAGTACGCGACGTACACGGTGTGATCCTGTGCCACGGCGGGACGGATCGACGGACCATTCTGCCCCGCGGTATTGCGGGTTTCGATGCGACGCGACGTATAGGTCGCGCCCCCGTCGAGTGAGACATCGACCGTGGCGGTGCGCCCGTTCGGGGCGTCGAAATCGTTGAGTCCCACGTACACGTGATCGGCGCTCGCGACTTGGGCGGTGCGGACGAACGGTTGGTCGATGTCGGCGCGCGACGCCTGCAGGGTCATCGTCGCGGGCGAGAGGAAGTCCGTGGTCTTGAGCTCGTTCAAGGGGACGCCGGGCACCTTCAGGATCCCCGCGTACAGCACGGGCGGGTTCCCCCCCACCGCATGCGTGATGTCGGCCGTAAGCCCCTCGCTCGGGAGCGTGTTGCGGAGCGTCCAGGAGTCGCCCCCATCGTTGGTGACGAAGATGGGCGCCGTCGCGCTGGTGGACCCGCCGGGATTGGGCGTGAACGCGGAGGCCGCCATGAGCTTGGGATTCGAGTCATACAGGGCCAGAAACGGCTCGGCGTCCTGCCACGTTTCCCCGCTCAGCGAGGCGGGGATCAGGTCCACGACTCGTACGCCCGGCAGCTTGGCCGGTGGCTGTGACACCTGCCGGTCCGGTTCGTTACAGGCCACCAACAGGGCCAGTGCGACGGCGATCACGCTTGCACGCATAGACCTATAAAATGTGGCCGTCGTCGCCAGTCTCGCTACACCGCAAGCTAAATTCCAGCCTTCATGAACCAGGGGTCGGTGCGGCCGCGAGTGTGGCCTTGGGTGACCAAGGCCGTCGTACTCGCCGCAGCGTATTTCGTCGTGGCGCGAGTCGGCCTGCGGTATGCAGCGATCGGGGAGTCCATCTCCCCAGTCTGGCCGCCGACCGGTCTCGCCCTCGCGGCACTCCTGGTGCTCGGGCCCCGGTACTGGCCCGCTGTCTTCGTCGGAGCTTTTCTCGCCAACGCCACTACGGCTGTTCCCCTCATCGCGGCGACCGGTGGTGCTGGCCGTGGCGAGCGGCGCGGAGGCGCTGCAGATGGCGGAGCGCCACGCGGGGCCGATCGACTTGCTGGTCACGGACGTCGTCATGCCGGGCATGCATGGCCACGAAGTCGCGCTACTGCTCGAGCCCACCCGCTCTGAGATGAAAGTGCTGTATGTGTCGGGCTATCCAGACGCGTCGATCGTGCACCAAGGACTCCTCAAGCCCGGGCTCGCCTTCCTGCAAAAGCCCTTCGGGCCCGATGCGCTCGCTCGGAAGGTGCGCGAGGTCCTGGACGCTCGAGACAATGATCGCCCGGCCCTGAAACCTTAGGCGTCGTTTGACTTTCGGGCCGGCTGCCCGGAAGTTCTCACTCCACTGGCCCATGTCCATCCTCTGCGAGACGCTCGGCCCGCCCGTCGTTCGGCTCGAGGACGGAAGCGTGCCCGCCAGCCTGCAATGGCACAAGAATCTCGCCCTGCTCGTCTACCTCGCCCGGTCGCCGAAGCGCTCGCGGGCCCGCGACCACCTGATCGGGCTCTTGTGGGGTGATCAGCGCCAGGAGGACGCCCGGCACTCGCTGAACCAGGCCGTGTCGACCCTGCGGACCTACGCGGGCGAGAGCGTCGAGACGGACCGGACGCACGTCCGGTTGACCGACCGGGCGGTGGCCTTGGACGTGGAGCAGCTGGAAGCATGCGCCGCCGCCGCCGACTACGAGGCTGCGGCCCGCCTGATCGCCGGTCTGTTCCTCGAGGGGTTCAGCGTCGCGGGAGCCTCCGGGTTCGACGACTGGATGGCTGCGGAGCGCACCCACTGGCAGCGGCGCTCGGTCGCGATACTCGAGTGCCTGTCGACGCAGGCGTTGGCGCGCGGCGACCTGGGCGGCGCGGAGGAGGCGGCGCGCCGAGCCGAACAGCTCGACGAGCACTCCGATGTGGCGGTCCGAGCGCGACTGCGCGCCCTCGCCCTCGCCGGCGATCGGGGGCAGGCGCTGGCGGCGTTCACGGCGTTCGCGGCACGGCTGCAGCGGAACCTCGGCGCCGAGCCGGACGCCGAGACGCGAGCGCTGGCGGATCGTATTCGCCAAGGGCGGGGGTGGCGCCTCCCCGCAGCTGCGCGGGCCGCGCCCACCGGGGCCGAGTCCCGCCGCGCCCCGCTGGTGGGACGGAACGGGGAGCTCGGGCGTCTGCTGGCGACGTGGGCGGCGTGCCGGGCAGGACGTCTCGGCGTCGCGATCGTCGAAGGCGACGGAGGCACCGGCAAGACCCGACTCGCCGAGGAGCTGGCCGGTCGTGCCCGGCTCGACGGCGCCGTGATCGCGGCGGTGCGCGCCGTCGAAGCCGATCAGAGCGATGCCTGGAGCGGCCTCCTCGGCATCGCCCGGGCCGGCCTGCTCGACGCCCCCGGGATTGCTGCGGCATCGCCCGCCGCCCTCGCCGGGCTGCGAGGCAGTGCGCCGCTCGACGCTCCGGCGCGGGCGTTTTCCGAAGCGCTACGCGTCGTCGCGGACGAGCAACCCGTCGTGGTCGTGGTGGACGACGCCCATTGGCTCGACCGCGAGTCGCTCCTGGCCCTGGGGGCGGCGGCGCGAGACCTCACCCGCTCGCGCGTGTTGCTGCTCATCACAGCCGCGCCGCACGCCCGCCGGGAGGAGCTCGATCAAGTCCGGGCACACATCGGACGCGAGCTGGCCGGCACGGCCGTTACGCTCGGCCCGCTCACGGGCGACGCGCTGCGCGCGCTGGCGCGCTGGGGCGCGCCCTCGTACGACGCGGTGCAGCTCGAGCGCCTGTCCCGCCGCGTCGTCGCGGACTCCGCCGGAATTCCGCTGCTCGCGGTGGAGCTGCTCAATGCCGTGGCGTTGGGATTGGACCTGCAGGCGGTGCGGGGGGTGTGGCCGCAGCCGTTTCGCACGCTGCAGCAGACGTTCCCAGGCGATCTCCCCGACGCCATCACCGCCGCCGTGCGGGTGAACTTCCACCGGCTCTCGAGCGATGCCCAGGCCGTCCTCGTCGCGGCGGCGGTGTTGGACGGGCGCGTGCCGGCGGCGCTACTGGGGCGGGCGGTGGGAGTGGGCGGCGACGCGCTCAGCGCGGCGCTCGACGAGCTGGAATGGCAGCGCTGGCTCGCCGCCGAGGCGCGCGGCTATGCCTTCGTTGCCCGCATCGTGCGCGACGTCGTGGACCGCGACATGGTGGTGCCGGGCCAGCGTCGCCGGATCCTCGAGGCGGCGGGGCGGTCTCCGCTCGCCTAGGCCCGTCCGCGGATCTTCGCGAACCACCACCGCAGGCCGACGAACAGGAAGCGCCAGTCGTGGAAGAACTCCGGAGGTTTGCCCTCGAACGCATGTCCGACGAATTGAAACACCCACCCGACAACGAACAGACCCAAAGGCAGGGGCCACAAGCCGTGCACGAACAGAGCGATCACGAACAGCGGGACGGACAGCGCGATGAGGGGGATACCGATCGTGTGACACACGCGGTTCACCCGATTCTGGTGACTCTGCGTGTAGCGCGCGATCCAATCGGACATCGGACGACCGCCGAGCATATACCGGCCTCCTGAGGGGGACGGAGGGGTCACTCGCCTTCTTAAGGATAGCGCAGCTGCCAGCTCTTCGTCCCGCCGCCGATGACGGCGCCCAGGAGCGTGCCGCTGAGCATGATGCCCGTGAACCCGGCGAGGCGGGCATTGATGCAGCCCGAGTCGAAGACGCGCAGGGGAGGGATCAGCGCCGGTCAACGATCCGAGCCTTGATCGTGGCTTGATTACCCGGACGCATCATGGGCGCGTCCTTCAATTGGAGCCTGCATATGCGCCCGTTATCCCCGCTCGTGATCGCAACCGCCCTCACACTGCTCCGCCAGGCCGCCGCCCAGGAGACGGGCGACCGGGTCCGGCTCACGCTCGAGCCGGGCGCGTCACACGCACTGGTCGGCAGCCTGGTCGGTCAGACTCGGGACTCGCTCTGGGTCGAGCTCCCGGGGCGTGCGGCACCGCTGGCGGTCCCACGCCGCACCGCCGCCCGGCTCGAAGTGAGTCGCGGTTGGGATCGGGAAACGCTTCGCGGCGCCGGCGTCGGCGCGGGGCTCGGAGCGATCGCGGGGGCCGTCTTGGGCGGAGTGACGGCGAGCCAGTTGCAGTCTTGCCGGACGTCGCGTCTCATCGCCGTGTGTTCCATGGAATGGTACGAGAGGGCGGCGCGCGGAGGCCTCATCGGGGCTGCGGTCGGTGGCGCCATCGGCGCCGCGCTTGGCTACTCCGTCAAGACGGAGCGCTGGGGCGTGTCGGTCGCGCCGCTCGCTCGCGGGCTCGCGCTCTCAGTCGCGTTCTGAGGGCCCGGTCGCGTCATCGCGGCCGCCGGGGACGCGTGGGCTCCGGATCAGCGTGAGCAGCGTTCCCACCAGCCCGGTGGCGCTGGGGTCGATACCGGCGAGGTAGTCGACCAGCCCTCGGGCGACGAGACGAACCTGGGCGCCGTACACAGTCATGCTTCATTAATGAAGCATGACCCTCCGAAGTTCCCGCGATGTTCGCGAGGTCGCGCGCGACTCAGCCATGGCGCGCGAGCCGCAGCTCGAGGTGCCGCCGGACGTCCGGCCACTCCGTGACCAGGATACTGTACATCACCACGTCCCGGACCGTGCCGTCGCGGCGCACACCGTAGTGACGGATCACACCGTCCTTCTTCGCGCCCCGCGCCTCGATCGCGCGCTGCGAGCGGAAATTGAAATTGTCGGTGCGGAGGCCCACGACGTTGCATCCGAGCGTGTCGAAGGCGTGGCCGAGGAGCAGCAGCTTGCAGGTCGTATTGACGTGCGTGCGCTGGCGGCTGCCCGCGTACCAGGTGTGCCCGATCTCCACCCGATCGAGCTGGGGAGCGATATCGTGATAGCGCGTCGAGCCGATGACGGTCCCGCTCGCCAGGTCACGCACGACCCAGGGGAGCATGTGGCCTTCGCGTTGCCCCTTCAGCGCCTCGGCCACGTAGGCCGGCATGCCCTCGGGCGGGGGCACGGCGACGAACCACAGCTCCCACAGCCTCCCATCGGCCGCCGCCGCGGCCAGCGCCGAGTGATGGCTATCGGTCAGCGGCTCGAGACGGATGCCGTGCCCTTCCAGCACGACGGGTTGGACTTCAATCATGTAGGGCTCAAGCTGCTTAGCGGAGCGGCTGCAATCAAGAACGCGGGAACACCGCCGCCCCTGACGCCATCACGAGGGTGGCCCGATATTGCGGCGAAGCTAGAGGCGGTGCTCGCCCGTACTGGTACGGCACCTCTCTGAAACGGAGACGTCATGAACAGGCGCATTGCTTTCTCCCTCATGCTTGCCGCGGTCGGACTCTGCACCGCGTCCCGAGCCGGCGGTCAGGCGAAAACCCTCGAGCCCAAGAGCCTGGACGTGCTCAACCGCAGCGCGAGCGGTCTCACGGACGGGACGAGAACGGGTGTGCGGCTGAGCGAAGCCGCCGGCAACGGTGTGGCGTACCTGCGGGGCGTCGAGCTCGGTAACGGCACGATCGAGCTCGATATCAGAGGCAAGGACGTGCAGGGACAGAGCTTCGTGGGCGTGGCGTTTCACGGAGTGGACGACACGACGTATGACGCCATCTACTTGCGTCCGTTCAACTTCAAGACCGACGACCCGGCGAGACGTACGCACGCGGTACAATACGTCTCACACCCAACGTACACGTGGCAGAAGCTGAGAGCCGAGCACCCGGGGGACTACGAGCAGGCCGTCGCTCCCGCGCCAGATCCGAACGGCTGGTTTCACGTCCGCGTCGTGGTCGCGAGCCCGAAGGTGAGCGTGTTCGTCGCCGACGCGAAGGAGCCGAGTCTCGTGGTCAGCCAGCTAAGCGATCGTCACAAGGGACGGGTGGGCCTGTGGGTGGGAAACGGCTCCGATGGCGATTTCGCCAACCTCAAGATCGTGCCGAAGCAGTGACAATACCTTCACAGGGAGGTCACGTCATGGTCGAGCCAGGCGAGCAAGGCCTCGTGGTCGTGCGCGGCGGCGGGCAAGGATTCGTCCAGCAGATCGTCATGGGGCGTCACCGGCTCATCGCCGACGAGCCCGTCTCCGCGGGCGGGACCGACCGGGGGCCCGGACCCTACGATCTGCTCCTGGCGGCGCTCGGCGCCTGAACATCCATGACCATCGCGCTGTATGCGCGACGGAAAGGATGGTCGCTCACGGGCGTGGTAGTGCGCCTCCGGCACTCGAGGGTCCACGCGGACGACTGTGCCGAATGCGAGACCAAACAGGTTCTGCTCGATCGGATCGAGCGCGAGATCGAGCTGGACGGGGAGCTCACCGAGGAGCAGCGTACTAAGACACTGGAGATCGCCGACAAGTGTCCGGTCCATCGGACGCTCACCTCGGAAATCAACATTCGGACGAGGCTGGCGTGAGAACGCCGCCCCCGACAGGAGGAGGATCGGGTATGACCGGTACGCCCCCCGCCGTGACGGTGAGCCTGCTGACCCGTATGCTGCGCGAAGCCTTCGACGGGCCCCCCGGTCCCTGGACGTACTTTACCGACACGTCCCCGGGGACCGGGGTGTTCGGTACGATCGGCGGTTTGGGCGCCGCCGCGGCGTCCCGCGAGGGGGGACCGGGCCGCACGACCATCGCCGGCCACGTCCACCATCTGACCTCGAGCGTGGCGCTCTCGACCAGGGGCCTGCGCGGAGAATCGACCTCGCGCGACCGCAGTCGCAGTTGGACAGTGGCCGTGGTCGACGATGCCGCGTGGGCCGCCTTACGGGCGCGGCTGCGCGATGAGTACGAGCGGTTGCTGGTCGCCGTGGAGACGCATACCCGATGGGACGAGGACGCTCTGGGCGTAGCGATCGGCGCCCTGGCGCACGCGGCGTACCATCTCGGCGCCATCCGGCAGCGACTCGCGCCGGCCTAGCGACGCTCGGCCGCTCGTAACCCCAACACGCCGTTGATCCATCGCACCAGCGGCAGCATGAGGCGGAAGTCGTCCTCGAGCAGCGCCGGCAGACGGGCGCTCACGGCCTGGGCGTCGGTCAACGCCCGGCCCATCACGAACGACTGGAACTTGAGCCACCGCGCCCCCGGATGATCCGGCGCGAAGCCGCGCGGCACCCGGCGCAGCACCGCCTCCTCGGACAGGCCGCCGAACCGCCGCACCAGTCGCCGCTCGGTGGCGATCTGCGTGAATCGCTTCGGGTCTCGGGCGATGGCCGCGCGCAGCGCGCGCAGCGCCTCGCGTTGCGGCATCCACATGCCACCGCCGAGAAACGAGTCGCCCGGCGCGATCTGGAAGTAGAACCCGGCGCCGCCGCCCGCGGCCTCGCGCCCCACCGCCCGCGAGCCGTCGCGATGGTAGAACCAGCACGAGGCGTGGGTCTTGTACGGGGACTTGTCGGCGGAGAACCGAATGTCGCGGTAGATCCGGAACATCGATCGTTTGGGGTCGCCGACGATCTCGGGCGCGAGCCGCGCCAGCCGCACGTCCAGCTCCTCGATGAGGTGGCGCATCGGTTGTTTCACGACCGCCTCGTATTCGGGGCGGTGGGCCTCGAACCATGCCCGGTCGTTGTGACGCTTGAGGCCGCGCAGGAACGTCAGCGTCGCCGTCGAAAAGAGCATTGTTCCCTCCGGCTATCGAATCTATCGAGCCCGGCGTAGACTGCTTCCGTGCGCATCGGCATCGACGTCGGCGGAACCAAGATCGAAGCGGTGGCGCTGTCGCCCGCGGGTGACGAGATCGCGCGACGACGCGTGCCCACGCCACGGGATTACCCGGCGTTGCTCGACGCGATTGCGGGACTGGTGACGGAGCTCGACCGCGCCGCTGGCGCGGTCGGGACCGTGGGCGTCGGCATTCCGGGGACGCTCGTGCCCCGCACGGGGCTTGTGAAGAACGCCAACTCCGTCTGGCTCAACGGCCGGCCGCTGGGCCACGATCTCGAGACGCGACTCGACCGCCCGGTCAGGCTCATGAACGACGCGAACTGCTTCGCGATCTCCGAGGCCACCGACGGTGCGGGCGTCGGCGCGCACGTCGTATTCGGCGTCATCCTCGGCACGGGCGTTGGGGGTGGGATCGTCGTCGACGGTCAAATCCTGCCGGGCGCGAACCTGATCGCCGGCGAATGGGGGCACAATCCCCTTCCGTGGCCCACGTCGGACGAGTGGCCCGGTCCGCCCTGTTACTGTGCAAAACGCGGTTGCATCGAAGCCTGGCTCTCAGGCCCAGCGTTCGAGCGCGACCACGCCGAGCATACCGGTCTCACGCTGTCGGCCGCGGAGATCGCACGCGCGGCGAGCGGCGACGCGGGCGCGGCTGCGTCGCTGGCCCGATACCACGATCGTCTCGGTCGCGCCCTCGCGTCGCTGATCCACGTGCTCGACCCCGACGTCGTGGTACTGGGCGGCGGCATGTCGAACATCGCCGGACTGCCGGAAGCGGCGTCTGCGGTGCTCCCGCGCTACCTGTTCGCGGCGGGGGCGGCTTCCGATCCGGTTGCCACCCGCATCGTGCGGGCCGCCCACGGTGATGCGAGCGGGGTGCGTGGGGCAGCGTGGCTCTGGGGAGTCACCGCAGGCGCTGACTCACCGCCATGATGTTCCCCTCGCTGTCTTTGAACCACGCGGTCTTCGCCCCGCCTCCCGTGGCGATGCTGTTCTTCATCTTGATCCCCGGCATGTCGTATTCCTCGAACACCACGCCGCGGGCTTTGAGGTCGGCCACCTCGGCCTCGACATCGTCGACCTGCCAGAACGCCTGGCTCGCCTTCGATGTGCCCGCATTACCGGTCTGATACATGAAAGCTTCGGCGCCGCCGCACGTATAGATCACGCCGCCGCCGTACTCTTCGCCGGGCTCCAGCCCCACGGTCTCCTCGTAGAATTTCCTGGCCCGCCGGAGGTTGGAAGCGGGGATGTAGGCTCGAATGGGTGCTGCGCTGAGCATGCAGGGGCTCCTCGTTTAGTTTCCTGTCGCCGCCGCTTCGGTCCTGGCCCACAACTCCTGCGCCAGCGCCGGGTCCTCCGCCAGCGGGCTGGGCTGCACCTCACGGTTATGCTCGTAATAGCGACCGCTGGCCGTCGCGAGCTCGGGCGCCGTGGCGCAGTAGCGCGGCGTCTCGGCGCCCTGTTCGTTGGAGAGCATGAACAGCTTCGAGACCCATTGCACCGGCCGCGGCAGGGCGCGCCAGATGTTGGAGGCCACCATCCCCGGGTGGAGCGCGTAGGTCGTGACTCGGGTCCCGCTCAGGCGGCGTGCCAGCTCCTTCGCGTGCAGCACGTTCATGAGCTTGGTGACGGCATAGTCGGTCAAGCCGCTGCGCTGGGGCGTCGCGCGGCGCTCCAGTACGGACCAGTCGATCTGCTTGACCATCATGTGGGCGCCGCTCGCCACATTGACCACGCGCCCTTGCGGCGCCTCGCGCACCCGCGGGAGCAGTAGGGTCGTGAGCAGAAACGGCCCGATGTGGTTGGTCGCGTACGTGAGGTCGAAGCCGTCCTTGCTGAGGGCGCGCGTCCCCGCGATGCCGGCGTTGTTGACCAGCACGTCGATCGGTTGGCCGGACGCGAGGAACGCCTGGGCGGCGCGCCGCACCGAGCCGAGATCCGACACATCGAGGGACACCCATTGCGCCCGCGCGGCCGGGTAGCGGCTCTGGATCGCGCTCAGGACGGGCCTGGTCCGCTCCTCGGAGCGGGTCGCGAGGACGACCCGACCCCCGCGGGCCGCTAGCGCCTCGACCAGGGCCCGGCCGATGCCGGAGTTCGCTCCGGTGACGAAGAAGCTGCGACCCTGGAGATCCATGGAATTCACGCGAGTCAACGTAACCCCCATCGGCGGCGCGGCCTAGCCCGGGTCGTGGCGCCCGAAACAACCATTTCTCGAGTCGCGTCATCTAATAGGCAAACCTCCGACCAGGCTCTCATGCTCCTTGGCTTGCCGCTCCTTGCCGCCGTCACGCTCGCTCGTCAGGTCGCCGATCTGCAGCCGCGCCAATCAGCCGACCAGCCGCCACCCGTCAGGAGTGTCGCCGCCACCCGCGCCGTGCGGGCACCCGTCATCGACGGGCGGGACGACGACGCCGTGTGGCGCGAGGCGCCGGCCATCACCGAATTTCAAGAATGGCGGCCCAGCGAGGGCGGCGCGCCGAAGCTCCCGACCCAAGCGAAAATCGCCTACGACGCAGGCAACCTGTACGTGTTCGTCCGCTGCTTCGACCCGCACCCCGACAGCATCATCACCGTTCTGGCCCGGCGCGATTACTTCACGCCCTCCGACATGGTGTGGTTGTTCCTCGACTCGTATCACGATCGCCGCACCGGCTATGAATTCGGCGTCAACCCCTCGGGCGTGAAGCTCGACGCGCAGATCTACAACGACGGCAATGAAGACTTCGCCTGGGACGCCGTGTGGGACGTGGCGACCCGCCGCGATTCGCTGGGCTGGACCGCCGAGTTCCGCATTCCGCTGTCACAGCTGCGCTACGGGCGACAAAAGAACCACACCTTCGGCTTCACGATCGATCGCGACCTGTACCGCTATTCCCAGCGCGTGAGCTGGCCCTTGTTCCGGCAGTCCAAGGCTGGCTTCGTGTCGCAATTCGGCGAGGTCGGCGGGTTCGACGACCTCGAGGCGCCGCGTCGACTCGAGGCCGCCCCCTATCTCGTGACCAAGAACGTGTCGCAGTTCACCACGGCGGGCATCGGTCGCACGCAGGACGTCACGCTGGGCGGCGACCTGAAGTATCGGGTCGCATCGAACCTCACGCTCGACGCCACCTTCAACCCCGACTTCGGGCAGGTCGAGGCCGATCCGGGCGTCCTGAACCTCAGCGCGTTCGAGACGTTCTTCCGTGAGCAGCGGCCCTTCTTCGTCGCGGGACGCGGGCTGTTCCAATTCGACGTGAATTGCACGGCGGTGAACGACTGCAGCACGGGCGAAGGGCTGGTGTACTCGCGGCGCATCGGGCGCGCGCCCGAGCTTCGGGGCACCTACAACGACACCACATCGGCTGCGTTCACGCGGATCCTCGGCGCGGGCAAGCTCACCGGGCGGCTGCCGAGTGGGCTCACGATCGGCGTGCTCGATGCCGTGACCCAGCACGTCACGGGCGTAGGCGGCGCGACGATCGAGCCGACCAGCAACTATGGCGTGGTGCGGCTGCGCCAGGACCTGCGGGGGGGCGAGAGCAGCATCGGCGCCATCGTCACTGCGGTGAACCGGGACAACGACTCGTGGACGTCCCAATACCTCCGCCGCAGCGCCTACGTGGGCGCCGTGGATTTTCGCCACCGCTTCCCCGGCCGCACGTACGAGCTTTCCGGCTCGGTCGACATGAGCCGGGTGGCGGGCAGCGCGCAGGCCATCGCCGCCACGCAGCGCGACGCGGTGCACTACTACCAGCGGCCCGACGCCGGACTCCCGTACGACACCACGCGCACGTCGCTCTCCGGGAGCGACGCGGCACTGCAGTTCGGCAAGGTGGGCGGCGCGCATCTCCTGTTTCAGACGGGGTACGAGCGCCGCTCCGCCGGCTTCGAGATCAACGACCTGGGCTACCTGCAGCGCGCCGACCAGCAATCGTGGAGCACGTGGGTGGGGTTCTTCGATCGCCACGAGCGCGCGTTATACCAGCGGTTCCAGTGGAATTTCAACTGGTGGCAGTACTGGACGACGGCGGGGCTGCCCGAGGAGCGGGCGTTCAATACCAACACGCACACGACGTTCCGCAACACCTGGTCGTTCCACGTCGGAGGCACGGTGGGCCAACTGGGCGAGACGTACTGCTACTCCTGCGCCCGCGGCGGGCCGGCGGTGCGTCAGGATAGTTACCTCGCCCCGTGGGCCGGCCTGAACGGCGACGACCGCAAGGCGATCGTGCCCTATTTCTGGATGAACTACTGGCGCGGCGACGGCGGCCGCTCGCACAGCATCAACCTGAGCCCCGAGGTCGATTTCAAGCTGGCCTCCCGTGTCACCGCGGCGTTCATCCCCAACTACACGCGCGCCACATACGACGTGCAGCCGCTCGGGCTCGTCAGGGACACGACTTGGGCGTTCGCTCACCTCGAGCAGAAACAGCTCGGCGTGACCATGCGCTTCACGTACCCGTTCACGGCCAGCGCGACGCTACAGGTATACGCCCAGCCGTTCGTTTCGAAGGGGACCTACAGCAACGTGCAGCAGCTGTCCCACACGCCGCGCGCCGCCGACTTCGCGAATCGTTACGTGGCGGACCCGGTCCCCGCCGACAACCCCGGCGGGTTCAACTACAAGCAATTCCGCTCGAACGTCGTGTTCCGCTGGGAGTATCGGCCCGGCTCGACGCTGTTCCTGGTGTGGAGCCAGGGGCGCCAGAACTCGACCGGCGCCGAGGGGACGCAAGGCTTCCGGGGCGACTTGAGCGATCTGTTCGGACTGCGGCCCGACAACAGTTTCCTGGTCAAGCTGTCGTACTGGATCAACCGGTAGTCACCCGGCCGACTTGCACCAGTCGCGCCAATCCGCGTTGACCGCGTCGGCCATGCGGCTCGCGGCGTCGTGCAACCAATGCTTGCCGCGGCGCCGCACGTCGGCCTCGAGCGCGCGGGCGTCGGCGCTGCCGAGATGCACGTTGGCCGTCTCCCACCCCATCGCCTCGAGCAGCTGCTCCTCGTGCCGTTTCTTGGGCAGCGCGTTGAGGGCGATGCGCGAGCAGTCGGGGGCCAGGCGGCGGACCAGCCAGGCGCCCCGCACCGCCACGCACGGGTCGGGGCAGCGGACGCTGCGACGCACGATCTCCTGATAATAGATCTTCCATCCCCCGTGGCTGGTCGCCCACCGCACGGCATGTCGGATCAGTTCACGCGGGGAGCCCACCGGCACCGGATTACCCGGCGCCAGCCTGCACGCGGAAGGAGCCAGCGCTTTGGCTTCGCGCGCGACGCGTCCGCCGCGCCACTGCGCGATCGCGACGAAGCGTGGCCGTCCCAGGCTGCCGAGCCCGGCGATCCGATGCACGATGCGCGTCTTGAGGTTTCGATCGGGAAGCGCTCCCCGCAGCGCGGCCAACACCACCTGCGGTATGGTCGTCTTCACGGTCGCAAACGACTCCAGCTTGTCCCAGAAGCGCTCAGGATCGTGCAGCCGCTCGACCGCCAGCTCCCGTAGCTCCGTGTGCTCCTCCGCGAGGATGAAGGCGCGTCCGCCCGCGTCCAGCGCGTCGCGGTAGCCCTGGAGGATCGCACGTACTGCGTCCTTCGGGTCGATCGCCAGGTCGTGATGCGTGATCGCGATCAGCGCGCTCGTGGCGAGGCGGATGAGGTCGTTAGTGTACGGCAGTGGCCACGCTTCGTCGAAGTCGTTGACACCCCAGATCAGCCGTCCCTCGGCATCGCGCCAGGTGCCGAAATTCTCCACGTGCAGGTCGCCCACGGCGAGCACCAGCGGGGCTCCGGCCGCGTCGCCCACCGTGGCACGCCAGCACTCGGCCCACCGATAGAACGTGGCGCGCAGGAAGGGGAAGGGGCCCGCGCTCATCGCGCGGTGCTTGAGCTGGAGGTCGGCTCGGATGAGCGGAATCTGGGCGGCAAGCCACGACTCGTAGCGAGCCGTCGCCTCGGCGATTCCGAGCCCACCTCGCGTGGCGCGCGGCACTAGAGCGGTACCGACTCCCCGACGTCCGCCGGCCGAAACCGCTCGGCGGGTACCCCGCGCTCCTGGAGGGCCTTTGCCAGTTCCCGAACCGGCTCGTCCACCCCCTCCGGCGTCAATTGAAACGTGCCGTAGTGCATGGCGAGACTGCGCCGCGCGCCGAGATCGAGGTGGGCTTGCACCGCTTCCGCCGGATTCATGTGGATGTCTTTCATGAACCAACGTGGCTCGTAGGCGCCGATGGGGAGCAGCGCAAGATCGATCGGAGAGAGCCGCGCGGCAATCTCGCGGAAATGGGGGCCATAGCCGGAATCGCCGGCAAAGAGAACGCGGCGCCCGCGGGCCTCGATCAGGAATCCGCCCCACAGCGCGCGGTTGCGGTCGAACGGGCCGCGCGCGGAGAAGTGCTGAGCGGGCGTCAGCGTGACCGGCAGCGCCGCGGTGCTTGCGCTCTGCCACCAGTCGAGCTCCTCGACCTGACCGATGCCCGCCGAGCGGAGGAGCCGGCCATTACCGATCGGTGTCACGAGCCGCGGATGAAAGCGCTGCTCCAGTGCGCGCAGCGTCCCGAGATCGCAGTGGTCGTAGTGATTGTGACTCAGGAGCACGAGCGAAATGGCGGGCAGATCACCGAATCGCACGCCCGGCGCCCGCACCCGACGGGGGCCGGCGAACGAAACGGGGCTCGCCCGCTGCGAGTACACCGGATCGATGAGCAGACTGGCGTCTCCGACCTGGATGAGAAACGTGGCGTGACCGACGAAGGTGACGACCACGTCGTCCGGGCCCGCGTGCGGCGGCCGCCGCGGCTCGACCGGGACGGTCGCCGGCCAGCGGCTGCGCGGCGTGAGCAACAGGCGCGGCACCATCCAGACGGGCTGGCCATTCGCGCCGTTCGGATTGCGAAACCGGCGGCCGTCACAGTGGTCCGTGATGAGTGGGCTCACAGTCGCGCGCTTAAGCTGCGGGCGACACCGTGCCGCGGGCGACCCGCACCATTGTCTCCACCAATGGCGAGGAACCATCACGGCGCCAGACGAGCGCGAACCACATGGGAATGGGTGCGTCGGCGAACGGCCGGTGCACGATCGATCCCTGCATGTCGGCGTACACGGCGGCCACCGCGGGGTTCGCCAGCGCCCAGGCATCTCCCGCCGCGATCGCGAGGTTGGCCCCGATGTCGCCCCGGCGACCGCGGTGGCGGGTCGGAACGAGCCCGCGCGTCTCGAGCGCGGTCCGCAGCGCGCGATACAGCTCGGGACGGGTGTGCTGCGAGGGGTGCAGCCAGACCAGGTCGGACAGGTCTCGCAGGCGAATCCGCCGTTCCGCCGCGAGCGGATGGGTGGCCGGCAGCAGCACCCCGGTCACGGCGCAGTCGGCGAGCTGCAGGGCCTCGAGTCCGGGCACGGGCCAGGTGGGCACGAAGCCCGCCGCGACGTCGATGCGGTGCTCGCGCAGGGCGGCGTGCTGATCGACCTCATTCACCCGCACCACGCGCACCGGCGTTTCGGGCGACGCGTGCCGGAACGCCGCCAGCAGCTTGAGCAGGACGGGCGTGTAGACGTAGAGATCGCTGTGCGCGAACTTGAGCCCCGTGGCCGAGTCGGTCCGCCGGGCCGTGGTTACGGCGCGCGTCGCACTTTCCAGCGCGCTGCGCGCGTTGCCGAGAAACTGCTCGCCGGCCCGCGTCACCCGCGTCCCCCGTGGCAGCCGCTCGAACAGCTTGACGCCGACTTCCCGCTCCAGGTCCCGGATCTGCTTCGAGAGCGCGGGCTGCGCCACCCGCAGGCGACCGGCCGCCCGCAGGAAGCTCCCCTCCTCGGCGACCGCGACGAAGTATCGCAGATGACGCAATTCCATCAGGTCAATCCCTTCAAAGCGGTAGTAATGAACCGCCGGATCAAGTCGAGCCGCATCCCGCAGCTGTCCAGCAGGAACGCTCCGGCCGACACGCCGAGCAGGTGGTCAGCCCAGCCAGGCAACGACACGTCAGACGGCAGGCTGCCCTCGCGGCGGGCGTTCGCGAGCGCCCGCGCCAGCAGCCGGCGCACCCGATGGAAGTGTTGCCGCACGCGGCGCGCCGCCGCCGGATCGACGGCAGCCCGCTCGAACGCCGTATTGCAGATGAAGCAGCCTCGGGCGTCGCCCCGGCGGCGGATCACCTCGAGCACCCGATCGAAGAAGTCCCGGATCTCGGACGCGGACGCCCGCGCCTGCTCGAGCGGCGCCAGCATCGGGTCCATCACCGCCTGGGAATAGCGCTCGAGACTGGCGAGGAACAGATCGCGCTTGCCGCCGAACGTGGCGTACAGCCCGTAGCGGCTCGCGCCGGTGCGCCGGACCAGCCGGTCGAGCCCGGTCCGGGCGTATCCGTCGCGCCAGAACAGCTCCATGGCACGATCGAGGGCTTCCGCGGGCTGGAACGCCTTGGTCCGTGGCACGGGCACCCCGATTCAAGAACGCGTAGTCTGATATAATAGTGCCCACTCACAGCCGCCGCGTCAACTGGGGCGAGCCCGACTCGGGAGCTATCGCTCGGAGCGCTAGCTGCCCGAACAAAGAAGTATTGGACTGGCGGCGCCCGCGCGGGCATGTGTCCAGCTGTGACGCGCTCAGATCGGAGCCAGTCGGTGCGGGTCCCCCTGCGGGTACTGATCGCGGAGGACTCCGAGGACGACGCCCGGTTGCTGCTCCGCGAGCTCGAGCGCGCCGGCTTCGACCCCGCCTCCGAGCGCGTCGACCGCGCCGCCGCCATGCAGGCGGCGCTCGATCGCCATCCGTGGGACCTCGTGATCGGCGACTACAGCATGCCGGACTTCAGCGGACCGGCGGCCCTCGCCCTGTTACGGGCACGCGATCTCGACACGCCATTCATCTTCGTCTCCGGCACCATCGGCGAAGACGTGGCCGTGGAGGCGATGAAGGCGGGCGCCCAGGACTTCCTCACGAAGGGAAATCTGCGGCGCCTGATCCCGGCCATCGAGCGGGAGCTGCGCGACGCCGAGGTGCGCCGCGAGCGCCGCCGGGCGCAGACCGCCCTGCTCGAGCGGGCGCGCCTGGCGGAGCTGACCTCCGACGTCGGGATCGCCCTCACGCAAGGCGGCGGCCTGCGAGCGATGCTCCAGTTGTGCGCCGAGGCCCTGGTGCGCCACCTCGATGTGGCGTTCGCCCGGATCTGGACCCTCGACGAGGCCAGCGGCGTGCTCGAGCTGCAGGCGAGCGCCGGGATGTACACGCACATCGACGGCGCGCACAGCCGCGTGCCGCTGGGGCAGTACAAGATTGGGGGAATTGCGCGCGAGCGCCGTCCCCATCTCACCAACCAGGTGGTGGGCGACCCCCAGGTCCACGACCAGGAGTGGGCCCGGCGCGAGGGGATGGTCGCGTTCGCCGGCTATCCATTAGTCGTCCACGAGCGCGTACTGGGCGTCATGGCGATGTTCGCCCGCCACGTCCTCTCGGAGTTCGTGCCCAAGGCACTGGCGTCGGTCGCGAGCGCCGTGGCCCTGGGCATCGAGCGGAAGCGCGCCGAGGAGGCGCTGCGGCAGTCCGAAGAGCGACTGCGCCAGGTGCAGAAGATGGAGGCGGTCGGTCGCCTGGCGGGAGGCGTCGCCCACGACTTCAACAACCTGCTGACCGTGATCACCAGCTACAGCGATCTGGTGCTCGAAGATCTCGCCCCGGACGACCCCACGCGCGACGACATCGCTCAGATTCGCAAGGCCGCCGAGGGCGCGGCTGCCCTCACACGCCAGCTGCTCGCGTTCAGCCGGCAGCAGGTGCTCGAGCCCAAAGTCCTGGATCTCAAGGCGACCGTGGCCGGCACCGAAAAGCTGCTCCAACGGCTGATCGGAGAAGATGTTCAGCTCGCCACTGCGCTGGCCCCCGATCTGGGGGCGGTGAAAGCGGACCCCATCCAGCTCGAGCAGATCATCATCAACCTCGCGGTCAACGCCCGCGACGCGATGCCGGCGGGAGGCCGGCTGACCATCGAGGCGGCCAATGTCGAGATGGACGAGGTCTACGTCCGCAGTCACGCGCCCGCGCGTCCGGGCCGCTACGTCATGCTGGCGCTGTCCGATACGGGCATCGGGATGGACGAGCAAACCAAGGCCCGCATCTTCGAGCCGTTCTTCACGACCAAGGAGAGCGGCAAGGGAACGGGGTTGGGGCTCGCCACGGTGTACGGGATCGTGAAGCAGGCGGGCGGCTTCATCTGGGTGTATTCCGAGCCCGGCAGGGGGACGAGCTTCAAGGTCTACCTGCCGCGCGTGGACGAGGCCGCGGAGCCCACGGTCGCTCGGCCGGCGACGACGGAGCCGCGCCGCGGCGCCGAGACCGTCTTGGTCGTCGAGGATGCGGCGTCGGTCCGCATGGTGACCCGGCAGGTGCTCGAGCGCTACGGTTACACCGTGTTGGAGGCGCCGAACGGCGAAACCGCGCTGCGCCTCGCGGCGAAGCATCACGGTCCGATCCAGCTGCTCCTGACGGACGTCGTCATGCCCGGTTTGAGCGGGCGGCAACTGGCCGAGCAGCTGTCGCGGCTGCGGCCCGAAATGAAGGTCTTGTACGTGTCGGGGTATGCGGACAACGCCATCGTCCATCACGGCATCCTCGATTCCGGGGTCGCGTACCTCCAAAAGCCGTTCACGCCGGAGTCGCTCGCGCTCCGCGTGCGGGACGTGCTGGACGCCTAGCGCTGCGGTGGCGCGAATCCTCGTAATCGACGACGATGCGCTGCTGCGGGGCGCGATCCGCGTCGTGCTCGAATCCGCCGGCTACGAGGTGATCGAGGCGAGCGATGGGGGCGCCGGGCTGCGACTGTACCGCGAGCAAGGCGCCGAGCTGCTGCTCGTGGACCTGTTCATACCCGAGCCCGACGGGCTGGAAGTGATCCGGACGGTGCGGGCCGAGGTCCCTGACGCCAAGATCATCGCCATGTCCGGCGGCGGCAGCCTGAAACTCGACCTGCTCGCGGCCGCTGAAGCGTTCGGCGCCTCGCTCGCACTGTGGAAGCCGTTCGTGCCCAGCGTGCTGCTTACCGCGGTGGGCGGCCTGCTGGGAGAGGGGGGGCCGTAGCGGGCGGCGATTGCTTCATTCGTACATCTCCGCCGCATCCGCCCGCGCCAGCTCCACCAGGAATCCCGCGATCTTCTCGCTCACCGCCTCCACGTACTTCCTTCCCTTCTCCGCCGTCGCCCCCGCCGGGTTGCCGACGCCGGTGTCGTCGGTCACCTGGCGCCAGCGGCGCGGCGCCCAGGCCCAGCCTTCCCGCAACCCCGCCACCGTGAACCGCCGCGCCCGTCCGGGACCGGCCTCGGACAGGGGCCGCACCAGCTCCGGCGCGACATGGAGCATGACGCTCGTCTCGAGCTCTCCCGCGTGGTCTCCCAGATCGGAGAAGAACGCCTTCGCGTCCACGACCTGATACCAGCTCACGGTGCACAGAAACAGCGACACGGTGGGTTGCAGCTCGCGGATCATCTGGCGGAAATCGTTTCCCCCGTGCCCGTTCAGGATCACGAGCTTGGGAACGCCCTGACCCGCCAGCGCCGTCGCGACGTCGCGCAGCACCCGCGCCTGGGTGCTGGGGTTCAGGTTCACGCACAGCGGGATATCGATCTGGCCGGTGTTCACGCCGAACGGCACGATCGGCAGCACCACGACCCGCGCCCCCCGTTCCCACGCCCGTCCTGCCGCCAGGGCCGCGATCCGCTCGGTTTCGACGTTGTCGGTGGAGTAGGGGAGGTGGAAGTTGTGTGCTTCCGTCGCACCCCACGGTAGCAGCGCGACCTCGTAGCGGGTGTCGCGTACGGTCTTCCAGGTCAGCTCGTTCAGGAGGTAGGGCCGAGGAGCCATCGGGTTCCTTGGGGGAGCGGGACCACCGATTCTAGCACACTCGGCTTGACGCCGCCGAGCCGCCGCTCTATCTAAGGGGCCGATGACACCCGAAGACGCGGCCGCGCAACTCGCGCGCGAGCGGGCGTTGCAGCAGGCCGAGAAGATGGAAACGATCGGCCGGCTGACGGGCGCCATCGCGCAGCAGTTCAACGAGCTGCTCACCGCCATCCTGGCGCGCGCGGCGGCGCTCGCCCACTCGGGGCCGCCCAGCCGCGATCTCGACACCCTGAAAGAGACGGCCCAGCGCGGGGCCGAGCTGGCGCAGCGGCTGCTGGGCTTCAGCCGCCACCGGGTGCTCGATCTCCAGCCGCTGGTCCTGACCGAGTTCGTGCGTGACGCCCTCGATGCCATGCGCCGCGGCCTTCCGGCCGGCGTCGACGTGCAGTTCGAGGTGGACGAAGACGCCGGCGTGATCGAAGCCGATCCCGCCGCCGTGAAGCAGATCCTGCTGCACCTCGTCACCAATGCGCGCGATGCCATGCCGCGCGGCGGCACCCTGCACGTCGAGGTGCGGCGTGCGCGCCTTGGGGCCGCGGACCGCCCGCTGCACGCGTGGGTGGAGCCCGGGTCCTACGTGAGCGTCGCGCTGAGCGACACCGGCGTGGGGATGGATGCGCGCACGCTGGCGCGCGTGTTCGAGCCCTTTTTCACGACCAAGCCCGTCGGGGTCGGCACCGGCCTCGGCATGTCGATGGCCTACGGCCTCGTGAAGCAGCACCGCGGATACCTGCACCTCTACAGCGAGGTGGGTCAGGGCACCACGGCCAAGGTGTACTTCCCCGCGGTGCGCACCCGGGGGGTCCCGGAGATCGCCGCGGCCGACGAGGCCCTCCCCGGGGGGACGGAGACGATCCTGCTCGTGGAGGACGATCAAACGATGCGTCTGGCCGCGCAGCAGCTCTTGTCGAAGGTCGGTTACCACGTCGTCACCGCGGTGGACGGCCAGAACGGCCTCGACGCCTACCGCTCCCACCGGGCCGCGCTGAACCTCGTGATCACGGACGTCGTGATGCCGAAGCTGAGCGGGTTCGATCTGTACCAGGCGATCCGGGGCGAGTCGCGCGGGGTGCGGGTGCTGTTCATGAGCGGGTTTCCCGCTCCGAACTTCCGAAAGACCGTCGGCCAGGATCCACGCGTCGCCTTCGTCACGAAGCCGTGGACGGCGAACGAGCTGCTGGCGCAGGTCCGGCTGCTACTCGAGACATCTCCCGCCTAGCGCCCCAGGTCAGTTGTCCGTCTTCCCCAACGCCTCAGCCGCCGCCCGTCTCACCTCGGGGTCGCGGTCGTTCAGCGCCCGCGTGAGCCCGGGGATCGCGGCCGCGATTTTCATTTCGCCCAACCCCTCGACGGCCGCGAGACGGACTGCTTTGTCGTCGTCGCCCACGCGGTCCGCCAGCGCCTGCACCGTCGCCTGATCCCCGATGTGGGCGAGCGCCTTGGTGGCGCTGCGGCGCAGCTCCAGGTCCTGAGACGTCGTCACCCGCACCAGCGCGGCCGGCGCCTTGGTCACGTGGTCCAGGTCGCGGATCGCGTCCGCGGCGGCGCGCTGCACGTCCACGTCGGGATCGCCCAGTGCCTGGGCCAGAGACCCGAGCGATCGCGCCTCGCTCAGGTCGCCCAACGCGTGGGCACACGCCCGCCGTACGTCCGGGTCGGGATCGTTCACGAGCAAGCCCTCGAGCGGCAACACCGCCGACCGCTCGTGCAGGTCGGCGAGCGCGCTCACCGCCGCACGGCGCACCGCGTCGTTGCGATCGGTGAGCGCGCCGACCAGGGCCGCGCCCACACGCGGGCTCTTCATCTGTCCCAACGCCTCCGCCGCGGTCGCGCGCATCACCGGATCGGCGTCGCGCAACAGCGGCACCACGTCCTTCGCGTAGCTCGCGTCCTCGAACTGACCCAGCGCCCACACGCTCGCGAGTCGCACGCGCGGCGACGGGGAGTGCAGCGCCGTCTGTAACGCCTGTGCCGCCGCGGGATCATGGATCTCGCCCAGCGCCCACGCGGCCATGGCTGTGGGTCCGGCCGCCGTATCGGCGAGGCGGCGTGCGAGCGCCGCCACGAGCTCACGCCGCTCGCCCTCGCCCGCGGCGTAGGCCGCGCTCTCGCGAATCACGGGCGACGGATGGTCGAGCAACCCCCGCAGCACGTCCGTGGACACGGCGCTCCGGCCCAGCAGCTTCGCCGCGACGCGCCGCACGCAGGAGTTGTTGCTGCCGAGCGTCGCGATCAGGAGCTGCAGCGCCCGGGGATCGGTGATCCTGCCGGCGAGCGAGTCCTTCGCGCCCTGGAGGCCGGCGGGGGCATCGCTGAAGCGGCCGAGACTTGCGGCATTGCCGCCCATCCAGAAATTGCCCAGCTGGTCGCCGATCAAGTCGCAGATCACCGGATCGGTACGACCGAGCGCGGCGAGCAGGGCGGCGACGCGCGCCGAATCGGCGCCGGCCCGTCGGGGTCCGGCCGCGGTGGCGCTGCCTGCGGCCGCCAACGAGAGGAGCAAGACGAGCAGGGCGCGGCTCATCGGTTCTGCCCCAGCGCTTCGGCGGCGGCGCGGCGCACTTTGGGATCGGGCGACTGCAGGGCGGCCTGCAACGCCTGCCGCGCCGCCGGGTCGGCAAGGTGGCCCAGCGCTTCCGTCGCGGCCTCGCGCACGTCGCCGCGCGGATCGTCGATCATGCGGCGCAGCTGCGGAATCGCGGCGACCACCGAGCGCTCGCCCGCGAGCTCGACGGCCCGCTGGCGCACGTCGGCGTTCTGATCTTTCATCAGATTGAGCAGCGTGGCTTCGGCGATCGGCGCCCGCAGATCGTTGAGCGCGCCGAGCGCCGCCTGGCGCACGTCGGCGTTCGGGTCGCCCAACGCCTCGGTGATGGCGGCGATACCGCTCTGTTCGCGCAGGTTGCCCAGCGCCTGCACTACCGCGCTGCGCACGTCGGCCGACGGGTCGTGAATCAGCCGGGCGATGGCACTGCCCGCCGAGCGGGCGTGGAGATGCTCCAGCAAGTCGACCGCCTGGTGGCGGACGTCGGCATCGCCGTCGTCCAACAGCGCCACGACCGGCGCCGTAGGCACCCCCTGCTCCCAGTGCGACAGCGCGCCGAGCGCGTTGCGCTTGACGTCCGTGACGGGATCCTTGAGAAGCCCGGCGATCGGGCCGATGGCGCGCGGATCCTCGAGATCGGCCAGCGCGTCCACCGCCGCGGAGCGCACTTCGCCGTCCGAGTCCGCGAGCACGGCGATCAGGGGCGGCACGGCGCGGAGATCACCCAGCTGGCCGAGCGAGTGCGCCGCGGCGCGGCGCACGCCGGCGTTCTCGTCTTTGAGCCGCGCGATCAGGGCGTTGACGACCGTGGTGTCCTCACCTACTGACCCCCTCTCCGTTCTCGTCCTCACCCCCTGGCCCCCTCTCCCTTCGGGAGAGGGGGAGCGCACGCCGTCCCCCCTCTCCGGAACGGAGAGGGGGACAGGGGGTGAGGCCACGCGTGGCGCGGCGGCAACCGTCGCAGCCACGCCCAATGTGGCGAGCACGGCCCAGCCGCGCCGCGAGGCGGGGCTCTGGGGCAGGCGCCCGTCGAGTAGGCGCGCAATGCGGGCGACCAGGAGCGACCGCCGCTCGGCCAGGCCCGCGACGGGCACGCCGAGTGGCGACGCCTGAATCCATTCCGCCACCGTGGCGAGACACTTCGCGAGCGAAACGGCCGATCCGGTCTTTCGCATCGCCCACTCGTCGCTCAGGTATTCAGCCGTCGTCTCGAGCTCGCGGCGCGCAAGCCGGTTCAAGGGCTGGAAGAAGAAGACCCGCTCGATGAGGCTCGCGCCCACGAGCCACAGCGAATCGCGCCGCGCCAGATGCGCCAGCTCGTGGGCCAGCATGCTGCGCTGCTGCTCGGCGCCGAGTTCCGAGAGCGCCAGCTCGGGCACGCAGATCTCGGAGAGACCAAGGGCCACGGGACTCGAGATCGTCCGGGCCATGGTGAGGTGAACGCGGCCGCGGTATCCCGTGGTGCGCTGCAGCTCCGCGAGCGTCGCCGCGAGCGGGCCATCGCTCACCGGCCGGCGATCGGCCAAGCGACCGACGAGAATCAACCGACGCGCGACGTAATAGAGCGACGACGCGAGGGCCACCAGGCCCCAGAGGAGCACGAGCACCAAGGGCAGGGATGGCCCGTGCGACGCAGTCGCGACGGCTGACCCAACCCCGGGCTGGCGCCCGGGGTCAGTGGTCGCCGGGGTCGCAACCCCGGGCTGACGCCCGGCGTCAGTGGGCGTCGCAGGTGCAGGGGCGGGCAGCGTCACAGCTGCGGGCGTCCTGAGCTCGAGCCGCGACTGGATCGTGCCGGTGACGAGTCCCGCGAGTAGGGCGACTTTCCAGAGGAGCTCGGAGACGGCGGGCTCGAGGCGCCGGCGCCGGGTGACCAGCCAGACGAGCCCCAGGAGCATCGTGCTGTGGATCAGGTAGGTGAGCAACCACGCGAACATTGTCATTTGGTCTCCGGGGCGTTCGTTTCGACGCGCTCGATCATGTCGCGGATCTTGGCGAGGTCGCCGGGGCTCACGTCGGCGCCGTTCAGGAGGTGCTGCACCAGCGCGGTGACGTCGCCGTCGAACAGCCGCTCGGTCAGCTCGCCCACCATCGAGTGCTGCACTTCCTGCTCGGTCAGCGCGGCGCGGTAGTGGTACTGCCGCGACTGGGCGCGCCGTGTGACCACGCCGCGGCGCTCGAGGCGCGACAGCATGGTGGCGACGGTGGTTTGCGCGAGCCCGCGTTCGGCGTGCAGCGCTTCCCAAATGTCCTGCACCGTCGCTTCGCCCTTGTCCCAGATGACCCGCAGAATGGCGAGTTGCAGCTCGGTGAGTTGCTGACGACCTGGCATGCTCGGCCTCGTGGTTGATCTACAGGAGTAGATTTACAGGTGTAGTAGTTGGCTGTCAAGGAGGGGGCGGCTGACCCCGTGGCGGTGGGCCGGGGTCAACCAGGAAAGTGGCTGTGTTAGGGGGTGCTGCCCTACTTCGTTTGGAACAGCGGCAGGAAGCGCTCGTAACCCTCGGCCTGCAGGCGCTCGACCGGGATGAAGCGCAGCGCGGCCGAGTTGATGCAGTAGCGCAGCCCGGTCGGCGCCGGGCCGTCGTCGAACAGGTGGCCCAGGTGGGAGTCGCCGTGGGCCGACCGGACCTCCGTCCGCTCCATGAAGAGCGAGTGGTCGGTTTTCTGCGTGACGTTCGCCTGCTCGAGCGGCCGCGTGAAGCTGGGCCACCCGGTGCCGGACTCAAACTTGTCGAGCGAGCTGAACAGCGGCTCCCCGGACACCACGTCCACGTAGATGCCGGCCCGATGGTTGTCCCAATACTCGTTGTGGAACGGTGGCTCCGTCGCCTCGTGCTGGGTCACCTCGTACTGTATCTGAGTCAGCGACCGCCGCAGCGCGGCGTCGCCGGGCTTGGTGTCGTGCATGCTGGATCGTACCTCCGTCGACGGGGCATCGGCGCCCCATATTTCCCGCAGCCGCCGGTCGCGGCCGCACGCCACGCGATACATGCCGTACCGCACGGGATTCTTGCGGTAGTAATGCTGGTGATACTCTTCCGCCGGGTAGAACGCCGTCGCGCTCACGACCTCCGTGGCGAGCTGTTTCCCGAAGCGTACCTCGAGCGCCCGACGCGAGGCCGCGGCCACACGGTGCTGCATCGTGTCACGATAGAAGATCGCCGTGTGGTACTCCGGGCCGTGATCGCAAAACTGGCCGTCGGCCTGGGTCGGATCGATGTCGTGCCAGAACGCGTCCACCAGCCGCTCGTACGTGATCTTTGCGGGATCGTATACCACCCGCACCGACTCGAGGTGTCCCGTCTGGCCGGTGGACACCTGCTCGTACGACGGGTGCGACAGGGTGCCGCCTGTGTAGCCCACGGTGGCAGACACGACGCCCGCGACCTGGTCGAAGGCGCGTTCCATCGACCAGAAGCAGCCGCCCGCGAAGGTCGCGGTGTCGAGCGGTACGGTCGTGACGACGAGAGCGAGCAGCAGGTTCATGGGCTGAACCTAGGCGGGCGCGCCGCGCGTGTGAAGCGCCCGGACGCTTTCTTAGAGCTTTCTCACGGACTTCACACTCCCCGCGCCGGTCGGGCCACCGTAGGTTAGGCTGCGTGCAGATTCTCCTCGTCGAGGACGACCGCGAGCTGCGGCGCTTCCTGAGCAAGGCATTCCGCGAAGAAGGCTACGGCGTCACGGAGGCCGACACCGGCGACCGGGCACTGGAGCGTGCGCTGGGGGGGACCTACGGCTGCATCGTCCTCGACGTGATGCTGCCGGGGCGGGACGGCTTCAGCGTCGTGTCGGAGCTCAGGGCGCGGGGCGTCTTCACGCCGGTCCTCCTGCTCACCGCCCGCGACGAGCTCGAGGCGCGGGTGAAGGGCCTCGAAGGCGGTGCCGACGACTACCTCACCAAGCCGTTCGACCTGCCGGAATTGCTGGCACGGGTGCACGCGCTGATTCGCCGCGCCGAGCTACGGCACCAGGACGCCACGCTCAAGGTGGGCGATCTGATGCTCGACCCGCTCACGCGTCGCGTCACGCAGGGTGAGCGGGTGGTGGATCTGAGCCCGCGCGAGTTCGCGTTGCTCGAGTTTCTGATGCGCCACGCCGGCCGCTCCGTGTCCCGCTCGCGCATCGCCGAAGCGGTGTGGAACTACCAGTTCGATCCCGAGACCAACGTGGTGGACGTATACGTCAACTACCTGCGGAAGAAGCTGAGTTTCGGGGGCCGCACGGCTCCGATCCGCACGGTCCGCGGCGTCGGGTACCGGCTCGAGAGCGACGCCGTCACGTGAACGAACTCCGGCTGGGTGCAGTCCTCACCCGGCGGTTCACGCGCGTGGCCTGGACCGGGCTCGCGGGCTACGCGCTCCTGGTGGTGGCGTTGTTCGCCGCGGCGGCGGAGATGGCGCTGCGGCGTTCGCTCGACCACTCGGCCGACCTCACGCAGTCGTTGCTCGGCGCCTATCGCGACTCGACTAGCGAGCCCGGGGGCGTGATGCCGTCGGCGCTCGCCGACCGGCTCGTCGCCATGGGGGGCCAGGTGGTGATCACCCGCACCACCACCGGCGCCGGAGGAAAGCAGGACGTCTACTTCGTGTCGCCCGACATGCCCGCGAAGCGGCTCGAGGGCCTGCCGGCGAGCGCCTCGCCGGACGACGTGCGCCGGGCGCTGCTCGCCGCGATCGCGCAGCGGGCGCGCTGGCGCTATCGCGTGCTGCACCGCGCGGCCGGAGCGTTCGACATTTACGTGGTGGCGAGCCGGGAACCGTACGTCGTCGCGCTGGGCGCGCTCGCGGCCGCGGCGGCGCTGCTGCTCCCCGGCGCGGGGCTCGTCGTGGCGCGCGGCGCCCGTCAGGCCGTGGCCGGCGCGCTGCGGCCGCTCGAGCGGGTGGCCGCCGAGACGCGCGCCATCGGTCCCGCGGAGCTGGGCACGCGCCTGACCAGCCCGACGGGCCAGGCGGAAGTGACGGAGCTCGCGGACTCGGTCAACCGCATGCTCGAGCGGGTCGATCGGGCGCACCGCGCCCTGCAGGCTTTCACGGCGGACGCGAGTCACGAGCTACGCACGCCGCTCACCCACCTGCGCGCCCGGGTCCAGTGGGCGGTGGCCGATGGCCGCAGCGAGGGAGAGATGCGCGAGGCGCTCGGGGCGATGGAGCGCGTCCTCGACCAGACCGCCAAGCTGGTGGAGGAGCTGTTGCTCATCGCCCGGGGCGAGAACCGCCAGCTGGCGCTCGCGCACGCGCCCTTTGAGCTTACGGCCGTGGTGGACGAAGTGCGAGAGATCACGGAAGCGATGGCGCTCGGCAGAGATCTCGCCGTGGGCGCGACGCCGTCGCCGCCGCGCTGGGTGCTGGGCGACGCCGACCGCACGCGCCACATCCTCTTGAACCTCGCGTCCAACGCCGTCCGCTACACGCCCAACGGGAGCATCACGTTCGCGCTCGAGACCAACGGGAAGATGGTGGGGGCGAGCGTGCGAGACACGGGGCCGGGCATCGCGGCGGAGCACGTGGAGCGGATCTTTGACCGCTTCTTCCGGGTCGATCAGTCGCGCAGTCGCGACCTCGGGGGCACCGGCCTCGGACTGGCGATTGCGCGGCTCTTGGCTGAGCTGCAAGGCGGGCACATCACGGTCGACTCAAGCCCCGGCGTGGGCAGCACGTTCACGGTGTGGCTGCCCGGAGCGGAGTCCCCGCCCGGTTCGTGAATTGTCGGCGGCGCGGTGGCGGGCGCGCTAGGTCCGACGGGCGAGCGCCACGGTCGCCGTATCGTGCACGGGCGTGACAATCCGCGCTTGCTCCGCGAAGCGGGAGACCGCCCCGCTCAGGATCTCGAGCTCCGTCGGCCCGCCCGCCTCGAGGTCGACCAGGAAACTGGGCTTCATGCTCGGCGGCAGGCCGTCGATCATACCCATCACCCGCGCGGCCTCACCCTCGGGGAGGCCGATCCCCCGAGCGCGCGCCACGGCAACGACTTCCTCGATCGCGCGCTGCAACAGTTGTCGCCCTAGCGGATCGGCGCGCAGCGGTCCGACGGCGGAGCGGGCGAGCCCACACGCCGCCGCGAGCGCCGCAATAAACACAAACTTCTGCCACAGCTCCACCTGGATCCGATCGGACGCCCGGGCGTCCACGCCGGCGTCCCGGAACGCGCTGGCGATCCGATCGATCCGCTCGCTGATCGACCCGTCGAGCTCGCCGACGACGACGATCTGAAAGGGACTCCGCCGTTCGACGATGCCCGGCCCGACGCGAGCCGCGCTGATCGCCGTGAGGCCGCCGATCACGACGGCGGGCGGGACCGCTAGTTGCGCGAGGCGCTCCGCTGTCTCCACTCCATTCAGTAACGGCACCACCGTCGTTCCCTGCTCGGCGCAGTGCCGCACGAGCGGAGCGATGTCCACGAGCGAGTAGCTCTTGACGGCGAGGATCGCGAAATCGGCGGGGGCGAGCGCCTCGGCGCGGTCGGTGGCCGTCACGTGCGCCCGGAACGCGCCCTCCGGCGTCCGGACCTCGAGCCCGCGCTCTTGGATCGCCGCGAGATTGGCGCCCCGGGCGAAACAGGTGACGGCGTGGCCGGCGCGCGCCAGGTGGCCGCCATAGTAGGCGCCGATGGCGCCGGTGCCCAGCACGATCACTTTCATCGAGTGCGTCTTACCACGCCACCGCCATTGACAGCGACCGACAGATTCCTTGGCCAAACGGACAAACGCTAACTCGGAGGGTGCCGCGGCGAGCAGCTCCCGGGGGAGCGGCCGTCGGCGCGGCCGCGAAGTAGGCCGAGTCGGGCGTCACGCGGGGCGAGTCGAAGCGCACGATCGTCCCGTCGTCGACCTCGAGCGCCGGCTTCAGGCGAGCGTTGATGCGAACCCCGGGCGCGGCCACGAGGCGGAGCGGCGGCCCCGGCTGGAGAGCCACGGGTGGCGGGCTCTGACAGGCGGCGGCCGTCGCGAGCAGAAGCACCGCGACCCGTCTCATTCGGCGAGTAGCTGCCGGATGCGCCCGTCCCACTCCCGGTAATCCCCGTCGTCGAGATGGAACTCTCCAGACCCGGTGTAGCGAATGATCCCACGTTTGTCGATCAGGACGAAGCTCGGCCAATAGCGGATGCCGTAGGCGTCCCAGGTACGGTGGTCGTTGTCCTGCGCATTGGGATAGGCGATGTCCTGCCGGCGGAGGGCCCGGGTGAGGTTGCCCTTGTCGTGCTCGCCGGCGTAGGGCGGGAACTCAGGCGTATGAATGCCGACGATTGTGAGTCCACGCTCCCGATACTGGCGGTCGTACGCCACCAGCGACGGCACCGTCCGGGTGCAGTTTCCGCAGGTGAACACCCAGAAGTTGAGCAGCACCACCCGGCCGCGGAGCTCCGCCAGCCGCAAGGGCCGGTCGGTGTTGAGCCAGCTCGTGTTGGTGAGCTCCGGGGCCGGAGTCCCGCCCGCGACGAATCCGGCCAGCAACAGCGCACCGATCGTAGAATTTCGCATTTCTCTTCCTTCATCCGTGAGTGGCAGGCTAGGGGCGTGGCCCACCACGCCCCTACGGGTGTCAAAGGTTCCTAGAAGGCCGCGAGTCCCCTCGTGCCTGCGGGAAGGCCCCCGATCGGGCCGAGCGCCGTGAGGTGCCCGTCCGCTGCGACGCGGAACGCGTGGATGGCCTGGGCGCCTCCGGTCTGCAGCACGTACAGGTAGCGGCTCTCGTGGCTCAGCGCGATGTCGTTGATGCCGGCGCCGATCAAGGCGGTCCCGCCGTTGGCGTCCACCAGACTGATCGCGCCGTCCGGCCCGATGGCAAAAGCCGACACCGATCCGGCCCCGTTGCCGGTGAAGCCGAAGCGGCCGTCCGCGGTCACCACGGCCCAGCACGGCGCGCCCTGGTGCGTGGAGACAGCGCCGCGCACGAGCGCGGGCGTGCCGCTCGCGTTCAGCACGTAGGACGACGCCGAGCCCGCTGCTTCCGATACGAACAGATCGTTGCGCAGTCCGAAGGCGAACCCGAACGGCGTGCCGCCGGCGGAGGCCGTCGTCGTTGGGCCCGACGCGACGCCGTTCGCGTCTACGGCGTACACGTCGAGCAGATTGGTGTTCTTCTCGGTGACCACCAGGTGGCTCCCGTCGGGGCTGAATTGCACATCGGCCGGGCCGACGGTGGAGCCCGAGAGGGGCAGGGTAGCGCCCGTGATGGGTGTGAGGTCGCCGCTGGTACCAAGCGTGAAGCCCGAGATGTTGCCGCTGCCGCCCGCGTTCAACACGTACAGCACGTTGCCGTGCACGGTCAGGCTGATCGGCAGGGTGCCGCCCGAAGCGGTGCGGCTAGCGAGCGCCAGGCCTGTCGGGCTCACAGCGAACACCGACACATCGTTGGAGCCGGCGTTGACCGCGAACAGCCGGCGCCCGTCATTGCTCAGCGACACAGCGCCCTGCGAGCCCAGACTCGCGCCCGTGCCGGTGCCGCCCGTCGCGACGCTGCCGGCGGCGGCGAGCCTGCCGTCGGCGCCGCGCGTGAAGACGGCGACCGCATTGCCGCCGACCTGGTTGGTGAGCGTGTACACCGCCCCCGGACCGGCGAGGTCGCCCGTGACGTCGGCGTCGCGCGCTGCCTGTAGCGACGCGGCGGGGCTCGTGAGACTGCGGTTCTGCTCGCACGCGGCGAGTGCCACGGCGACGAGCGTGATGAAAGCGAAATGCCTGGTCATTGAACGAAACCTCCCGAGTGTTGTGGACCACGTGTTTTTCGTCTCGGGGAAGTAACGTTCTGGTGTTGCGCAGCGGACCTACCGCACACCCGTCATGAGAGGCTTCTCATACTCCTCTCAGCGTGTCACGGTGTCGCCAACATGGTCACGACCTGCCGAATCTGCTCCGCGTCCGTCACACTCCAGTCGTACTCGCTGCGGGGCGGCGCGTTGCCAATCGTGACCCGCTCGGCGCGAAACGTCATGTCGCTGCGGTGGACCGCCGCGCCCGTGAGGTGCACCTCAGTCACGCCCGTCGCGCGCACCAGGGCCGCCACGTTGGCCGGCGTGATGCCACCTCCGGGGAGAACGCCGATGCGGCCCGCCGCCTGCCGCACCAGCCGGGCAATCGTCTCCGCGCCCTCGGGTGCGGTGGCCGCCTGACCGGAAGTGAGCACGCGCTCCACGCCGAGCGCGACTAGCGTTTCGAGAGCGCGGCTCCCGTCACGACACACGTCGAACGCCCGGTGGAACGTCACGTGCAGTGGCCGCGCGGCGTCCATGAGCTCGCGGGTCCGGTCCACGTCGATGTCTCCATCGGCGCGCAGCACACCCGTCACGCAGCCCTGAGCGCCCGCTTGTTTGGCCCGTCGAATGTCCTCGAGCATCACGGCGCACTCGGCCGCCGAGAAAAGGAAGTCGCCGCCTCGCGGGCGAATGAGCACGAAGATGGGGATGTCGAGCCGGGCGCGGCAGACCGCGAGCGTACCTGCGGAGGGCGTCGTGCCGCCCTCAATGAGATTGGCGCAGAGCTCGATCCGGTGCGCGCCCCCGCGGGCAGCGGCGAGCGCAGATTCGATGGAGTCGACGCAGGCCTCGACAAGGATGGGAGCGGGCATGGGGCGAAGATAATCAGGGCACGGCCCGGAGTTCTTGCTCCTCCGTCCCGCCTGGGCTAGCATCGAACCGATGACCGCCCGTCCCGAGCCCCACTTCGGCATCGTCCAGCTGGGTCCGTTCGCCGGATTCGTTCAACGGTTTGAGGATCTCATCGGGTCCGCGACCGCGATGGCGCTCTACTTCATCCATTCACGTCGTTGGCGCGAGAATCACGACGCGGCGATCAAGGCCTTCCTCGGCCGCCCGGGCACCACGCTCGAGGTGTTTCTCCCCGATCTCGAGAGCCATGAGCTCATGTTCTCCCTGGGGAAGCATTTCGAGGACGGCCCCCTGATCCCGGCGCTGGTGGCGGACGCCTACCGATATTTCGCGCGTCTGGCGCGCGACTTCGGGAAACCGGCTCACGTCTGGCTGTTCGATCGCTACCCCACCTACTCGTTCTATCGGTTCGACGACCGCGCGGTGATCGCCCTGTATTCCAACACCTCCGCCAAGAAGGAGCTGCCCGCGTTCGAGGTCACCGCCGGTGGCGTTCTGGGAACATTCCTCGCGGCGGACATGGACGACCTCAAGAAGGAGTGCCGCAAGCGGGCCTCCCAGGATCTGGAGGTCGTGATCGCGAACGCCGCTCCCTGACCCGAGTGGGCTTCCCCCTGTTAGAACGTCGCTGGGACACCCTCTTGCACCCTGACCACCTGCTTCCCCCAGCGCTCGTCGAACCACTCGGGATGCTCGGTGTGCACGGGCAGGATCCGCTCCGCGCCGATCTCCTCGACCAGTCCCTGCAACGCAGGTCCATCGATGTGACCGGATGCGTGATACGGCCCCTGCTCCGCGCCCGGCAGCCCGCCCACCTTGCGCAGCGCGAAGTGATCGAGCCAGTTGGTGAGCCGCTTGGCGTCGATCTCCTGCTCTTCGCTGTGCGCCTCCGACCTCGAGTAGATGTAGGTCCCGCCTGCGGGCTCCAGATCGACCAGGTTGGTGATGTCCCAATACGAGAGGCAGAGAATGTACGCCCCGGGCGCGCGCCGCACGTCGGCCGCCCTCACGAAGTTGGCGGCGAAGCGCTGGCGCACGTCCTTCTCCCAGTTCGGAACCGTGCCGAGCGGCTCGTCGAGGATCGCCAGTCCCTCGGAGGCGGGGTGGGGAATGTTGGGGTCGATGACGTGGAGATGCTCCAACATGTAGGCATCCTTGGTGGTCACCACGAGCCGCCGGCCGCGGGCGGTGGCGATGTCGCGGAACGTTCGCAGCCGCTCGATGTTGCGCGCCGTGAAGTCGGCGATCACCACGCCGCCCGCCTGACGCACCACGTCGTCCGCCGCCTGGTGCACCTCGGGCTCCGTCACGGCGCCGCTCTGGTCCACGCGCGTTCCCTCGACGATGAGCAACGCCGGTCGCAACGCTCGAGCCTCTTTCGCGAACTTCTCGGTTCGCTGTCTGGAGTGGCCGTGCAGTCGGAGATCGCCGCTGTAGATCACCCACCCGATGGGCGTCTCGATCCCCCAGGCGCCCGAGCCCGGAATGGAGTGATCCACCCGCCAGAACTTGACGCCCAGCTCGCCCAGACGCCGCCCGTCCAGGAGCTCGAGCGGCGCCGATTGGATCGTGGTCCGCTCCCCCGGCACCCGACCCCAGAAGCCGGCGAGCTTTTCGATGGCAGCCGCCGGATCCGTGACGTCGGGCGTGGGCCGAAAGATCGCGACGATACAGGCCCTCGAGCGGTGGGATGAGGCCCATGCGGAGGTAGTCGCGCAGGCCGAGCGTCGCCCCGCGAGGCTGGACGAACTCCTCGAAGAACCGTCCCGTGGGCCCGAACCGCATGCCGAAGTCGAGCAGCCAGCGGCGGGCGGGCCACTCGACGAGGATGCGGTTCCCCCCGATCTCGCCTGGGGCGCCGCCGTACACGGTGATGGACAGCAGCGGTGCTATTGCGCCTCGATGCGTGACACGGGGTGGATCTCGTTCCACTGCTTGTGGTTTTTCTCCTGCACGAAAGTTCCGGTGATCGCGACGTGTGTGCCGACCGGGGGAATCGTCGTGTGGTCCGTAAACCCCGCGCACGCCGGCTTCGCGTCCCGTTGTGTCACGCTGTAGTGGCATACGATCTCGAACACGAGATTCCCTGCTTCGTCCGACCGGTTGCCCGCGCTGATCAAGCTCACGAACTGCGAATCGACCTCCAGCCACCCGTGGGTGTCGCCGTCCGGCTCGTGACGCACGCCGTCGGGCTGGTGGTGCGCCTGGCCCGCGGTGGCGTCGACGAGCACACCCGTCACGGTGATGCAGTCCTCCTGCACGAGCAGGCGCGACGGATGGTACACGTGCTGCCACAAGCTGTCCCCGCACCCCACCATGCTCGCCGACCCCGGGACGCCAGGGCCGGAGGGAATCGGCGCCGCGGGAGCACTTGGGGCGGCGCTCACTCGCACGTAGCGGCCCCAGACGTAACCCTCCTCGCCGGCGCCCGTCCGGACGTGGTAGTACCCGCTCTCGGGTCCCGGTTCGAGTAGGGTCAAGGGCGGCTCGGACGGCGCGAGGAGTCGGATTGAAACGTATTCGCTCGAGGGATCGGGGCGCAGGTTGACCGTGTGGACGACGGTCACGGTCTGTCCGGACGCCGCGGTCCACCACAGCAGCGCGACACCGCTGATCAGAACCCGGACCGTCCCACGCACGCTCGTATCATAGCCGGGATCCGCCTGGCGGCCACCTGAGGTCCCGATTGACCGGGTGCTCCCGCCGGACCCGCCGTTCGCTTAGCATTCAGGTGGCGCAGCGACGTTCGCGCCCCCTGCTGGGAGCGGTCCATCACCTTCGGTGGACCGAGGCGTTGCCCAAACGGCCCCCCCGCGGCGGTTCCTCGACCAATGGGTGTGTGTCACATGATGGACCTCACCAGCGAAATCCTGGCCCTCAAAGCCGAGCGGGGGGCGGCGATCCTGGCGCACAACTATCAGCGACCCGAGATCCAGGACGTGGCGGACGTGGTCGCCGACTCGCTCCGGATGGCGCGACGCGCCACCGAGCTCGACGCGCCGCTGCTCGTCATCTGCGGCGTGCACTTCATGGCCGAGACGGCCGCCATCGCCAACCCCGGGAAGCGCGTGCTCATCCCCGACCCGGACGCGGGCTGCTCGCTCGCCGCTACGATCGAGGCGGACGACGTGCGGGGCTGGCGCGCCACCCATCCCGACGGCCTCGTGGTGGCCTACGTGAACTGCAGCGCCGCCGTCAAGGCCGAGGCGGACTACTGCTGCACCTCCGGCAACGCTGTGGCGGTCGTGCGGGCGTTGCCCGGCGACGTGCCGGTGCTGTTCGTGCCGGACTTCTTCCTCGGGAGCCACGTGCGCCGGGTGACGGGGCGCGCGCTCGACGTGTGGATGGGGGAGTGTCACGTGCACGCGGCGCTCGGCCCCGCGGACGTGGAGGCGAAGCGGCGCGAGCATCCGGATGCCGAGTTCCTGGTGCATCCCGAGTGCGGCTGCGTGACGAGCACCATGTATTACGCGGCGGCGGAAGGCGATGTCGCCGCCGGCCGCACCCACATCGTCTCGACCGAAGAAATGACCCGGCGGGCGCGCACATCGCCGGCGCGACGCTTCGTGGTCGCAACCGAGACGGGCGTGCTGTACCGCCTGCGCCGCGAGAACCCCGACAAGGAGTTCTACGCGCTGGCTGAGTCGGCCGAGTGCCGCTTCATGAAGCAGATCACGCTCGAGAAGCTGCGCGACTCGCTGCGCGACCTGAAGCACGAGGTGACCGTTCCGCCCGACGTTGCCGGGCGGGCGCGGCGCGCGATCGATCGGATGCTCGCGATTGGCTGAGTCGCCCGAGCTCGATGCCGTGCGTCGGGCCCTGCAGGAAGATCGCGTTGCGGACGACGTCACTACCCGTCTGTTGGCGGCCGCAGCGCGCCGGCCGGCGTGCGCCCAGTTCGTGGCCGAGGGCCGCTTCGTGGTCGCGGGACTCCCGATCGTTGGGCTCGTGTACGCGGAGCTCGACCCCGAGGCCCGAGTCGAAGCAGCGTGCGCCGAAGGAGAATGGGTGACGGCGGGCGCCGTGCTCGCGCGCGTCCGCGCAAGCGCGGCAACGCTGCTCGGTGGGGAGCGGGTCGCCCTCAACTTCTTGCAGCGTTTGTCGGGCGTCGCGACCGTCACGCGCCGGGTGGTCGAAGCCGTCGCGGGAACGGGCTCGCGCATCACCCACACGCGCAAGACCACGCCCGGTCTGCGCGCGCTCGAGACCTACGCCGTGGTCGCGGGTGGCGGCGTGGAGAATCGCCGCTCGCTCGCCGGCGCCGTACTGTGGAAGGACAACCACTGGGCGTTGCTCGGGGCGGGAGATCTCGCCCGGGCGCTCGCGGCGGCGCCCTCCGGGCTGCCGATCGTCGTCGAGGTCGAGGACGACGCGCAGCTCGAGCGGGCCCTCGCCGCCGGCGTGCGCCACATCCTGGTCGACAACCAGCCGCCACCGCGCGTCGCCGCGTGGGTGCGGCGTGCGGGGCCGGACGTGACGATCCAGGCGTCGGGAGGCATCACCCCGGAGACCGCGCGCGCCTATGCCGAGGCCGGAGCCCAGCTGATCTCGATCGGCGCGCTCACCCACTCGGCCCCCGCGGCGCCGATGCGCGTGGACATCCTTCCCCCCTGACGCTACTTCCGGTCCCGCGCACCCTCCTTGTGCTGCGGCCGCTGGGTGGCGATGTAGGTGACCGCATCCCAGGCGTTGTGAATCCCGATGAACAGGAGGAACAGCGCCGTCGCGCCAACGACCAGGAGCGTGCGCGGCGGATCGCGCTGCAGCACGAGCGCGCCTCCGAGCAGCGCCACATAGCAGAGGAGCGGAAAGATGCAGTGCCACAGCCAGTCCTCCAGCACGGGCACATAGCGCGTCTGCCGACGCGCCCGCCGGATTACGACCGCCATGTACACGATCCCCGCCACACCCACTACGCCCAAAGCGAGTGCGGCGTTCGCAACCGCGCGCCAGGGCACGCTTACGATCGCCGAGATGAGCAACGCGGCGCAGAAGTGCACGACCGTGGGCGTGCCGAAGGCGCCCACTTCGGGGCCGATCGAGCGCGCTTCGGCGCCCAGGACGACCACCACGAATTGCAGGCCGGTCAACGCCGCAGCCGACGAGCCGACGATGACGTAGAAGTTCTCCCAGGCGGCGAACGGCGACACGGCGGTTGGTTCCACGACGAGCCTCCCCTTTTTCGGCGCGACGCCTACCTTTACTGCTCACCCCGATGGCCACCACCTTCGCCCGCTTCCCGAGCCCCGTCGGCGAGCTCGTCCTCACGGCCTCCGACACCGCGTTAAAGGGAGTGCGCTTTCCACTGCCCCGCAACCGCGTGACACCCGAAGAGGAGCCGGAGTGGGTGGAGGACGCCGGCCGCGGGCCCGCGGGCGCCGTGCTCGCTCGCGCCCGCCGCCAATTGACCGAGTACTTCGCTGGGACCCGCACGAGCTTCGACCTGCCCCTCGATGCCGCCGGCTCGGCATTCGAGCGACGCGTCTGGGACCTTCTGCGCACTATCCCCTACGGGGCCACCACCAGCTACGGCGACCTGGCGCGCCGGCTCGGCGATCCGCGCGCGACCCGCGCGGTGGGCGCCGCCAACGGCAAGAACCCCATTCCCATCATCGTCCCTTGCCACCGCGTGGTCGGGGCGCGCGGCGAGCTCACCGGCTTCGGCGGCGGCCTGGACCGCAAACGCTGGCTGCTCGAGCACGAGGGCGCGCTGCTGAGCCTGGGAAGAGCGTAGACCAAGGAGCCCTGCATGCCCGTCAAACGAAAAGCCCGGCGCACCGATCCCCACCGCGCCCTCCGCGACCACGTGGTCGAGCTGCTGCGCGGCGGTCACGCCCATGTCACGCTCCGAGACGCGATCGGCGATTGGCCGGCCGCGCTGCGGGGCACGAGGCCCGCCGGGCAGCCCTTCACTCCGTGGCGCCTGCTCGAGCACGTCCGCATCTCGCAGTGGGATATCGTCGGGTTCGCGCAGAGCGCGGAGCACGTTTCCCCGAAGTGGCCGGCGGGCTACTGGCCACAGGAGGACGCCCCGGCCGATGCGGCCGCCTGGGAGACGAGCGTGGCCCAAGTGGAGCGGGACCTCCGCGCCATGGAGCGCCTCGTGGCCGACCCAAAGACCGACCTGTTCGCCCGCATCCCGCACGGCACCGGCCAAACCGTGCTGCGCGAAGCGTTGGTGCTCGCCGACCACAACTCGTACCATCTGGGCCAGCTCGTGCTGTTGCGCCGCCTGCTCGGCGCGTGGAAGAAAGACTAGGACTCGCTCACTCGGCACGCCCTGTACCTCCAACCCCATTTCCTCGAGGAGCGCACTTCCCCCCGCCTCCAGTCCGAACCCCGCCCCCTCGAGAACGCAAAAAAAGCAAGCGCGGTTGGTGACCCTGCTCACGGAAACGCGGGCCAGTTGTGTGCATTTTGTGAGCGAAGGAATCGGCGGTCCCCCGCCGTACCACGGTCCCCCTCCGAACTCCCTACGCCCTAAGAGGAGAAGGAAGGCCTATGAAGGCCGCTCGTTGCTTAGTGGTCGTGCTCGTCGTGTGCGCGCTGGTGTTCTCTTCCGGCTGCGGCGATCGCATGCCGACCGCGCCTCAACCCTCAGCACCTTCGGCAGATCTCATCGGCTCGTTGCTCGGCGCGACCGGGCTCCTGAAGTGCTCGAACCTGCCCTACGCTTCGACCACGCAGACGATCGGGAGCGGGGGCGGGACTCTGAGCGTCGGGCCCCACACGCTCGTGATCCCGCGGGGCGCCCTCGCCCAGCCGACGACGATCACGATGACCCTGCCCACCGGGCTGGGCGTGAACGCCGTCCAGTTCCAGCCGACCGGGCTCAAGTTCCAGAAGCCCGCCGCGCTCACGATGAGCTACGCGAATTGCAGCCTGCTCGGCAAGCTGCTGCCGAAGCAGATCGCGTACACGACGGACAACCTGCAGATCCTCTATTACCTGCTGTCGCTCGACAATCTGCTCAGCAAATACGTCACGGGGCAGGTCAACCACTTTTCGACCTACGTGGTCGCGTGGTGACGGCAACGTGACGGCCGTTTCAACTCCGCAGGCGGGTCCGCGCGTCGCAGCGCGCCCCGCGGCGGAACTGTTGCACGACGCGCGCGCCCAGGAGCGGGCCGCGTGCATTCCTGAAGCGATCCGGTGCTATGAAGCGGCGATCGCCACCGCCGACCGCACGGGGGAGCGGACGGTGCTGGCGGAGGCGTTGCGGCGGGTCGCCGTGATGCGCTATCACCGCAACGAGTCGGCGGAAGCGCGTGAGCTCTGTCGCCGGAGCTTTGCGGTGGCGTGCGAGGCCGGCAACGACCTGCTCGCCGCGGAAGCACTGAACACGCTGGGCGGGCTGGACTTGAAGACCGGCGCGATCGAGGACGCGCGTCGGAACTTCCTGCACGCGCTGGAGCGAGGGGGCCAGGTCCGCGAATTGAGCGCGCGGGTCGAGCAGAACCTCGGTATCCTGGCGAACATCCAGGGGAATCTGGCCGAGGCCGTCGCGCACTACGAAGGCTCTCTCGAGGCGTACCGGTCCTCGAACGACGAGCACGGTTGCGCGATTGCGTACGCCAACCTGGGCATCGCGCACACGGACCTGCGGCAGTATGACCAGGCGGACCGTTACTTCCGGCAGAGTTACGAGATCGCCGAGCGGGCGGGTGACGCGCACCTGCAGGGGATGTGTCTGGTGAATCACGCCGAGGTGCACGTCGTGCGGGGGCGCTACGAGGAGGCCCGCCGCAACGCCGAGGCGGCCCTCGCCATCTTCGACCAGATCGACGCCCGGAGCGACAAGTCCGAGGCCTACCGGATCATCGGCATGGTATACCGCGAGACCGGGCGCGCCGCGCTCGCCGAATCACGTCTGCGCTCGGCGATCGAGCTGGCGGTGAACGCCGGCTCGGTGCTGAACCAGGCGGAGGCGTCGTGCGAGCTGGCCCTGGTATATCAGGCGATGGGGCGGAACCAGGAAGCGCTCACGTTGCTGAACGCGGCCCACCGCCTCTTTGGTCGCCTCGACGCGCGCGTCGACCTCGTGTACGTCGGTGGCAAAGTGTCCGAGCTCGAGACCACCTACTTCGCGGTGGTGCGCGAGTGGGGGCAATCGATCGAGTCCACCGACAGCTACACCTTCGGTCATTGCGAGCGCGTGGCGCAGCACGCCCTGGCCGTGGCGCGCGTTCTCACGCTCGACGAGACCAGCCAGACGACCATCCGCCTCGGCGCCTACCTCCACGACCTCGGGAAGGTGCGGGTCCCGCACGAGATCCTCAATAAGCCCGGGCCGCTCACGCACGCCGAGTTCGAGGTGGTGCAGATGCATCCGATCTGGGGGCTAGAGCTGCTCGCGTCGGTCGAATTCCCGTGGGACTTGAAGCCGATCATCCGGTGGCATCACGAGCGTTATGACGGCACGGGCTACCCCGACCGCCTGCGCGGCGACGAGATCCCGATCGCGGCGCAGATCGTGGGGATCGTGGACGTGTACGACGCGCTCAGTACTGCACGCCCGTATCGACACGCGCTGTCGCGCGAAGCGGCCCTCGCGGAGATCGCGCGGTGCCGCGGCTGGTGGTCGGAAGCGGTGTACGCCGCGTTCGTGAAGTCGCTGGATGAGCCGACGAGTGCCCCGGCCGCGAGGCTCGCCGCGACCTCGTAACGCTCACCCCGCCCCCACCCCCTGTACCTCCAACCCCATTTCCTCGAGGAACGCACTTCCCCCCGCCTCCATTCCGAACCTGCGCTCGACCCGCGTCAGCACCAGCCGCTCCCGCGCGCGCGTCATGCCCACGTACACGAGCCGCCGCGCCTCCTGAATCTCGGCCTGGCGATTCTCGGTCGACTCGCGATAACCGGGAATCTGATAGTCCTCGACTCCCATGATGTACACGCGCGAGAACTCCAACCCCTTGGTCGAGTGCAGCGTGAGGAGGTTGACGCGGTCGGGCGAGACTTCGATGCCGTCCGACGTGGAGAGCGCCACGCGCTCGAGCAGGCGATCGATACTCTCGTCCATTGTTCCCCCTTCAGGGCGTGAGGACTCATCCATCAGCGCCCGCAGACGGGCCACCGCCGCGGGATAACGCTGCGCTGGGTCGGGCTCGGCCCGGAGGCGCCTCATGAGCGCCTGTCCGCCGAGTCGCCGGATGACGTCGTCCACGGGAGGCGCGGCGCCCCCGGTGCGCTCGCGCTCCATCTCGTAGAACGCCAGCGCATCGCTGTACCTACCTAGCGTATAGAATCTCGCCAGGCCGAACAACAGGTCCCTCTCCCCTCTCCCCTCTCCCTTTTCAGTGCCGCCCTCTAATGCCAGGGCCAATCCTAGATAGTCGAGCACGTTCACCAGCACCGCCTTGCGCGCCCGTATCGCCCGCTGGCGCTCGAGCTCGCGATAGACCCGGGCCAGCGTGACCGCGTCGTCCAACGCGTGGTGCGCCCGGCCGGCGTCGATCCCGAACCGCAGGGCGAGGTCCTCCAGCTTGGCGCTGTCGCGGGAGAGCGAGCGGGCGAGCGGCAGGGTGTCGTAGAACACGAGGCCGTCCACGCCGGCCCGTCCGGCCGCCAGCCGGCGCAGCACGGGGATGTCGAAGTGCTGGCCGTTGTGGGCGATCAGGACGTCGTCGCCGACGAAAGCGCGAAACTCGGGCCACACCTGGGCAAACGAGCGCGCATCCCCGACGTCGTGATCCGTGTAGCCATGGATGGCGCTCGCCCGCGACGAGATCGGCTGGTACGGCTGGACCAGCGAGTGAAACCGGTCCACGATCTCGCCCTGCACGACGCGCACGGCGCCGATCTCGACGACGCCGCACGTGGCGACGTCGCCGTCCGTCGTCTCGAGGTCGAACGTGACGTAGCGCTCGAGCGCGGTCTCGAGGTCCCGGGCGTGCAACAACTGCAGCGCCTTGAACAGGGTGAGCGGGCAGGTTGAGGAGGCTATGGAGGTTGTGGAGGTTCGGGAGGTTGGGGAGGACGGTGCATGGCGGACGCCCGCGGCGATGAGCATGCACCGTAATGCAATCTCCAGCCCTCCCCGCGGCTCGATCACGATGTCCCGCTCCGCCGCGATCGCGGCCGCGAGCCGCTCGGCGAGGCGCACCGCCTCGGGACTATCAGCGGGATCGGTGAGCTCGTCGTGCCGCTCCTCGAGCGGGTTCCGGTACGGCCCGACGCTTTGCGAGAGGATCTCGTCGACGAGCGGCGCTAGCGCGTGGTGCGACCGGGCCAGGGCGCGGAGGTTCTCCACTTGAAAGACGAGCCGCCACAGCTTCTTCGTGTCGGGGTCCTGCGCCGGCCGGCGCCGGGCGAGGGCGCGTACGGCGGCGAGGAAGTCGCCCGCGTCCTCCCTTTCCGCTGAGAGGGGGAAAGGGGGCGAGGCCATCACTTCCTGGAGGAAGTGCGGCGAGAGCACGCAGCGCGCGAACGCCTCGACCGCGACGGGATCGTCGGGATTGCGCACGATCCGCAGCGCCGCGATCACGTACTTGATGACGTCGTCCTCGACCAGCGAGCGGCCGCGCGCCAACCGGCAGGGGATCCCCGCGCGGAGCAGTCGTCCCTCGAGGTAGTCGCCGAGCTTGTGCCTGCGGTAGAGGACCGCGTAGTCGCCCCACCCCAAGCCGGAGGTCGCGCGATCGCTCCGGAGGTCCTCGAGCAGCCAGGCGGCTTCTTCCTCTTCGTCGCGGAATGCGAATGCAGCGACCTCGTACGGTGATTCCTGGTCTGCGCTCAGCTGCTTCTCGAACAGCTGGGGATTCTGCGCGAGCACCCGCCGCGCCGTCTCGAAGATCTGGCGTGAGCAACGGCAGTTCTTGTCCAGGACGATCGGTCGCTCGATCCCGTAATCGCGGCCGAACCGCACGAGGACGTAGGGGTCGGCCCCCGTCCAGGTGAAGATCGACTGCTCGTCGTCGCCGACCACAAAGAGGTTGTCGTGCGGCGCCGCGAGGCGCTTCAGGAGGTCGTACTGCACCGCGTTCACGTCCTGGAACTCGTCCACCAGGAGATGGTCCCAGCGTGCGGCGATCGTGTCGGCGATGTCGCCTCGCGTGCGCAGCAGCTGCTCGGCCTTGGTGACGAGGTCGTCGAAGTCCAGCATGTTGCGGTGCGCCAGCCAGACGGCGTACTCCCGATACAGGCGCGCGTCGTCCTGCGTCAACCGGTAGTCCTGGACCCGGTGCCGGCCGAACCGGTTCAGCAGCGCGCCCCGCTGCTCGAGCGGAACGTGCAGCCGGCCCAGGATGACCTTCTGGTACTGCTCGTCGGCAACGCCGAACCCCTTCCGCAGGCCCGCCGCCTCCGCGTGCTCGCGCAGCAGGGAGAGGCACAGCGCGTGGATCGTACCCCGCGTGATCGCGTCGGCACGGTTCCGCAGCGTGTGCTTCAATCGGCCGGCGATCTCCTCGGCGGCCCGATTCGTGAACGTGACCGCGCAGATGCGCTCGGGCGCTGCGCCGAGGGTGTCGACGAGATGGTTGATGCGGGCGATGAGACAGAACGTCTTTCCCGCGCCGGGGCCCGCGACCACGAGGACGGGGCCGGCGGGCGCCTCGATGGCGAGGCGCTGCTGCGGGAGCGGGTCCAAGGCCATGCAGGGAATCTACGAACACAGCGCGCCGGACCAGTCCTTTGGTCCGGCGCGCAGCACCCTGTCTCTCGAAACGTCCCGGCCTTAGTGCACCGTGATGCCCAGCCCCAGCTGGCCGACGTTCGCGTCGCCACCGGAGTAGGTCAGCGCGTAGCCGTTCCAGTAAGGCGTGAGACTGACGCTGCGGCCGATGGGGATATCGTATCCCAGGCCGAGTAGCACGGCCCCGCCCGTCTGGCTCGCGCTCCCGAAACCGTTGATCCCGGCGCTCACTGTGCCGAGGCCCACCCCACCGGTCAAGAACAAGCCGCCGGTCACGGACGGGTAGAAGCGGACCGCCGCGGTGACGGCCGCGACCGTAAGCGTCGAGCCGCTGTCAGACTTGGTCCAGCCATTGGTCGAAACCCCCAGCAGGACTCTCGGGCTGAGCGTTCCGCCGAGCGAGAGATTGCCGCTGATCGACCCTTCACGGCCACTGCAGCCCTGGCAGCCGAGCGTGCCGTATCCAAGGCCGCCACCGAACCAGAAGCCATGGCGAAGCACCGGCTGCCGCGACTGCTGCGCGAGCGCACCGCCCACGAGGCAGGCGGTGATCGCTGCCAGCGCGAGGCCCGTGCGAGTTAGCGTGCCCTTCATGTGACCTCCAGGGAGTTGTGGGTCTCCAGGGCGCACTACCCGTCGCCTTGCCCGACCATGCGATCTGCGGGTAAGGGGCCGTGAGCATACCGTGCATGTGGCCACAGGGATGTGACTTGCATCACCAGGTCAATGCGCGCCTGCCAACCGGATCTTTTTCCTATATTGCGTCCCCACTCTCGAGGCACGCGTGACGTTGCCGGAACCCGCTCCACAGCACGACGACTCCTGGGCGGTCGACGAGCGTTCGCTGACGCTGTTCGTCGACAAGCTCAAGGAGCCGCCGGCCGATCGTGCCTGGTATGAGCTGCGGCGCGAAGCGGAGCGCATCGCCCTCGTCCCCGGCTTCGACCGGCTGATCACGCTCGACGCCAACGCGATCAAGGAGTTGCCCCATCAGATCGACGTGGCTCAGCGGGTGCTGCGCGATATGGGCGGCCGCGCCATCCTGGCCGACGAGGTCGGCCTCGGCAAGACGATCGAGGCGAGCATCATCTATAAGGAGCTGGCGATCCGCGGGCTGGCGCGTCGCGCGCTGATCCTCACGCCCGCCTCACTCGTGGGCCAGTGGCAGGGCGAGCTGGAAGAGAAGTTCTTCGAGCACTTCGACACGCCCACCGAGCCCGACGACTGGCAGCGCGGGACGATCACCAGGGCGATCATCTCACACGACCGCGCGCGCTCGCGCCGCCACGCCGAGGAGATCCTGCGGCACCGCTGGGACCTGGTGATCGTGGACGAGGCGCACAAGGTGAAGAGCCATCGCGGCGCCACGTACCAGTTCATCGAGAAGATCGAGCGCGACTTCATCCTGCTGCTCACGGCGACGCCGCTCCAGAACGACCTGCGCGAGCTGTACAACCTCATCACGCTGCTCCGGCCCGGCCAGCTCGGCACCTGGCAGGAGTTCAAGAGCGAACACCTCGTCTCGGGCGACCGCCGCCAGCCGCGCGACCCCGAGGCGCTGCGCACGCTGACGCACGAGGTGATGATCCGCACGCGGCGCTCCAGTGTCGCGCTCGACCTGGACCTGCCGCCGCGCCGGCCGCGCCACCCCGAGGTCAAGCTGACGCGCGCCGAGGCGGACCTGTACCAGCGCACCACCGAGTTCCTGCGACGGTTGTATCGCGAGGGCTTCATCCAGCCGGCCGAGCAGGAGGAGACGGAGGACGGAAAGCGGCGCCGGCGGCCCACCAAGAAGGGGATCCTGCAGCTCGCGGTCATCCACCTGCGCCAGCGGCTGTGCTCTTCCGCGCGCGCGCTCGCCGAATCGCTCCAGCATCTGGGGGAGGCCGAGCGCATCAGCCCCGAGTATCGCACCATCGCCCGGCAGCTCGCCCAGCGGGCGCAGCGCATCAAGACGCACGCCAAGCTGGACGTTTTGACAAAACTGCTGAAGGAAACGCCGGACCGCGTGGTGGTCTTCAGCGATCACCGACCGACGATTCAGCTGATCGAAGAGCGCGTCAAGCAGCTGGGCCGCAAGCCCATCGTCTACTGGGGGGCCCACTCCACCAGCGAACGGGACACGCGGATCCGCGCCTTCCACCAGGATCCGCGCAGCGTCCTGATCGCCACCCGCGCCGGCAGCGAAGGGCGCAATCTGCAGTTCTGCAACGTGCTCGTGAACTACGACCTGCCGTGGAACCCGATGGTGGTGGAGCAGCGCATCGGCCGC